>ENA-OURU01001001-OURU01001001.1-human-gut-metagenome-genome-assembly--contig:-NODE-1001-length-39299-cov-5.214937_pt1 | contig 39299 bp, 36 predicted proteins | sample MGYA00242137_ERZ509064 | MGnify/ENA primary metagenome ERZ509064 (study PRJEB26280, sample SAMEA2338777) | human gut metagenome | biome: human gut; feature: human-associated habitat; material: faeces...
GCCGAATATGTAAAAAATAGAATCCTAACCCAAACCGCTGCGGCGTTGTTATCCGTTTCGTCCAGTCATCGCAGTAATTTGTTGCTCTCATTAATTAACGGATGATATTTTAGTTTTTTACATAAATTAATGAATCTAATTGCGGTGTGTATTGTATAATTTAATTTATGGGACGGAATTATAAAAACTATAAGAGCGATAAAGAGAAGTTTAAGGAATTTGATAAAAAGCTTATTTTTTGGCAGATTATCTGCATAATTATAAGTTTTATTATTGCTGCATATTTGTTTTTGATAATGGTTGTGGATGTAAAAAACTATCGTGCGCAGGCAAAACGCCAGCGAAGCGCCAAAAGTTTTGTTATGCGAGGTGCAATCCTTGACAGAAACGGTATCAAACTTGCTTCGGATAAAACGTCTTTTGATGTGTATGCCCATCAGGAATATTTTGACCACACACCAAATGAGCTGGCTGCAATACTTGCCCCTGTGCTCGGCGTGAACAAAAACCAGCTTGCTAAAAAACTTGCTCAGGATGAAAAAATTATCGTACTCAAAAAAGATGTCTCAAGAACAACTGCAATAGAAATTAGAAAACTCGGCTTAAGAGAAATAAGCCTCGGGAAAAAAAATGAGCGTGTATACCCGCAGGGTACAATGGCCGCCCATATTCTCGGATATTATAATCCGGACGCTGATGTGGCTGCAGGAATCGAGCTTACCGCCAAAGATAAATTAGAAGAAGTTGAACAGGATGTTAACTTTGAAAAAACTCCTGACGGCGATATTATTTACGAGGTAAATACAGACCCCGCGGCAACTACAGCTCCTTTAAGAGGTAAGTCTATTACATTGACCCTTGATTCTGCTATTCAGCACGTATGCGAGGTAGAACTCAATAAAGTTATCCGTGAAAAAGGCGCAATCAGAGGCACAATCGTTGTTATGAATCCTAAAAACGGCGAAATCCTCGGTTATGCAATTTATCCTACATACAACCCCAACAACTATAAAAAAGCTACGCTAACACAGCTTACCAACTGGACATTGAGCGATGTTTTCGAGCCCGGTTCTACATTCAAGGTGCTTACAATAGCCTCTGCTATTGAAAACGGAAGGCTGCACGAAAATTCAAAAATCCTTGATACAGGTAAACTCGAGATTGATAAATGGACAATCAAAAACTACGACTATGCAACAAAACCCTTCCCGGGAAATATAGATTTGTTGTACCTGTTTGAGCATTCAAGCAACGTTGCCAGTGCAAAAGCTGCTTTAATGATGACAAGACAGGAGCATTACAACACGCTTAAAAAATTCGGAATGGGTGAAAAAACAGGCATAGATTTACCCGGTGAATCCAGAGGACTCATCCCTCCTGTGGGCGATTGGCACAAATCAACTCACGCTTCTATCGGATACGGTTATTCAATTTCAGTTACGGCTTTACAAATGATTTCTGCTATTTCAGCGATAGCAAACGACGGGGTAAGGGTTACTCCTCACGTAATTAAATACTCTCCGGAAGAAGAAGCTTTAAAAGTAAAACATATTCAAACTGTGTCACCCGAGACTGCTCATACTGTAGCAAGGCTCCTTGCAGGCAGCATTGGCCGTTCAAAGTCACCGGTAAACCTTGAAGACTACCATGTTGCAGCCAAAACAGGTACTGCAAGAAAATCTATTGCAGGTGCAAAAGGGTATACAAACAAACTCGTTACCTCCATTATCGGATTTTTGCCCGCAAGCAATCCGCAGGTTGAAATTTATGTAGTAATCGACTCTCCGTCAAAAGGTGCTCTATGGGGAAGCACGGTTGCTGCGCCGGTGTTTAGAGAAGTGGCTCTTCAAACCGCACGTATTATGAATATTCCACCTGACAAGAAAAAATAATTTAATTTAGAGGATATTGTTATGAAACTAAGCGAATTAATTAAAGATATAAAAACAAAAAATGTTTTAAACAACAGAGACACTGAAATTACAGGTATCTCTTACAACTCCAAAACTGTCGGTAAAGGCGAGATTTTTGTATGCTTAAAAGGCGAGCACTCTGACGGGCACGAATATGCAAAAATGGCTGTGCAAAACGGAGCAGCAGCGCTGTTTTGTGAAAAAGAGCTTGATATTGACGTTCCACAGGTCATAGTTGACTCAACCCGTCATTGTATAGCTGATCTTGCAGCTGCTTTTTACAACTATCCTTCAAAAAACATCAAACTCATCGGAGTTACGGGAACAAACGGAAAAACAACTGTTACACACCTTATACAGCGTATTGTGGAAGATGCAAAACACAGATGTGCTCTTATTGGTACGCTGGGGTACAAGCTCTCGGGCAAGGATTCCTACCATGACGCAAAACACACAACTCCTCAGGCGCCGGAACTTCAAAAGACGCTTGAAATGATTTGTGAAAACAAGATTGATTACGTTGCAATGGAGGTAAGCTCTCACGCTCTTGAGCAAAACCGTGTTGGAGGGTGTGACTTTGACGGTGCTGTGTTTACAAACCTTACGCAAGACCACCTTGATTATCATATTACAATGAACAATTATTTTGAAGCCAAAGCACTGCTTTTTAGAGGGCTTAAACCGGGCGGTTTTGCAGTAATAAACAATGATGATGAATACGCTGAAAGATTCAAGGCTGTTGTTCCGGAAGGTGTCAAAATATATACTTACGGTATAAAAAATGATGCTGATATCACTGCACGCGATATTGATTTTTCTATCCACGGTGCAAAATTCAACTGCAAGGTAAATAATGAAACAGGTGCCGTAAATCTGCAAATGAACGGAATGTTCAGTGTTTACAATGCTCTGGCTGCACTTGCTGCCGGTATTGCAATGGGGTTTGACAAAGATATTTGTATAAAAGCGCTTGAAGAGACAAAAAGCGTTGACGGTCGTTTTGAGATTGTAAACAAGCAGCCGCTTGTTATTGTGGATTATGCTCACACGCCCGACGGGTTGGAAAATGTCTTGAAAGCTGCAAGAGAGCTGACTCCCGAAGGCAGTAATCTTATTTGTATGTTTGGCTGCGGCGGAGACAGAGATGCAACAAAACGACCAAAGATGGGTAAAATTGCGGATGAGGCAGCTGATATTGTTGTTGTCACATCTGACAACCCCAGAAGCGAAGACCCGCAGCTGATTATTTCAGATATTCTCGCCGGAATAAAAACCGTTAACACGCAGAAGGTTTATGTTGAACCTGACAGAAGGACAGCTATTTCTATGTTGAAAAATATTGCTAAAGAAAATGATGTAGTTGTGCTGGCTGGTAAAGGTCACGAAGATTATCAGATTCTTAAAAACGAAACAATCCACTTTGACGACAGAGAAGAAGCAAGAAAAGTTTTTAATTAAATTTAAGCTTATACGTTAGGAACATATGTTTCACTTTGCCGTTCCGACTCCTCCGCTGTGTGCTAAGCCGGAAAATTCTTTGTTTTATTAAAGACCGCTCCCCCGAAGTCACTCTAAAGTAAAACACATGTTCCTTGTAATGACTTCTGTTTGAGTAATAACTTTTTTATTTTTCGACGCCTATGATATTTAGACTATCTGCACATTTGGATTGAAAAAGTTGTAAACGGCTTTGGCGCTGCGTTTTGGGATTTTTTCGCAGAGCTCTTCATAGCTTGCTTTGGAAATCTTTTTCACATCCTTAAACTCTTTCATCAAAGTTTCTTTGCTGGTTGAAGACAATCCCTTTATCTCATCCAGCACAGATTCTGTTGCTTTTTTGCCCCTGAGTTTTCTGTGATATGTGATAGCAAATCTGTGAGCCTCGTCTCTTATCCTCTGGAAAAAATACAAAGCAGGCGAGTTAATCGGAAAAATTACAGGTTCTGATTTGTGCGGTTTGAACACCTCTTCGAGCCTTTTTGCCAGCGAAACCACATCCACCTCGAGCCCCTTTGTCTCAAAAATTTCCATAACAGATGAAAGCTGGCCTTTGCCACCGTCTATTATAATGAGGTCAGGCATGGGCAGTGTCTCTGTGAGTTTGCCAAAGTAGCGTCTTTCTACCACTTCTTGCAAGGATTTAAAATCATCGGGCTTTGATTCTGTCGAACGGACTTTAAACTTTCTGTAGCGTGACTTTTTGGGCAATCCGTTTTCGAAAGTAACCATAGAAGCAACAGTGTTTGTTCCTTGAATATGCGAGATATCAAAACATTCCACAACATACGGGAATTTTGTGAGCCCCAGTTTTTCTTGAATATAGCTGCCAACCTCATTGTAATCGCGCTGAATCTCTGTGAGTTTTTGCAGTTTTACCTTTTCAAAAAAGAATTTTGCATTCTTTTGTGCGAGGTTTAAAAGCTCAATGTTTCTTTTTGTCGGGGCGTCTGAAATTTTGACTTTTTTATTGGCAACAGAAGCTAGCCAGTTTGTATAAAGCTCTGTATCGTTTTGCTCAAGAAGTCTTGGGACAACAATTGTGTTTGGAATTTCCGATTCTGATGCCATTGTGTAATATTCTTTTAAAAATGTTGTTAAAACTTCATATTCACTGGACAAGTTGCCCTCTGTGTTGGAGAATTGGAAGTCTTTTTTGTCTGTAAGGCGCCCCTGTCTTATCTGCAAAAGCGAAACCACAAAAAGGTTGCTCTCGTTGTAGACAGCGATGATATCCTGATTTATATTTGTGTTTTCAAATACGACTTTCTGGTGTTCCATTGTTTTTTGAACATCCATCCAGCTGTCGCGGTACCTTGCGGCTTTTTCAAAATCTTCTTTTGCCGCATATTTTTCCATTTCTTTTTTTAATGCGTCAACCAGCTCTTTTTGTTTGCCTGTTAAAAACAGCTCTACGTTTTTGAGGATTTTTTTGTACTCATCCGGTGTAATCAGCCTCTGGCAAGGCGCCATACAGCGGCCAATGTGGTAATAAAGGCACGGGCGGTCTTTGAATTTCGGGTTTTTGCACTGTTTTAGCGGGAAAAGTTTTTTTATCAAATCTAAAGTTGCATACATTGCTCTGGAATCTGTGTAGGGGCCGAAGTATTTGCCTTTTATTTTGTTTTTGTTGGCTTTTCTGGCTACGATTATTCTCGGGTATTCTTCTTCTGTTATGACAAAATACGGGAATTTTTTATCATCTTTTAAAAGCACGTTGTACTTAGGCTTGTGCTTTTTAATGAGGTGCGATTCCAGAATAAGCGCCTCAACCTCGCTGTCAGTGACGATAAATTGTATTTTTGCAATTTGCGGCACCATAACGCGCAGCTTGGGCGAGTCGTGATGTTTGTTAAAATAGCTGTATACCCGCTTTTTCAGGTTCTTTGCTTTTCCAACATAGATAATCTCGCCGTCCTTGTCATAATACTGATAAGAACCGCTCAGCTCCGGTATTATTGATAATGTCTGCTGCACCTCCTGCGGGAGGTTTGCGTTTTTTGTAGCCATATATTAAGTATAGTTTTAATTTTTTAGAACATCAATCTGAAAAGAAGGAATCTTTTGTTCAGTTTTTCAGAGAACTTGCGAAGGTTCTTTGAAGTTTCCGCTACGTTATTTATAGTGTTATTTAATTCTTCTTTTTTGTCTGTTGTCAGTCCGTTAACTGTTTCCAGTGTACAAGAGAGGTCATCAAGTGCTTTGTTGAACTTTGTAACCGTTGTTGTAACCTGTGACTTGAGCACGGGGTCTTTTGTCATTGTGTTCACGTACTGTGCAATTTCAGATATGTTTTTGCTTGCAACCTGCAAATCGTCAATAGTTTGTCTTGTTTTCGGGTCTTCAAGAATTGTATTGAGGTTTCTTGACAATCTGTCGATTGATTTTGTTGTAGAAATCAATGTGTCTTTGAACTCTTTGTCGCCGATTATGTTGTTAAGATTGTCTGTGAGCACCATAATCTTGCCTGACATCTGGTTTGTTGTACCCATCAATGAGTCAAGGTCTTTTCTTGTAGAGTCAATAAGTATTTGTGTTTTATCAAGGGTGTTGTTTGCTTTTATTGTAAGTACATCAACGTTTCCTACGATTTTTTTGATGTCTGCGATTACGTCATCGGAAAGTATTGCGCTTAGTTTTTCGTTTGTTTCCGCAAGAGCTGATGCTGATCTGTATTGCAGATCCATAAAGTCAGAGAGTCTTAAAGGTTCTATGACAGTGAATCTTGAAGTGCTTTGCGGATATTCAAATTTCATATCTGTTGCGGGTTTTAGGCTGAGATAATGTTTTGTGTTTTCTACTTTAACTTTACCCAGCATTCTTTCAGGCAGCTGTAAACCCGGCAGCGTTATAATATAACCTACTTTGTAAGCTGATTGGGTTTTTACCTCTTCTTGAATATTTATGGGTAGGGTTTTTGTATCTATAATTTCTATTTTTTTAACTTTACCCACATCATAAGGCTTGCCGCTCAAAACCATCTGCACATTGTCGTTGGCGTGCAAAACCTGTGAACGTTTGTTGATAGGCAGATAGATTGTTCTCAATTTGGGCGGGGTGATTTCAAGAAACTGTTCGCCGATAATACCTGTTTGCTGAATAGATATTGTTGCAGCATTAGGTATGGTTATATCAGGTTCTGTGATAACAAATTTTATTCTTACATAAGGGTCATCGGGGTTGGAAAGCTGCGGGGTGATTTCTTCAATTTGTCCTATTCTAAAACCCATCAGCTGCACGGCGGAACCTGCTCTTATGCCGTTAACGTCTTTAAAATCAACATAAAGCCTTTCACCTGCGGATAATGCTCTTCCTTTAATCCATAATATTGAGAAAATAAGTATTATCAGTGCTGTCAGGGTCAATATTCCGACTTTAAATGATGATGAAAAACGCATTTTATTCCGATTCCTTTGTGTTTCGCATTAAACTGTTAATTTTCTTCGGTCTCTTCTTCCGAGCCTGAGCCTGCTACTTTCATGGGGCCTTCTATGCAGGCGGTTATAAACTGTTTTGTATATTCGTTTCCATTGTCTATCATATCTTGAGGAGTACCCGAGTATACGATTTTTGTATTATATAACATAATAACTTTATCAGCACACCTTTGAATGGTGGATAATTGGTGCGTTACTATCACAGAGGCGGGGTTAAATTCGTCTCTCAAACGCACAATGTAGTCTTCAATCATTGTAGAAGATACCGGATCCAGCCCGGCTGTGGGTTCGTCATAGAGAATTGTTTTGGGGTCTGTTACAATGGCACGCGCAAAGCTTACACGTTTTTGCATACCGCCTGACAGCTCATGCGGCATTTTTTCTTCAATGCCCTCAAGCCCCACAAGTTTGAGCTTCTGTGCAACAATGTCTTTTAGCTGTTTTTCTGTGTATTTGTTTTTAAACTCTTTTCTTTCTTTCAGTGCAAAAGCAATATTTTCGTAAACGTTTAAAGAATCAAACAAAGCAGAGTATTGAAAAACCATTGCAATGTCGCCGGGAGAGACAATAATTTCGCCGCTGTCGGGTTTTGTCAGTCCGCAGATGAGTTTTAAAATCGTACTTTTTCCGGCACCGCTCAAGCCTACTACCGCAAGGATTTCTCCGTCTTCGACTTTGAAGGAGACATCGTCTAAAATAACTTTATCTTTAAATGATTTTTTTAAATTTTTTACTTCTATGCTCATTATTTTTGTCCTGTATTGCTTTTGTTAAGTTATGCTTAAAAGAAGAAAATTGTTGCAAAAATATAATCTATTATACAAATAGCAACAAAAGACCATACAACCGCTTTTGTTGTTGCAATACCAACTCCTTTTGCACCGCCGAATGCAAGATAGCCGCATGTGCAGCTGATAATTGCAATTGCCGCGCCAAAACATGCTGATTTGCCAAGCGCAACAAAAATATCTTTAAGATAAAGCCCCTGCCACAAAGAGCTGATGTAATTGAGCCTGCTAACATGTGCGCTCAAGTATGCTGCGACCCCGCCGCAAATAAGCCCGAATGTAGAAGCGAGTATAACCACAAAAGGCATCATAATAAACCCTGCAAGCACTCTGGGCACAAAAAGATAATCAATAGGGTTAACTTTCAGCACTTTAAGTGCATCAACCTGCTCTGTTACACGCATTGTTGCTATTTCTGAAGCGTAAGCTGAACCTATCATGGAGATTATTGCAAATCCTGACATAATGGCACCCATTTCGCGTGTCATTACTACGCCCATGAGCATTCCCACAAATTTTTCACCGCCCTGTTTTACCATCTCCGGCGCTACCTGCATTGATACAATAACAGATACCATTCCGACAATTGTGAGGGTAATGGGCAGAGAATCTACAGCAAAACGCGAGCACTGGTCAATTACAAGTTTTATGTTTAATTGAAGTTTTATTATGTCTTCTATTATTAATCTAAAAACCTGCCATGTTCGAATACCCATTTCTCCAAGAGTTTCAAAAAACTCCTGCATTTGCTCAATCAGCAGTTTTGCAAGATTGTATGTGGCACTTTGTTTAAAAATTTCTAAAGCTCTGGAGTGATTCATGCAACAATTGTATCAAAGATTTCAGGTTTTGTAATACATTTTATGATGGGGTTATTATAAATATCATGATAATATTTTAAACATGAAAGATATATGCAAAAAAAATGAACCGCAAACTGTGTTGAACAAAGTTTTTGGCTATAAGAATTTTAGAAAAGGCCAGAAAGATATCATTGACAGTATTCTCTCGGGTAAAGATACACTTGTGCTTATGCCCACAGGCGGGGGCAAATCTCTTTGTTATCAAATCCCCGCGCTTTGTCTTGAGGGGGTGGCAATAGTCGTCTCTCCTCTTATTGCTCTTATGCAGGATCAGGTGAATACTCTCAAGTCTCTTGGTGTAAGGGCCGAATTTTTAAACTCTACATTGTCATTTGACGAGTCAAAAGATATCATAAAAAAAACATTGAACAATGACCTTGATCTGCTTTATGTGTCTCCGGAAAGGCTTAATACAGAGAGCTTTTTAGATGTTTTGCAAAAAACAAAAATATCACTCTTTGCAATTGATGAGGCGCACTGCGTGTCTCAATGGGGGCACGATTTCAGGCCGGAATATACACAGTTTTATATGCTCAAAGACCTGTTTCCGCACGTTACCCGTGTTGCTCTTACCGCTACGGCAGATGAGCTTACGCGTGATGACATAATAAAAAATTTGCACATGGAAAACTGCACGGTTTTTATATCAAGTTTTGACCGGCCAAACATCAAGTACAGCATAAATATTAAAAATAAAGAAAAGCAGCAGCTTCTTGATTTTATAAAAAAAGAACACCCCGATGATTCAGGTATAGTCTATTGTATTTCAAGAAAACGCGTGGAAAATTTTGCGGAATTTTTGCAAAACGAAGGCTTTAAAGTTTATCCCTACCATGCAGGTTTGAGCAAAGAAGTGCGAGAGCGCAATCAGGACAGATTTATAAAAGAAGACGGCGTGATTATGGTCGCCACAATTGCTTTTGGAATGGGGATAGACAAGCCTGATGTAAGGTTTGTCTGCCACATGGATTTGCCAAAATCAATGGAAGCGTATTATCAAGAAACAGGCCGCGCAGGCCGTGACGGGCTGGATTCTGATGCGTGGCTTGTGTACGGGCTCGGGGATGTGGTGCAGCTTCGCAGTTTTATAAACAACTCAAACGCACCTGACGAACAAAAAAGAATTGAACACAAAAAGCTCAATTCTCTGCTTGCTTATGTGGAAACTGCCGACTGCAGAAGAAAAGTGCTTCTTGATTATTTCAACGAAAAGTACGAGGCTCCATGCAACAACTGCGATACATGTATTCATCATCCTGAAACTTATGATGCTACTGTTGAAATTCAAAAAATTCTGTCGTGTATTTTCAGGGTAAACAAAAGTGCAGGCCGTTTTGGTTTTGGTGCGGCGCATATTATAGATATTTTACAGGGAAAAGAAACCGATAAAATATTAAAATTTGGCCACAACAAACTTTCCACTTTTGGAATCGGAAAAGAAACAGACGTTTTTCAATGGCAGTCAATAATCAGGCAGCTGGCGGTTATGGGGTTTGTTGAGATAGACCCTGCACATCTTACGATTTCTTTGACACCTGAGGCCAACGATGTGTTGAGAGGTAAAAAACACATAAGTTTAAGAAAAGATGTGCTGCGTGCAAAAGAAAAGATTAAAAAAGAAAAAATCAAAAAGCTGCGGCTTGATGAATTCAGTGCTGATTACGATACGGATTTGTTCAAAAGGCTTAAAGAATTGCGTCTTGAATTTGCCAGAGCGGAAAATTTACCGCCTTATGTAATTTTTCACGACAAAACTCTGCTTGAGATGGTTTATACAAAACCAAAAACTCTCGAAGACATGGCAGAGATTTCCGGCGTGGGTGAACATAAATTGCAAAAATACGGCATTGCATTTTTAAAAGTATTAAACAGTTAGGGCTTTCTAAATTTTACTTTTAAAAAAGCCAAACATATGGTAGTATTATCTTAGATTAGTATAAAGAATTAATTATTTTTATATGAATTGATAAATTTTCAGCACTAATAAAATTAGACCGAATGCGCACAAAGCGTATTGGGTTATGTGTATATATAGAAAAAGAGGTATAGGACAATCGACACAATGACTTTATTAACTGCACTTTTGATAATTGCCCTGATTGCCGCTGCCGGTGCAGCTTTTGTAATCTGGCAAAAGAAAAAAACCGTGCAGGCACTTTATGACAAACTTTCAAAAGAAAGCACGGAAAAAGAAAATCTTTTGAAAAAAGAAGCAATGATTCAAGCAAAAGAAGCATTGCACGCTGAACGTGAAAAATTTGACGACGAAGTAAGAGAACGCCGTCAGGATTTGCAAAGAGCAGAAGATAAACTCCTTAAAAAAGAAGATATGCTTGAAGATAAAATTCAAGAAGCTTCTGACAAGGAATACGCTGCTCAAAAGAAAATGGATGAGCTGCTTGAAAAAGAAGACTATCTCGCTGATTTGATTGCAAAACAAATCGAAGAAACCGAAAAAATTGCAGGTATGTCCCGTGAAGAAGCACGCCATATGCTGATGGAACAATTAAAACAGGATCTTCAGCAGGAGCAGATGCAGCTTATCAAAGAAAACGAAGCTAAAATCAGAGAGTCTGCAAAAGAAATGGCGCAGGATATTCTCTCTACAACAATGCAAAGATGCGCAATAGATCAGGTTGTTGAATCAACCGTATCTGTTGTTAACCTTCCTTCTGACGAGATGAAAGGCCGTATTATCGGACGTGAGGGCCGTAATATCAGAACACTGGAAACTTTAACCGGGGTTGACCTCATTATTGACGACACACCGGAAGCAGTTGTTCTTTCAAGCTTTGACCCCGTAAGAAGAGAAATCGCCAAGGTTGCATTGGAAAAACTCATCTCTGACGGCCGTATCCACCCTGTAAGAATCGAAGAAATGGTGGAAAAAGCTCAGGAAGAAATTGAAGAAAAAATTAAAAAAGAAGGTGAAAACGCAGCCGTTGACATGGGCGTTTTGAATCTTCATAAAGAGTTAATCAAAACACTCGGACGTTTGTATTACAGAACAAGCTACGGTCAGAATGTTTTGAAACACTCGCTTGAGGTCGGACACATTGCAGGCATGCTGGCAGCAGAATTGGGCGCCAATGTTCAGATTGCAAAACGTGCCGGACTTTTACATGACATAGGCAAGGCCGTAGACCAAACTCAAGACGGAACACATATTGAGCTTGGTGTTGAGCTTGCCCGTCGTTACGGTGAAAAAGAAGAAGTTGTTCATGCAATAGAAGCACACCACGACGATGTTACAGCAAATACGATTGAAGCAGTTCTGGTAAAACTTGCGGATGCTATATCAGCCGGACGTCCCGGTTCAAGACGCGATACTCTTGAAATCTACATCAAAAGACTCAAAAAAATCGAAGAGATTGCCTCAAGCTATGAAGGTATTAAACAGTCTTTTGCAGTGCAGGCGGGCCGTGAGGTTAGGATTATTGTCCAGCCTGACATGTTCGATGATCTGGCAAGCGCAAAGTTAGCCCGTGATATTGCTAAGCGTATTGAAGAAGAACTCGACTATCCGGGTCAAATCAGAGTTACTGTTGTACGCGAAATCAGAACTACAGAAATTGCAAAGTAGCGTTCAAGACAGATTTGACCTGTACACGCAGGCAAAACATGAATGAACTAATAAAAGTACTATTTATAGGCGACATCGTAGGACGCCCCGGTAGAAATATCGTAAAAGATTACCTGGGCGCCCTTGGCGTGAATACCGAAAACAACCCTTATGACTTTATAATCGCCAATGTAGAAAACGCTTCTCACGGATTCGGGCTTACTGAAAAAAATCATAAAGAACTTGGCGAAATAGGTATAAATTGTTTTACCTCGGGCAACCATATCTGGGATAAAAAAGATGTTTATTCTTACATAAACGATTCTGACAGGCTGATCAGGCCGTGGAATTATCCTAAAGGTACTTACGGAGTCGGACATCGTATCTTTGATGTTAAAGGTACAAAAATTGCGGTTATGAATTTTTTGGGCCGCACTTTTATGAACCCTGTTGACTCTCCTTGGGAGATTATTGAAAAAGAAATTGAAAATATCAAACAAGCTGCCCCGATTGTTATTGTGGATTTTCATGCAGAGGCAACCGCTGAAAAAATCTGTTTTGGCAGATTCTGTTCAGAGCATAAAATCAGTGCTGTTCTTGGCACACATACCCATGTGCAGACAGCTGATGAAAAGATTATTAATGATTATACGGCATATATCACAGACGCAGGTTTTTGCGGGGCATACAATTCTGTGATAGGTATGGGGTATGAAGGTTCTTTAAAACGTTTGATGACAAGTATTCCCGAGCGTTTTGATATAGATGATTCTCCCGTTGTTGAACTCAATGCCGTTTCAATGAGCTTTGATGCCGTTTCAGGGCAAGCGCAAAGCATAGAAAGAATTCATTTTATAAAAGATTACAGTGAGGTAACAGCATGATGAAAGGATAGAAAGGTGAAAGTCGATTTACACATTCACACAACCTATTCGGACGGGGTTTTCTCGCCTGAAAAGATTGTGGATACTGCTATTGATGCAGGTCTGGATGCTATCGCAATTACTGACCACGACAATGTCCTGGCGTATCCGATAGCCCTGAACTATGCCAAAAAAATCGCAGACAGCGGTGGAAAAGCTCTTGAAATTCTCCCCGGTGTTGAAATTAATACGATTTATAAAGACATAGAGATTCATATCCTCGGTTATTTTATGAACCGCGACGACAGTGATTTTCAGGCTATGTTAAAGTCGCAGCAAAAGGCACGTATCGAGCAGACAGAACAGATTCTGCATCTTTTAAACAAAAAAGAAGGCATACATGTGACTTTTGACAAGCTCAAGAGTCTTGTTGCAGATGGCGGAAGTATCGGCCGTCCGCATATTGCCAAAGCAATTACTCTGGCAGGCGGTACAACAAGCGTTATGGAAGCGTACAACAAATATATAAACAACGATTCAGAAGTTTACGTACAGAGAAAAACAATTTCTCCGCACGAAGCTATTGAAATCATCTATGATGCAGGCGGGATACCTGTGTTTGCGCACCCTTTTGATGTTGAAGACGCTGAAAACTTAATCAAAGAATTTATGCATTACGGATTAAGAGGGGTCGAGGCTTATCATAGAAAACACTCTCCAGCTATGGTTGAGTATTATTCAAGCATTGCAGAGAAAAACGGTCTGATTATCACAGGCGGTTCTGATTTCCACGCACCAAACCCTAATAACGGCCAGATAATCATGGGCAAAAACTTTATTCCGGAATGGATATACGACAAGCTGATGAAAGAAAAAAAACAGTTAGATTTGGCAAGGTAAGCAATTAATATTGAAGCTATTCTTGGATAAGTGCTTTGATAACTTTGTATACCTTTTCAAGCAGGACTTTGTTGTTTTGTATTGAAGAAATGCTGTTGTGTATTTCTTTGATTAAAGCTTCGTTTGACTTGATATGATCATTAGAAAAAAGTTCCTCAGTCGTAGTATTTAGTGCAATGAGGATTTTTTCTAATGTTTCAGCTTTTGCAAAGCTTGTGCCAACTTCAATACTGCTAAGGTTTCTGGGAGCAATATCAATCATTTCTGCAAGCTGCTCTTGTGTGAGTTTTTGTTTTTTGCGCAGCCGTTTAATTTTTTCGCCGAGTTCTTTTTTTATGTTCATTGTAACCTTTAGAAAAATTACATCATCTTTGTTTGTAAATCAGATGTTATACATCATAATATATTGATTTTTATGAAGCTGAAATGACCTGATGTATCTGTATTTTTAAAAAATCGGATGTTCGACATCTTGTTTTTGGACAATTTTTACTTCGTTTCTGTTTTTATAAATGAGTAAGGTTACAAAACATTTGAAAGGTAGGAAGTTATGCGTATTAATCTTCAGAAATTAAACACAATTTATAAGCAAACAAAAGCTTTACCGGCTGCGAAGATGCCAACAGATTTGAACAAGTATTTAAAAACACCTCAACAAATCGATGCTCAAATAAAAGCCGAAGTAAAAAATAGTATTTTAGGTCAAAGATTAGATAGATTGGCTGAAGACTTATCATCTATACAAAAAGCAAAAATACAACCGACTTTCCACGAAATAAAAAAGCCTAATATATTTAAAAGAATTTTGGCAAAAATTCTGGGCTAAATAATATCCAAATAATCAAAAAACAGGTCAGATGTATAGGCCTGTTTTTTTTATTGTCTTATTTAAAAGATTGTAAAAATCATATATAATATTTTAAAAAGAAAAAGACAAGGCACAAAATGAAAAACAATATAAAAACGCTCAAAGCATTTAACATGGTAGAAATAATGATTGTGGTCTGTTTGCTTGTGACTACAGTTATTCTGTGTATTCCGACAATATTTAACAACTCGAAAGAAGCAAAAATTATCTCGGGCTGGAAAAGGATTTACGCAGAAATGCAGTCAAACTTTGAGGTTTTTAATGTTAGCGATGCTGATGTGATTGAAAAAATCTGCCGCAGCAATGTTGCACAAAAGGAACCTGAAATTTTTAAGGTAATAAGCCCTTACCTGAACGTTGACTTGAGTAGAAATCCAAATACTTTAAAATCTTATCACTACAAATTTAAAAACGGTTCTCAAATTCCAATGCAGTCAATGGTTTTTACAAGGTTCTTTTCTTATCAGGAAAACGGCAATATAGTCGGTTTTAAGTGGCTGGATTGTGAATGCAGCGAAAAAGTCCCTTGTGCAACGGTATTGTTTGATATGAACGGGATTGAAAAGCCAAACAGAATCGGCAGGGATATTTTCGGCATATACATTTACAAAAACAGGATAGAAGCATTCGGTGCAGAGTTTACAAACGATTCTCTGGAACGCTCATGCAGCAGTCATTCAAACGGAATGAGCTGCTCTGAATATTACCTTCGCGGCGGGAAGTTTTAAGAAATGTAAAAAATATGATGTTTTGCGCCTAGTTTTGGCAAAAATATTTTATTATATTCCTTAAGTTATTAGTTTATAATTTTTAGGAATATGGAATGAAAATATCATCGCTTAAAATAAATTATTTAAAACCTACCTATACATATAATGAAATGAATATTCAAAAATTAATGCATCAGCCAATGACTTCCTATGTTTCTAAGGCTGATATGATTTCTTTTGGGGGTAAGACTTTTACTTTAGAAGAAAGTATGCATATTAACAATGTCGATACGGGGCTTTATATAGGTAAAAAAGATTCTGTGGCAGACTATGTAAAAGCTAAAAGTGTACTTCTTGAAGATGGAGCACGTATTAAGCATTTAGTTATGAAAGATTATATGTTTTTTTCTCCTCCTGAATTCCCAGAAAATGTCAAAAAATATATAAGTAATGAAGATATTGTTATGTTAGATAATGCACAGATTGATAAGCTTGATGATACAAAAACAAATTTTAAAATTGCATATGTCTCAAGAACAGAAAAGCCTAGAATTTTTAAAAGATTAAGCAATGAGCAGGGAAAATATGATTCAGAAAATTATGTTGGGTATAGGGGCTATAATAAAGTAAAAAATTATGATGTAACTTTATTTGATTATGTTAGCGTCGGTGAAATTGAAGCGGAATATTCTAAACTTTTGAATAATTCGAGAGCACATTTTATCAATGCTAGAGATATTTGTCTTTTTGATAATTCAAAGTCTGATACAGTAATAGGAAAGTCTGTTAGTATTGCTCACAATGCAAAAGTTGATAAAGTAAATGCTGATAATCTGGGCATCAGTGATTCTTCGACAATTAATGATGCAACAACAAAATCTGCTATTGTGAGTGGAAAATCTTATGTAGGTAATTTACAAAGTAATGAAAGTATTATTACTGATAATGCTGAAGTCGATAATTTGACTGTAAATGATTCATTACGTATCTCTAAAAATGCAAAGGTAGGAAATATTACAGTTAAAGGTAAAAAAGCTTTAGTAGAGATTTCTGATAATGCACAGATTTTAGGTAAAGTAAATTTTGTAAATGATTTTGGAGTTGTAAAAGTAATTAAAGGGAAAAATAATGAAAAACCAAATGTAAAGCAATCACAGATTGTGAATGGCAAGCTAATAAGAAATTTTAATACGTTTGGATTTGAAAAAGTGGCTGGGATGAAAAATTTAAAGGAAACTCTTTATCAAGATGTCATTGAGCCTCTCACAAAACCGGAATTATACAAACAATACGGATTACAACCAATAAATGGCTGCCTCCTTTACGGTCCACCAGGATGTGGCAAAACATATATAGCTAATGCTTTGGCGGAAGAAGCTGGCAGGTATTTTGTTGAGGTCAAATTAAGTGAGATTTCTTCGCCATTACAAAACCTAACGAACGTTAATTTAAGAAAAAAATTTGAAGAAGCTGAAAAACATGCACCCGCAATAATTTTTCTTGATGAGATAGAGTCTCTGGCGCCAAGCCGAGAATCGTTATATGGCAATGCTCCAGAAACATCCGAAAGAGTAACTGAGCTTCTTACCCTTATGAATAATTGTAAAGAAAAGAATGTATTTGTTATTTGTGCTTCAAATGAACCTCAAAAAATTGATTCAGCAATAAAAAGATCCGGGCGATTAGATAGAAAAATTTATGTTGGTGCTCCCGATTCAGATACACGTGAAGAAATGTTTAAAATGAACTTAGCAAACAGATTGACAGGGAATGATATTGATTATAAATTGATAAGTAAACTTACAGAAAACTATATATCATCTGATATTTTGGTAATAGTTGATGAAGCAGCAAGATTTGCCTTAAAGGAAAGAAAACCTATTTCAACACTACATTTGTTACAAGCAATAAAACAAGTACAACCCTCTTTAACAGAAAGAGAAATTGAATATTACAAAAATAAATTGAATGAAAAGAATGATTAATAAAATAAATACTGTATCAACTAATGAGCAAATATCCTCCAAAAAAGTTGCTAAGTATAGCATAACTGCTATGTTAGGTGCTAGTGCAGGTGTTGGATATGCTGTTTTGCCAAGAACATATTATCCTAAATTTATAAAAAAGACAGAAAATAAAATAGCTTTAGTTCAGTACATTAAAAATCCCTACAAATATGGATTATATGGTGTACTAACAGCATTGGGGTTCACTGCTTTGGTTGATTGTTTAAAATTTAAAAAACAGATAAGTAAAACTAATAAAACACCTTAAAAAGCTCAAAGATTACATACAGTAATGCAGAGAATAAGAAAATAATATTGAAAATTGTAATTTTTTGATTCTCTTTTAACGGCTTTAGAACCATTATGCAAAAAGCCAAAAATGGCAGCACAAACGGGAGCAGATACCGGCCCTGGATTTCTATGTATTCAAACTGATTCTTTTGTGTCCACGTGCAAAATATCAATACGCAGATTGATAAATAATTTAGTGCCGTCAACACACCAAGCACGGCTTTTTGATAAAACGTCGTTTTAGGATATTCTCCAACTATCGAATAAAGCGTGTTGGCCAAAATCATTACAAAATAAAGATGATAAAAAATTGCGCAAAAATAAATATTAAGCCACCCGAGCACACCCATCATTTTTTCTATCAGAGCAAAATTCCATAACCCAGGAATATATTGAAGCGTTAAGGCAGTAAATTTTACGGGATGCTCTAATATGTAAAGCATATGAGAGGAGAAATCTGATCCGTTTAAAGGCCGAAGAATAGTCAGAGCAAAAAGGCTCCACAAAACAGCTGCTGCAAAAGGCAAAAGAATTGTAAAACAAAGGGTTTTTAAATATGGTGTTTCAAACTTTTCTTTTGGGATAAACAGGATAAAAAGAGTCATCAAAAAACTCTGCTTTGTCAAAGCCAGTGACACCGCCAGCAGGCTCAATAATGCAAGTTGTTTGTTATTGATTTTTTGTTGAGTATCAAAAGAATACTGAAAAATTTTTGAAATATATAAAACAGAAACTGAAATCAAAACAGCATCAGCTGAAATAGAAGCACCTAGAGAAAGGCTCATCGGGCACAAAAGCAAAAATACACACGCCCATTTTAAAAAAGGAATCGACTTTATGCTGTAATACCCGAGCAGTGTATAAAACAAAAGTGTTACAATTTTTCCGGCAATTAATATCCAAAAAATTGATTTGCTAAATAATGATGCAACCAATATGCCCGTGCTTTGAGGCAGATATGATATAGGCGACAGTCTGGCCATGTTTGCGTAATCTGTAAAAATCGTTTTGTTACTATCAATATTTATTTTTAATATTAGCTTTATTTTTTCCGGGGAATATTTTACAGGCTTTGCAAAGAACAAATCCATTGAGTCACTGTTTGTTGAAGCTTTTAAAAACTTTAACAAATTTTCGGGTAAAAAGCTGCCAACGCTTCCGTTAACTTTTTGAGGAAAAAATTGTCCTCTTGATATCCCGTACGCTCTGCATAAATGAGCCGTCTCATCAGGTGATTGAAAAGGCGGTATCAAAAATACCATTAAAAATCCGAAAAATAATGCAAAAAGTACAAAGATTTTTTCCGGATTTAATACTTTTGCCATACCTAGCATCCTTAAAGGTTACTGGTCAGATTCTTTGTCGTGTTTAAGCAGTTTTTCAAAATCAGAAGGTTTGATAGATTGGATAAAGCTTCTAAACTCCTGCGCTTCTTCTTCATCTTTTGCAGCGTCACAAGACACAGAACCGTTTGCCAGCACATTGGCCGTAACAAATATCGGTGCGTCCACTCTTATTGCAACAGCAATTGCATCAGATGGGCGTGCATCTATTTCTACTTCATTACCTTCTTTATCTTTTATGTAGATTATTGCGTAATAAGTCTCTTTTTCAACATCGTTGATTTCGACACGGTCAATTGTTCCGCCTGTTTTTTCAACAATAGACGCAATCAAATCGTGCGTCATCGGACGGCTGACTTCGATATTTTCAATTCTTCTTATGATAGCACTTGCTTCAGCAGAACCTATCCAGATAGGCAGCGCTTTTCTGTTGTCCATATCGTGCAAAACAACAATCGGCGAGCCGGTTCTTGTATCAAGTGCTATTCCCATTACTTTCATTTCTATCATATTAATATTATAAGCACAAAATTAAAATTAGACAAAGAATGCGCCCCTATGATACATTAAATATATGAAATTTTTGATAATAAACGGACCAAATATTAACTTGCTTGGCACACGTGAGCCTGAAATTTACGGCTCAATGACGCTTGATGACATCAACAAAGATATTGCAAATTATGCCAAAGAGCTGGGTGTTGAAACAGAAACCTTTCAAAGCAATATCGAAGGTGAAATAGTGGATAAAATTCAGCAAGCAAAAGGTGTTTTTGACGGTATTGTCATTAATCCCGCGGCATATACTCATACCAGTGTTGCAATAAGAGATGCAATCAGCGCTGTGGGTATTAAAGCTGTAGAAGTCCACATCTCAAACATCCATGCACGTGAAGAGTTCAGAAAAAATTCTCTCATTGCACCGGTGTGTATTGGACAAATTACAGGTTTTCAAGCCAACAGTTACAAATTGGCTTTGAAAGCTCTGGTTGACATTGCAAAAATTTCTTAACATCAGGGTTGAAAAATTAATGTCTTTGTTGCTACAATATTAACAACATAATAACTGGTTGACCATTAATAATCACCCCCCTAAACTTTGGATTGTATCTGAAAAATGAATTATCAAATTGGAATTAAATTTTTATTTACAGGCATCTCATTAATAATTTTGTCTTTTTGTGCAAACACAGCAGCATTTGCATCGGATTATCAATACAAAATTCTTGACCCCAAATATAACCCTGATGCCGAGCGTGTTGTAGACGGCGAATTGCCTCCTGTGCAGGAAGTTGAGCCTTATGAGTCTTCAAGTTTTGATCTAAAAACATTTATGGCAATATTTGCCCTAATAGTTTTTCCTATGTTTTTTATGTCACTGGCTGTCAAAACTTTTAAAAATATAAACAACTCTGTACCCGGCACAGACTCATCTGATGCTGATACACAGCAGAGAATCGGTAATATAAGAATAGAACCTAAATCAAAAAAACAAGAGAAAAAAGAACAAACAATACAGCAAAAAACAACACAGACACAATCTGTTGGCCCAAAAGCTGTTAAAAATACTGCAACAGTACCGGTGCAAAAAGCTTCTGTTCCTGTGCAAAAAATGCAGTCTTCTCCTGTAGCGGCTAAGAAAAATAATGCAGAAGCTGCAACTTCTGTTATGACTCCAAAAAAGAAACTTCCGCGCAGCGCTAATTCTTCCATCAACAAATTCTTTTCTTCTCCCGTGCAAAAAGCACAAAACCCAATGTTATTAAATACTTCACCCTTATCAAGCAACAAGGGGCTTTGTCTTGTTCAATATAACAGCAAATTTTCTCTCATCGGTTACATAAACGATAACATTTTTATGCTTAATCAGTTTGACAATGTTAACAGCAGCGAAATACGCTCCAGACTTTCCGACTCTACAGCTTCCAGAGACAGATATATTGTAAGACTTGGCGATTACAAGGCCCTTGTTGAAGTTACCGATACAAACATGAATTTGCTTCTCGAATTGTAATATAATAAAACAATGAAAAAGTTTGTTTTATTTTCTATCTTAATTCTTGTATGCATTACTGCTGTTTTGTGGCAGATTTTTTATCCCTGTAATGAGGCTAAAACAACCATAAGATTTTCTTCATGGGGTTCTCAAACAGAGACTGCTCTTTTAATACCGCTTATAAAACAGTTTGAATCTGAAAATCCAGATATAAAAGTGGAATTTATCCATATACCGCAAAACTATTTTCAAAAACTGCATCTGCTGTTTGCTTCAAACCTAGCTCCTGATGTTGTTTTTATTAATAATCATTATGCACCAAAGTATATAAAAGCAGGGCTGCTTTGTGATTTGAGCGGTTATGTAAATAAAAACGACTACTTTGATAAAGCGCTGCAGGGCTTTATATTCGAAGATAAGATTTATGCAGTGCCGCGCGATGTATCCAACCTTGTGATTTATTATAACAAAGACCTTTTTAAACAATACGATGTGCCTTTTCCTGACAAAAACTGGACAATGAGCGACTTTCTAGCTGCGGCAAAAAAACTTACGAGAAACGATTTAAAAGGAATAGGCTACGAAACTGATATGATTTTTGTATTGCCGTATTTGTTCAGTAACGGTGGTGCAATATTGAGTGAAGACGGTAAAACTCTGGAAATTGATAAAAAAGAAACTCTGGAAGCATTGGATAACTTTTCTGCGCTGGCAAATGTTTATAAAGTTGCACCAAAAAAGTCTGAAACCGCCAGCCGTACGACTGCGCAGATGTTTTTGCAAAAAAAGATTGCCATGCATCTTTCCGGCAGATGGCTTGTGCCAAAATATAGGCAAGAAGCTGATTTTGACTGGGATATAGCTCCTTTTCCAAAAGGTAAAAACGGCTCTGTTGTTAATATAGATGCATCGGGTTATGCACTGTCAAAAGCTTCTGCACACAAAAAAGAAGCCATAAAATTTATAGAGTTTATTTCTTCAAAAGACTCGTTAAATGCTCTTTCAAAAAGCGGCTTGATTGTGCCTGCGCGCAAGGACAGCGCTTATTCTGACATGTTTTTGGATAAAGCACAAAAACCACTTCATTCAAGGGTTTTTGTTGATGTTATAGCAACAGGCAAGGTGACTCCTGTAAATGAAAACTATCAAAAAATCACGGACTATCTGAAAATAGCTCTTGAGCCTGTTTATCTGGGCAAAAGAAAAGCTCATGAGGTGATAACTCATAAGCTCTTGATAGATTTAAGTAGATACGCATATTAGAATTTTTTTAATAAATGCCAAGCAGCATATATTTGTTCATGGAAGAAATCTGGCTTGCACCGGAAAAGTAGCTTATACTATTTTGTTTAGACGAGTTATACTCATCTTCTACCTGGTCTTTCAGGGCTTCATAGTATTCTTTTTCCTCATCGGAATAGGCCATATCAATCTCGTAATCGAGCCTGTCAATGGTTGTATCGTAGTCTTTGTCTAAATCTCCTGTTACAGTTAGGTTTAGTGTGTTCATGATGTCATCAAAAGGAATGGATTGTCGCGAGGATGATGAGCTTTGAGCTTGCATCATTTCTTGCATTGTTTTTACGGTTTGAAGCTTAAGTTTGTCTGTTGCTTTGTCTCCCGAAGGTACAATCCCCATAGCCATAAGCTCTTGCTGGATAAGAAGATACTCATAGTCTTGTTCTTCAGCCTTTTGAGATGTACCCGAAGAAGGTACATACATAGACATCATAGAAGATGAAATGGGACTGATAGACATACGAACACCGCCACTCACTTGATAAACTTGAGCTATCATGATAGTTCCCATTTTGAAAAATTTTTAAACAAAAATAAAACCCTATACAAGTACGATTTTGTTACCTGCGAGTCTCGCAGGTGGGTGAGTGCCTTGGCCTTTCCGTTTCCTACTGGCGTAAAATTACGGTAGGTATACTTCAATGCTTTCGAGTCGACTCTCCCGATAGTAAATAATGTAGGAACAAAATTAATACCTGTATAGAGTATTAATATTTTATACTTTTTTGTTATAATAAACAAGCATTATTAGTTATTTATAGACAGGCGGTTAAGGAATGGACAAAATTACAATCAGATCTGATAGACAGGATGACTATACTTTTACTTACAGAGGAGAAGAGGTTGTTTTAAAAGCGGGTTCTATTTTGAGTATTGCAAACGGTTTAAACGATGTGGTGCTGCCGACAACCCAGATGAAAATAATGAATAATCTTATCGTTATTAAAGACTCTGTAAAAAAATAGTTTACAAAAAAGCCGGTTCATACGAGCCGGCTTTTTATTTATAATATCTCCGATTTTTTATAATCTACGAATTGTTTTGCGGATAAAGGTTGTCAATGAGGCTGGAAGGCTCTGAGTCAGATTCACTGTCACCGTAGAATACGCTCATGGAGCTGGGTTTAAATGACTGATATTCTGTTTTTAATTTTTCTTCGTCCGCTTTGAGGCTGAATGCCTGAATTTCTGCGTTGGTGACCCTTCCGTCTTTGTTTGTGTCAATCTGGTTAAAATATGTCAAAACATTGCTCAGCATTTCGCTGTTTGCCATACCGCTTGAGCAGAGCTGGCACAATTCCTGATATGAAAGCCCGTTTTGTGCTAATTTGCTGGTTAAATTAGACATATCATCAGAGCTTATTGTCCCATCGCCGTCTTTGTCAATTGCTGCAAAATTGGAAGAAAGGAATTGAGCAAAAGTCATATTGCCACCTAGCTGTTGTAAAACAGTAGTTGACGGGTTTGTTAAATCTTCTATGGTTATACCTGATGAGTTTGAGCTGTTTTTGGCTAAGATTGAATAAGTGCTCTGCAAGCCGCTGAGTGCATTTGCAAACAATGCCTGACCGTTCATTAATGACATAGGGGAATCTCCTTAATTTTACATACCTTGTTTTGCATATTTTTATGCATGTTCAGTTTAATGGTTTTTGCCAAAAAGTAAACCCTATAAACACTGTATTTGTCAAAATATAGCTCTAAAGAGCCCTGTCTTTAAACCAATAAGTCCGCTTTGAAAATATCAAAACGGACTTAAATCTTTTAGGGTCGCGCATCAAAACTATTTATTAAGAAAATACTTTGAATGTTCTTTCAATGTTCTTTTCCATAACTTTTTTAACAGAATCAATCTCAGTATCACAAGCTTTTTGCTGTGTTTCTACCTGCTGCAAATCATTTTGCAATCTTTTTTCTTTTACTTGGATAGATGCTGTCTTTGTATTGTACTCAGCTTCTGCTCTTGCATCATCGTCTGTATAATATGTCTGTGTAAATCCGGTTGTTGAGCTCAATGAGATTGCTTCGCCGTTTGCATCTACTATTCTCATTGATCCATTGTTGATACCTTCTAAAATTTCCGGACCTGTTTTGTCGTTTGATATGTTTGAAGTATCTTTCATTTCTTTTGTGCATTTTGCTTTGTCTGCTTCTGACAATACATCATATGCATCCTGATCTATTACATTGCCGTTTCCGTCTATCCAGTTGCCTGTTTCTTTTTGTTCGTATTTTGGTGTCCATTCGTTCCATACTGGATTGCCGTTTTCGTCTACGCCTGCTTTTAATTGAAGTTTGTATGCACCGCCTGCTATTCCCAAAAGTGCTGATGCTGACAAATCTGTTGTTGTTTGGTCTTGGCTGTTTGCGTCTATGTATTTGATTGTTTGGTTGCTAATTTTTATTGAATATTCTCTTGCTACTGTTTCTGTTTGCATTGCGAGAATCATTTCTGCGTTAGTTATTTGTTGAGCTCTGTATTCAAGGTCTGATTTTCTTGCTGTTAATAGTAACAATCTTGCTTGTGATGCTGCTAAACCCATTTTCGTTGCTCCTTGCTTACTTACTTTTTTTTACTTACATTTATATAAAAACAAAATAAAAAGGCTATATTCAATATATAGCCTTTTCTTTACAATTCTTTACATAAAAATTTCTATATTTTTATTCCATGGTTTTTTCTTTAATCATATTGGTGATAAATACCGATAAAAACAGCACAATAGCACCGATTAAAAAACAATATTCCCAGTGATAATTTATAAAATTGTCAGGACATTTTATTACGCATTTTGAAATAAACCATGCAACAACCGTGCAAACAAGTATTTGAGGGCCGGCGATAAAGATGTTGAATATGCCCATCACTGCACCTTCAGAGCCTTTTTTAATGTATTCTGACAACATAGCAAAAGGCAGAGCCAAAATGCTTGCCCAGCCGATACCGGCTATGCCCATCAGCACCATAATTGCTTTTGGATTGGCTGTTAATGTCATCAAAAGATATGCTGCTGCCATAATCAAAAGTGAAACTACGTGTACTTTTTTGTTTCCGTATTTTGTCGACAAAACACCGATAGGTATGGAAACAAGAAAACATACAAGGTTTAGTACAGCAAAGCAAATTGAAGAAAAGTTTGTTGCCTGAGCAACAATATCATCATAATTAGCCCTGACAGCATCGCTTACTGTTGTTAAATCAGGTACGTTGTAGACAGTGTGTATTGCAAACTGTGTAAAAAATATGAACATACACATTACACCAATCCAGGTAAAAAATTGCATTAAACAAATTTTGTAGACTTCAGGTGATGATTGCAAAAATGTTTTAAAATCATCCATGAATGTACGTTTATCTTTTTGAGAATCATCTGATTGTTCATTTTGTACCGGTTTTTCTTTAAAAGTTATGCAGGTCCAGGTCATACCCAGCGCAAATGCCAGTGCTGCCATAATAAACTGTGCCTCAATAGACATTTGATAATTAAAAGCCCAGTTTAAAAAAGGAGCAGTCCCTGCTGCAATAACAGACCCCAAACCGATTGCAAAGCTCAAATAAGAGTTTGCAATAGAATGCTGCTGAGGAACAATATTGTCAGGAATCAAAGCTCTGTATGGGCCTTGAGCTGCATTAACACAGGCGTCAATAATCCAGATCATAACAGCTGCAACTAACAGTCCGCCAAAAACAGGCAAAGGCAGATGTAGTTTGTTTGCTATTAACTGTGCTATTGTTTCAGAATTTGGAAAAGCCCACAGAGCAAGTGCTGCAAGTATGGCACCAAGCATAAGGTAGGGTCTTCGTCTTCCGAATTTTGTATTTGTGTTATCGCTCAACGCTCCTATAATCGGTTGCACAACCATTCCTGTAACAGGTCCGGCCAGCCAGATAAGACCGAATATAAAAGGCGATGCGCCTAAACCTTCTGTAACAGGGCCCGAGAGAATGATTCTCATTTGCCACGCAAATTGCAAACCAAAAAATCCCAGACAAAAATTTAACAGCTGGATTGTTGAGAGCTTTCTCAATCCATTGTTTGTGCCGGAGGCGTTTTCTTCCATATTCATATTTCCTCTCATAATAATATTAGATGCTTTTTCATTATATTAAGAAATTTAAATAAAATCAAAAATAAAAAATTTTTCTTTAATAAGTATATTCTCTAACCGGCGCATGGAGGGCGTTTTATGGTTGTGTATTATATTAAAAACGTGTAAACAAAATATCAAAAGGAATATAAAAATGTCTAAAATCAAAACAGTCGACTACGTAGTGCAAGAGCTTGTTAAACTTGGTATTACTGATGTTTTCGGTCTTCCCGGAGATTACAATTTTAACATAGTAGAGGCTGTTGAAAAAAATAAAGACACAAATTGGATAGGCTGCACCAATGAGCTTAATGCCGGTTATGCAGCAGACGGATACGCCAGAATAAAAGGCTACGGTGCTCTTGTCACAACATACGGTGTCGGTGAGTTGTCTGCAATAAATGCTATTGCCGGTAGTTTTGCCGAATTTGTTCCGGTAATAAAGATTGTGGGGGTTCCAAAAACCAAGGATATAAAAAATAAAACATTACTTCATCACAATTTTTCAGAGCCTGATTATCATGCATTTGAAAGAGCGTTTTCAAATGTAACATGCACAACCGCTTTTCTTGACGAAACCAATGCAAAAAAAGAAATTGACAGGGTTTTGAGTGTTTTTATTAATGAAAAAAAGCCTGTTTATCTGGCAATTCCTATGGATATTTGTGATTTTGAAATAGAAAATGAACCTGAAATAAATATTAAAAAAAGCGATGAAAATATTTTAAATTCAGCTTTAAACCATGCCGAAAAGCTGCTCAAAAAAGCCCAAAAGCCTGTTATAATAGCGGACTCTTTAATAGAGCGATTTCTGTCTGTAAATGAAGCCAAAGAGTTTATCAAAACAAGCGGTTATCCTGTGACAACATTTATTATGGGGCAGGGGCTTGTCAATTGGAATTATGAAAACTATCTGGGGACTTTCACAGGAAGACACGGTAATAAAAATACTTATGATTATGTTAATTCTTCCGACTGTGTAATATCAATAGGTGCAATAATGAGTGATTTTAACACCTTCAATTTTGATATGAAATTTACTCCTTCAAATTACATACAGATTTTTGGAGATTATACGGTTATTGAAAACAAAAGATATGACAACGTTCTTATGAAAGATATGCTAAACAGGCTGACAAAAATTGTTCCTGCAAAAAACGCGGAATTGCCCAAAAAAGTATTTGAATATACAAAAGCCCCTGTGGCGCGTGGTGCAAAGCTTGATTCAAAATACATTTATCCGCGTATTCAGGAATTTTTGAAAAAAGGTGATGTGATTTTTATTGAAACAGGCATGGTCAAATACGGTTTTGCCCTTATGAAACAGCCGGAAGAAGCTATGTTTCACTCACAGGTTTTGTGGGGTTCTATCGGCTGGGCAACCGCTGCTGCCTTTGGCGCGAGTGTTGCGCTAAAAGATACGGATAAAAGAGTTATTCTTTTTACAGGCGAGGGGTCTCACCAGCTTACGGCACAGGAGGTAAGCTCTGTATTGCGTTACGGTTTAAAACCGATTTTTATAATACTAAATAATGACGGCTATACGATAGAAAGATTGTTATCTAATGACCCTATGGCTTCTTTTAACGACATTGCACAATGGGACTATGCAAAATTTGCAAAAGCCTTTGACGGTGATATCTGGACTGCCCGTGCAAAGACAGATAAAGAGTTTGATGAAGCTTTGACAATTGCTGCAAAAAAACAAAAAACAAAAATGTGTTATATTGAAATTTTTACTGATAAAATGGATTTACCGGAACTTGCAAAACGCATGGTCGAACAAAGACAGGCAAACAAACCGTCAATATCATAGTTTGGAGAAATTGTGGAAAAAGTAAAAACGCTTTTTGATGTAATAGGCCCGGTTATAATAGGGCCATCTAGCTCTCATACGGCCGGTGCGGTCAGGATAGGGCTTCTTGCGGGGAAAATCTTTGGCGAAATACCGCAAAAGGTAAAATTTAAACTCTACAACTCTTTTGCTAAAACAGGCAAAGGCCACGGCACAGACAAGGGGCTGCTTGGCGGTGTACTTGGTATGGATGTGGATAATGACAGTATAAAAAAGGCTTATGACATTGCAAAAAAACTCAATGTTCATTATGAATTTGAATACCTTGAAGATTACAACAGGCATCCTAATTCCGTTGATGTGATTCTGGAAGGCAAAACTGTAAAAAAAATGGAAATCAGCGGTATTTCTGTTGGTGCGGGCGAGGTTGCCATTACAAAAATAAACGGATACAAATTTAATATAAACGGTGATTATGACACGCTTGTGCTTATTTACAAGGACAAGCCCGGCATGGTTTACAGAGTTACTGCATTGCTGCAGGGACAGAACCTTAACATCGCTTCCATGCATTGTGATAGAAACGCCAAAGGTCAGGAGGCGTCTATGGGTATTTGTCTGGACGGGCATATTACCGACCATATTATGCAAGAGCTGGCAAAAATCGAAGGCGTTTATTTGATTAGAAATATAGAAATGTTGAAAAAATGATAAAGTCGAAAAATTTTGAAGATGTGCTCAATATTGCACGGGAAAAAAATAAAAAATTATACGAAATATGCGAATTGCTGGAAGCGGACACTTCTGAAATTTCTACAGAAGAAGTGCGTGACAGGGTAAAAATCATTCTGGACGCAATGAAAGATGCTATTGAAAAAGGGCTTAAATCAAAAGAAAAGTCCATGAGCGGAATGTGCGGCGATGATTGTGCAAAATTGCTTGAGAGATACAAATCCGGCCATTCTTTATTCTCTGAAACCTATCAAAAAATGCTAACCTATTCTCTGGCAACTATAGAGCAGAATTTAAGAATGGGCAAAATTGTTGCGTGTCCTACAGCAGGTTCATGCGGGATTGTGCCGGCAGTTATTATTGCCATAGCAGAATCAATAAACGCGGGTGAAGAAGAGCAAATCAATGCACTAATTACAGCCGGGCTCATAGGCAAAATTGTAGCAAACAAACTTGCTCTGGCCGGAGCAGTTGCAGGCTGCCAGAGCGAATGCGGGGTTGCTGCTGCAATGGCTGCTGCCGGGCTTGTTGAAATGTACAACGGTACAAACGAGCAAATTTTGAGTGCAGCTGCTCTTACTTTAAAAAACATTATGGGGCTTGTCTGTGACCCTGTTGCTGGGCTTGTTGAAGTGCCCTGTGTAAAAAGAAACGCTTTTCTTGCTATTTATGCAGTGACAGGCGCAGAGCTTGCAATGGCAAATATTCAGTCCGTTATCCCGATAGACGAGGTTGTGGACGCGATGAAACAGGTTGGCGAAATGATGTCTCCCCGCCTGAAAGAAAGCTCGGAAGCAGGGCTGGCTACTACAAAAACAGGGCTTGAAATAACACAAAACCTTGCTAAAAAATGGCAGGAGCAATAATTATCTTTTTAGCTCCACAATAAAAGTTGTGTATTCGTTTTCACCCGGTGCAGATTCTATAAAAATTCTGCCTTTGTGGGCTTTTACTATTCTGTTTGAAAGGTAAAGACCAAGGCCGGTGCCTACTTTGCGGAATTTTTTTGCGGTTGTATAGTATTTGTCAAAAACGTGTTTAATCTCTTCTTTTTTGATACTTTTACCGTAGTTTGTGATTTTTATATATATTTTTTTGTCGTCATTGCATAGTGCAACGTCTACTTTTGATGAAGGATTGCTGAAGGAGATTGCGTTCAGGATAAGGTTTTTCAATACTCTTTTAATATAAAATTCGTCCACCTGTACTTTTTCAAAAAACTCGCTCCAGTAGTTTATGCTGATAGAATCTGTGTCTGATATTGGTTTCATTTCTTCTGTTGTCTCTTCAACCAGCCTGTTGATATCAACACTTTCTTTGTGCAGGTCAATTTTGGTTTCGTTTACCTTGTAGGTCTCCAGTATAATTTCCACAAGCTCTACAAGCTCTTTGTTAGAGTTTTTAAGGTATAACAGGGCTTCTTTTTGTTTTTCGTTCAACTCGCCGAATCTGTTATCCAAAAGAAAATTGAGCATGTTTTTTTCTGCAAGAATCGGCACTTTTAAGTCGTGTGTTAAAGTAGCAACAAAGTCTTCTTTGAGTTGTTCCACTTCTTTTAAAGCGTCGATTTTTTTGTTCAAATCGTTTTGATACTCTTTTATCATGTCCTCTCTGTCAACAATGGACTCAATCATAGAGTTGACGCTCTGTGCAAGGTTTGGGAAAAGGGCAAAAGGTTCTTCGTTCACCCTTTCATAAAGGTTGCCGTAGCGGACGGAGTTTATGGTTTTTGTAATTGCTCTCAGCGCTGTCTTGTTTTTGCGGAACGTTTTTTTTAGGCTTTTGTATTTCCTTAACAAATAAATTAAGGAAAATATTAATACAACCGAAACAATGATAAATGCTGATAATAAAATATTAATCACGTTTAGTAACCGTAATGTTCATGCGCAACAAGGTATTCTCTTACATGGTTAAGTGCTGATTGCACAATCCTTGTAATACGCGAAGATGACAGGCCGACTTGTTCTGCAATTTCTTTGACCTGCATGTTTCTGTAAAATCTGTATTCAACAACCAGCCTGTCTTTTTGCGGCAGGGTTGCAATTGCTTCTCTTATGGCTTTACCGAGTTCTCCGATTTCTGCTTTTTCGTCCGGCAGAGCATGAGGGTCTTTGATAAAATCGAACGGAGAGTCATTATCTGACGATGCAGCTGCAATAGAATCTATGGACAAAATAGTCTCGTAGATTGCTTCTCTTACTTTTCCCGGTGATACATCAATATCACCATCGGAACCGCCCTCTGCTGATTCATCTTCAGAAGCTTTTGAGTGTTTTAAAGTATACCACTTGTAGCGGTTTCTTAATTCGTTTCTGATAGCCCATCTTACAGCCGTTGCAATGTAAGAGCTGTTGTATTTTTCCAGCTGTTCGGGTGTTTTGTTTTTAATCATTGCCTGTACAGCAATAATACCGATAGACACAAGCTCTTCGTAATCCACCATGTGTGAAGGAATACGTCTGTGTTCAACCTTTGCTACCTTTTCAACGATTGTTATATATTCTTTAATTTTATTTTGAGAAGCGTTGTTAATCATGATTATTTTTTATCATTTTTCTTAATATTTATATTACTAGGTTTTTGAGAATTTCGCAAATTGTATACAAATAATAAGATTTCAGCTACAGCTTTGTAAAGGTCAGGCGGGATTTCGCGGTTAACATCAACCAGCCTGAAAAGCGCACGTGCAACCGGAGGGTTTTCCACTACAGGCACTCCGTGCTCGCGTGCTATGTCTATAATTTTTTTTGCAAAAAGCTCTGTACCTTTGGCTACAAGCTTTGGGGATTCCATTTCTTCCTGATCATATTTTAGCGCACAGGCAATGTGGGTGGGGTTTGTTACCACAAAATCCGCATCAGGCACAGCATCCATCATACCCTGCTGCATCATCTGCTGTCTGCGCTGGCGCAGTGCTGCTTTTACATTGGGGTCACCTTCAGTGTTTTTGTATTCGTCTTTTACCTCTTTAAAAGACATCTTCTGGTCTTGCAAAAATTTCCATCGGGTCATACCGTAATCTGCCGCAGCAATAATCAAAAAGGCAATACTGGCCTTTATGATAAAGTCCATAATCAATGCACCGAATTCCTGCATGATGGCAAAATGGTTGTCCATTGCAGCCAGCCCAAGGATTATGTCAAAGTGAGATTTGTATACCACCCAGCCTATGTAGCCTAATATTGCAACTTTTACAATGTTTTTCACAAGCTCAAAAAGCGTTTTTACAGACATTATGTTTTTAAAATATTTTGTAGGGTTGAGTTTGTCGAGTTTTGGCGCAAGCGGTGTGGTGGTAAAAAGCGGTCCAACCTGTATAAAGTCCCCGAGTATTGCAATAAACATTGCAAGTGCGAGAATCGGCCCGATAATCAAAATAGTAGGCACAAGCGTAATAAATAGCAGATAAGGCAGTCCAATAACCTGCAAATGCTGGTTTGGAATCTGCTGATAGCACAGCACAAATAGCCTTGATATCTGGTCAAAAATAAACGGCGAAAGTTTTGCGATTGCAAAAAACATTACAACCATTGCAATTGCCATTGAAAAATCTTTTGATTTTACAACCTGACCTTCTTTTCTTGCTTTTTCCAGTTTTTGGTGCGATGCCTCAAACTGCTTGTCTTCATCACCCATGGGGCGGGTTCCTTAATATTTTGTAATCTAACCAAACTCAACAGTAATATATTACCATGAAATATTATCTACATACACAAACATGACATTATGTTCTCTTTATTATAAAATTCGGTTATGGATATTAATTAAAAAGGACATAATCGATTATGAAAATTTCACTGGAATGGCTTAATGAATTTGTTGATCTCACAGACACTACACCCGAACAAATTGCTCACGAACTGACTATGAGCGGTTTGGAAGTAGAAGAAATTGAAAAAACAGGCCCGAAATTTTCAAATATAAAAACAGCTCAAATAAAACTTATAGAAAACCATCCGAATGCCGATAAACTGCACCTTGTGACAGTTGACCTCGGTAATGAAACCAAAACTGTTGTTTGCGGCGCGCAAAATATACAGGAAGGGCAAATTATCCCTTATGCTTCTGTAGGTTCAAAAGTTTTGGACAGAAAAACAGGTGAACAGTTTGAGCTTACTCCCGCAAAAATCAGAGGTGTGGAATCTCAAGGAATGCTGTGCTCTCAAGACGAGCTGGGGCTTGAAGGCTTGCAGGAAGAAGACGGAATCCTTATTTTGAACAGATTGTACGACGATATCAAATTAGGCACTCCTGTTGAAAAACTGCTCAATATTAAAGAAGACATTGTACTGGATGTTGCACCCACTGCAAACAGAGGGGATGAAATGTCTGTTATCGGGGTTGCAAGAGAGCTTTGTGCAATATTTAACAAAAAGCTGCAATTCTCACCGCTTCAAAGCACACAGGACAATTCAACAGACAAATTTGAAGTTGAAATTATTGATAAAGAAGGCTGCAAATACTACAGCGCAGGTCTTTTAAAAGACGTAGTGATAAAACCGTCGCCTGAATGGATGCAAAGACGCCTTACTGCCTGTGGTATCCGTGCCATAAACAATGTTGTTGATATTACAAACTATGTTCTTTTAGAATACGGCTGCCCTCTGCACGCTTTTGATAAAGACAAGTTGAACGGATATCTTTGCGTGAGACGTGCAAAAGAAAACGAAACAATCGTTACACTCGATGAAATCGAACGTAAAACAAACAGCGATACAGTGCTGATTGCAACAAAAGAACATGCTGTTTGTGTGGGCGGTGTTTTTGGCTCTGCCAACAGCGAAGTTGACGACAACACAAAAAATATTGTGCTTGAAGCCGCCTACTTTACACCGGCTCAAAACAGACGCTCTGCAAGAAGCATAGGCTACCGAAGCGAAGCCAGCGCAAGATTTGAACGCGGAATTGATATTGAAATGGTTAAACCCGCACTGCTTAGAGCAATGCAGCTTTTAGTGGACCTTGCGGATGCAAAAGTTGACGGTATTGTAGAAACAGGCGACAACAAACTGCCGGAAATCGATATTACTTTAAGATTTGCTCAAATCAAACGTATTTTAGGCACTGAAATCCCTGTGGAAAAATGTGTTGAAATTGCACAGAACCTTGGCTTTGAGCTCCTTGGAAAAAATGAAATCGCTGCAAAATTCAAAGTTCCGTCTTTCAGAAGAAACGATGTGTACAGAGAAATCGATTTGATTGAAGAGATTTCAAGAATTTACGGCTATGACAAGATTGACCCTACACTGCCGAAAAATACCCAGTCGGCTGAAATCAGCGAAGAATCAAGAATTTTGAAAAAAGTTTCTAACATGCTTCTGGGCAAAGGTTTTATGGAGGCCGTTACTTCATCACTTGTTGGAGAGCCCTTGTACAAAGAGTTCTGTGTAGAATTTAATGATGAAAAAGCCGTAAAAGTATGCAACCCGCAGAGCGAAGACCACACAATGCTTCGCCAGTCACTGATTCCGAGTGTTTTGAATGTTGTTAAAACAAACCTTTCAAACGGACAAAAAGACTTTTCTATTTTTGAAACAGGAAGAACATACTTTATCGAGCGTGAAACCGATGAAAAAGATTCCGGCGTAACAGAAAGAAGAATTCTCGCAGGTGCCATGACAGGTGATATCAATAACGAAAAATGGATTAAAAAACCTGTGCTTGATTTCTTTAGTGTAAAAGGCGTTGTGCAGAATCTTCTTGAGCTTCTGGGGCTGGAAAACAGAGTGCAGTTTAGACCATGCAATGACAAAGCGTTTTTGCATCCCGGTAAAAGCGCAAAACTCGTTATGCTTGGCAAACAGCCTATGGAAGTTGGCTTCTTTGGTGAAGTACATCCTATTTTAAAAGACAAAGAAAAATTTCAGCAAAATGTATATATTTTTGAAATCAACCTTGAAGAGCTTTTAAAAGCAGTGCATACTTCTGTTGTAAGATACAAAAAACTTTCACAATTCCCGGAAGTGCAAAGAGACCTTGCGTTTATTGTGCCCGAGAGTGTGTCTCATGAAGAGATTGCAAAGATTATCAAAAAGTCTGTAAAATCCAATCTTTTCAACGGTGAAGAGCTCTTTGACATTTATCAGGGCGAGCATATACAAGACGGTTTTAAAAGTATGGCGTACAGAATCAAAATGCAAGACAAAGATGCCACGCTGACAGATGAAACCGTTGAAGAACAAATGACTTCGATTCGAAATAACCTTAAAAAATCAATTTCCGAATTAAGCTTTAGAGAGTAATTTATGACAACAAATAACGAACAACTTGTTAAAGACCTGACCGCAAAAGATGAAACAAAGGCTTTTGCGGCTGCGCAATGCATAATAAACAATGCTGATACACAGGCATTTTCGCTTCTTTGCGACAAAAGTGAGTTTTTATTCGACTTTGTAAAAAATAATGTGAATAAAAGACTGCAAAAAGCCGTGAATGAAGGCAATTTCAGAAACCTCTTTGCGTTTTTGAAAAACTATTGCCCTGATTTTGAGGATACAATCATAGGCGGCATTGCTCGCTTTGCAAACGAAGATTTGACAGACGAAATGCTTGAGCTGCTTGAAAACGGCAGTGATGACGAAAAAGCATATGCAGCAAAGTATTTTTCCTACATACCCGATACAATTGCAGCAGATGACCTTACAGAGTATGCGTTTTCAGATAACGAGGCAGTTGCTTTCAACTCTGCAAAAGCGCTCGGAGCAATGAAAATAGATTCTGCTTATCAAAAAGCTCTTGAGCTGTTGAATTCAGATGACGAGTTCACAGTGCTCAAGGCTGTGAAATTCCTTGTTGCGTATGAGGATAAAGCCGCTGTTGAACATATCTTAAAAGCTATGGAACACTCTTCCATGAGCGAAAATATTGCGGGAGAAATCCCCTATATCCAGAGCCTTATGGAGCTTTTACAACAGTATGAGGACAAAAATTATGTACTGCTTTGTATCGACAATATCCTCTCGGGGCTGGGCGAGATTCTGCCTTTGAGCCAGATATTCTGCTTTGAGATGTTTGAGGTGCTCGAGTATTTGATTCCTTACAACACAAACAACAAAAATCCCCAGGCAGCCGTTGTGCTTTTAAAAGCCCTGTCAAAGTTTGAAGAGCTGGCAAACAATGAGGAATACACTTTTGACGAGGACAAAAATACAAAACAGGAAATTCAGGATATCTACAACCTGTTGAAAAAACAGCAGGAGTACTTTTGGAATGCACAGAAAAACCTTGTTAAAAACGAGCTTGATGAATCAAATGTTCCCGTGTATCGCATAAGCAGCGCGTTAAGCGTTATTTGCGAGTACAATCTTGTGCAGGCAGAAGATGAAATAAAGAACCTTTTGCACTCCAACAATGAAATTCTTTTATGCGAGGCAGCTTCCGCTTTAAAACAGATAGGCAAACTCGATGGTGCGCAAAAAGAATCAATCCTTGCAAAAGTCCATGACGAAAATAAAAAAGCACTTATCAACAGTTTATTTTAATATGCTCATAGATACGCACACACATATTGATATGGATAATTTTAAAGACCGGTTTGACGAAATACTCAAAACTGCGGATGAGTACGGGGTGAAAAAGGTTGTTATCCCCGGCGTGGAGCCTGCGGGGTTTTCTCGTATTGTTGAGTTGTGCGAAAAATATGACAATGTATACGGTGCTGTCGGGGTCCACCCCGAGGAAGTCAGTGCTTTTGATGAAGGTGCGCAAAATTTAATGCGTGAATATCTCAAACACCCGAAAATCATTGCAGTGGGCGAGGTGGGGCTTGATTATTACTGGGATAAATCACAGATTGAACGACAGAAAGAGATTTTTGAACGTCAGATTTTGATAGCAAAAGATGCCAAAAAGCCTGTACTCGTGCATGACAGAGAGGCTCATCTTGATACATTTGAGATTCTGAAAAAAACAAATGCAAAAGAAACCGGAGTGGTAATGCATTGTTTTTCCGGAAGTCCGAAATTTGCGCTGGAGTGCGTTAAAGAAGGATTTTATATTGCACTTGGCGGGGTTGTGACTTTTAAGAATGCAAAAAAAGTAAAAGAGGTTGCAAAGGTTGTGCCGCTTGAAAAGTTACTTTTGGAAACCGATGCGCCCTATATGACACCTGTGCCCTATCGCGGCAAAGAGAACCAGCCGGCTTATGTAAAGTTTGTGGCACAGGAGATTGCTGCTCTTAGAAATATCAGCTTTGAAGAAGTGGCAAATGCTACCACGGCTAATGCAAAAAGGCTTTTAGGTATATAGCTGTTTTATTTTTAAATCCCAACTATGCTAAAATATAACCATGCTGTATTTTTATCATGGACAGGAAGATTATCTTATAGAGCTTGAGCTTGAATCACTCAAGTCCAAAGTAGTGGACAAGTCGTTTTTGTCTACAAACTATCGTGTGTATGACAACCCTAAGTTTCAGGAACTGATTGATATTTTGCGCACACCGTCTTTGATGTTTGGCAATGTGCTTGCTGTTGTGAACTGTGAAAAATACTTTTTTGACACAAAAGGCAAGATAAACTTTGAAGACAAAGAGCTCAAACAGATTGAAGAAGCCATCCAGTCAATGCCTGAGAGCCTGTATGTGGTATTTGTGTGCAGAATAGAACGCGGCAGCACAAAAAAAATCGACACACGAAGAAAAATCTATAAAATCATCTCTAAAAATGCTTCAACATCAGAATTTGCAGAGTTTAAACCTTACCAGAAAGAACTTGCCTCCTGGATTCAAAAACAGGTTAAGAAAAAAGAGCTGATGATGGCGTCTGATGTTGTGCAATTTTTGATTGAGCGGCTCGGCACTAACCTTCGGGTAATTGATAACGAGCTTGAAAAGCTCAGGTTGTCCGTTTATCCGGAAAAAAATATAAAAAAAGAACACATCAAAGACATCTGTACTTCAACGGAAGATATTTTTCTTTTGTCCGATTATATTTTGAAAGGCCAAAAAGACCTTGCTCTGCTGGAGTTTAAAAAACTGTGCACAAACAAGCATTACCTTGAGATTCTTGCTGTTTTGCAAACCAGTTTTTCCAGACTGGCTGCTATGAAGGTTGATTCTGTTGATAAAAGCTCGTTTGAAATTGCATCTAAAACCCATATGAGCGAATTTATTGTAAAAAAACAACTTGAAAAGCTGCGCAATGTGCCCATGGACAGGATTATAAAAATAAGAAAGAATCTGCTGGAGGCTGAATACAGGGTAAAAACAGGTGAAATGGCTTTTTATGAACTTCCGGTAGAACTGGGGCTTTTGGGGTAATTATGTTCCATCCGATATTAAAACGAAAATTTGAATATGTCACAAACTATTTTGAAACTGCAATAAAAAACGAAAAGCGCAGCTTCGCTCAATCCATTGTGCTCTACGGTCAGGATATTGCGGCACAGTATTACCTTGCAATGGAAATAGCCAGACAGCTGAACTGTATGAAAGACGCAGACCCCGCCTGTGACTGCCTTAATTGCAGCTGGATACGCAACAATCAGCATCCTGCTGTTTTGACTGTTTCAAAAAACGATAACAAACCTTCTGACGATACTTCAAGCAAGGTTATCTCGATAAAACAAACCCTGATGATTAATAACAGCCTTATTAATTCATCTGATTATTACAGGGTGTTTATTTTTTGTGATTCGGAAATCGGAGAAATGAATGAGTTTGAAAAAAAACATATTCAAGACTTTGGCGGGCTTAATTTCAAGTTTCCGCAAGAAAACTGGATACCAAAACCGCTCAACAGAGATGTGCTCATAGAAGCTTCTGCAAACTCTTTGCTAAAATCCATTGAAGAGCCGCCAGAGCGCACGCTGTTTTTGTTTTTGACAGAAGACAAAGAGGATATCATAGAAACTATTATTTCGCGCTCTCAGAGTTTTTATGTTCCGTCATTTAATGCACAGAGCTATGATACTGAGTTTTTAACATCAGCGCTTGCTGACTACCCTGCAATAAAAAAGATAAATGTTATAAATACAGCTGCTGTGCTGCTAGAAGCAATGCAAGAGCATGATTACAAGGTAGAGTATGTTCTTGATTGCATGGAGTTTTATTTGGCACAGATGATAAAAAGAAATTTGAATAACAAAATGCTTGTGCAAAAGATAAAAAAAGATATTTCGAAAATCCAGCATGCCAAAAAACAGGCACAGGCTTATATCAAACCCCAGCTTATCATTGAGGACCTGTTGTTTTCGTTTGCGTTTTAGTCTCTTAACTTATCTAGAAAGGTTTGAAAGAATAAAATTTCTTCGCAATTCGCTCTTAAAGTGATTAGAAATTCAATTATTTGCGAGGTTGAATCAATGATGTTTTCCAGTTTTGTGTCAATTTTGTCGATAATGGTTG
>ENA-OURU01001005-OURU01001005.1-human-gut-metagenome-genome-assembly--contig:-NODE-1005-length-39154-cov-17.861045_pt1 | contig 39154 bp, 29 predicted proteins | sample MGYA00242137_ERZ509064 | MGnify/ENA primary metagenome ERZ509064 (study PRJEB26280, sample SAMEA2338777) | human gut metagenome | biome: human gut; feature: human-associated habitat; material: faeces...
TTCCGGGATTGTTTGATTAATATTAATTTGTCCCGATTTTAACGGGACACTAATGAATTGATACCTTTAAATTTATGAAACCTTTAGCCTTTTATTCAAGTCTTATATCAGTTATATTTGTGTTTGCTTCTTGCCATAAGGAGGGTAAAAGTATTGTGACTCCGGTATCCAGTGGCCGGCCTTATGAGGTATTGGTGGTTGCTGATGACCAATGTTGGAACAGTCCGGACAGTGCGCTTTTCCACGTGCTTGATACCGATGTTCCGGGATTGCCCCAGCCGGAGCGTTCTTTCCGGATTTCGAGAGTTCGTCCGGAGTCTTTTAACCGTAGTACCCGCTTGTTCCGCAACATCATTATCGCGGATATTCAGGATATTTATACTCAGACTAAATTCAAGTATACCCGTGATGCGTATGCTTCTCCACAGATGATTATGACTATCCAGTCACCGAGTCAGGAAGAGTTTGCCGAATATGTATCCAGGCATGGGCAGGTGATTATTGATTTCTTTACCCGTGCAGAAATGAACCGGGAAGTAAAGCTGTTGAAGAAGAAGCATAATGAGGTCTTGTCAGCCAAGGTACAAAGTTTGTTTGACTGTGACATCTGGATGCCGGTAGAACTGGCTTCGTACAAGGTCGGCCAGCAGTTCCTGTGGGCTTCCAGCAACCTGAATGATCTGAACTTTGTTATCTATACTTATCCGTATACCAGCAAGGAAACCTTTACAAAGGCATATTTCATAGAGAAACGGGATTCTGTGATGAAAGCCAACCTTCCGGGAGCAAAAGAAGGTATGTATATGGTGACTGCTGATTCCATGTTTGTAGATGCACGTAACATTGCGGTGCAGGGTGATTATGCATATGAAGTACGTGGTTTGTGGGAGATGGAGAACGATGCGATGGGAGGTCCTTTTGTCTCACATGCCCGTGTGGACCGTACGAACGGCCGGATTGTCGTCGTAGAAGGTTTTGTCTATAATCCGGGCAAACTGAAGCGTGACCAGATCCGTAAACTGAATGCAGCCCTTTATACCCTGAAACTTCCTCAGGAGAAAGAGGTGGGAGAGCTTCCTGTAGACAGTCAGATTTCGGAAGAATAAGGTGACGGAAGGTACTGGTTATCCTGTCTGGCAAGAACATGAGTAACAACTCAAAACTTTATCTGTATGCGGGATTGTAATACATTATAGTGTGCTTTCCCTAGGGCTGAATATTGGTCTGTCTTTACATGCGAATAGTTTAATATTAATATATTTATCCGAATATTAGAGGTAATAAAGTGTAAATTTATAGTATCAAATTATAGCATTTAAACGATAGCCCCTATGTTCCCCGGGCATAAAGTTACAGAGATTTATTGTATGGCCGATGATTTTTGCAAGAAATTTACGTTGCAACAGGAAAATTTATGATTGAAGACAGGAATAGAATGCCAGATATGAGGATATGGTACTTGCCATGTGTGAAAACAAAAATATACCCCAGCAAGATTTTCTTGCTGGGGTAATGTATGATTGATAAGAATCAAATCTTATTTGTCACCGCGGATAGCTGCGATACCCGGCAGGATCTTGCCTTCGATAGCTTCCAGCAAAGCACCACCACCAGTAGAGATGTAAGATACCTGGTCAGCCATACCGAACTTGTTGATACAAGCTACAGAGTCACCACCACCGATCAGTGAGAATGCACCTTCTTTAGTAGCTTCAGCAATAGCTTCAGCAATTACTTTAGAACCACCAGCGAAGTTGTCCATTTCGAATACACCGGCAGGACCGTTCCACAGGATAGTCTTGGCACCCTTGATAGCAGCCTTGAATTCTTCGCGAGTCTTAGGACCTGCATCCAGACCCATCCATCCGTCAGGAATGTTCTTGTCGTCGCAAACCTGAGTGTTGGCATCATTAGCAAATTTATCAGCAGCGATGCAGTCGCAACCCAGAACCAGGTTTACACCTTTTGCTTTTGCTTTTTCGATGATATCCAAAGCCAGCTGCAGTTTGTCGTCTTCAACCAGTGAGTTACCGATCTTACCACCCTGTGCTTTTGCGAAAGTAAATGCCATACCACCGCAGAGGATCAGGTTGTCTACTTTATCCATCAGGTTTTCGATGATACCGATCTTAGTAGATACTTTAGAACCACCCATGATAGCAGTGAACGGACGTTTGATATCTTTCAATACGTTGTCAACAGCCTGTACTTCTTTTTCCATCAGGTAACCCAGCATCTTGTGGTCTGCATCGAAGTAGTCAGCGATAACAGCAGTAGAAGCGTGTTTACGGTGAGCAGTACCGAAAGCATCCATTACATAGCAGTCAGCGTAAGAAGCCAGAGTCTTGGCAAATTCTTTCTGAGAGGCCTTCATAGCTTTCTTTGCATCTTCGTAAGCAGGATCTTCTTTTTCGATACCTACAGGCTTACCTTCTTCTTCCGGATAGAAACGCAGGTTTTCCAGCAACAGAACTTCACCCGGTTTCAATGCAGCAGCAGCTTCCTGTGCTTTAGCGCAGTCCGGAGCAAACTGAACCGGAGTACCCAGAGCTGCAGCAACAGCGTCAACGATCTGGCTCAGAGAATATTTAGCGTTTACTTTGCCTTTGGGTTTACCCATGTGTGACATGATAATGAGAGCACCACCATCAGCCAATACTTTTTTCAAAGTAGGCAGAGCACCACGGATACGAGTATCGTCAGTAATTTTACCTTCTTCGTTCAAAGGTACGTTGAAGTCAACGCGAACGATTGCCTTTTTGCCGGCAAAGTTGAATTTGTCAATAGTCATCATAATTCCTTATTTTAAAAAGTTGTTTGAATCTTATTTTCTTAGATGCAGCGCAAAGTTAAGAAAAAAATGTGACAGGTGTGATTTTGATGAAATTATTTTCGCCAGATGTGTTATTTTATCTGAATCTCGCGTGTTGTTCTGTATTTAGAATTGATAGTTGAGGCTCAGTCCGAATACCTTGTTGGTGCGGCTGTATACATCCGTTCCCGGCATTCCTGTACCGTTATAGTTGTCTGAGCTTTTTTCGTAATCTTCATAATTTGTCCAAAAATAAGCAATATCAATGCTCCATGCTTCGCTGAGTCTGGCTCTGGCACCGAATCCCAGTGAGTAAGAACTGCAATAGAAGCTGGTGTCTGTCTGGAAATCATCACTCAGTCCGTAACTGGTCTTCTGGAATCCTCCGCTGACAGTCAGCATTTTGACGATATCCCATTCGATACCGGCCAGGTATTCATGGGTTCCGTGTGTCAGGGTTTTCTGGCGGTCGTTGAGCATACCTGCACGTTTGTCATCGAAGAAATGATATTCTACCGAAGCTCTCAGGTTAGGCAGGATTTCATAACCGGCAGCTACACTGAGGTAAGCCGGAATGTCACTCGGTGTCTGTTCACCGTCTGCATAGGGCTTAAGTACGGATTCCGGTACACCATCCGGCACCAGCAGTTTGTCGGTCTTGTTTTCTATGTTCAGGTTGGTCTTAAATTCATATTTGGCAGCCAGGTTCCATCGTCCCAATTTTGCATCGATGCCGATGATCGGAGTGAGTCCCCATCCGCTCTGGTCGCATTTCAGCTGTAGATCAGCAAGTGTCTTTCCACCATAACTTTCTTTCATTTTTGCGATGAGGTAACCTTCGTAGCCACTTTTCACATAGTTCATGCGTCCTCCGGCAAACACGCTCAGCCAGTCATTGATTTTGTAGCTCAATCCCAGTTGTACACCATAGATGTATTGCTTTCCGTCCATAGCCGTATTGATGTCATACATGGAAGGAGTGACCAGGCCTTGTGACTGCTGGGCAATCAGGCCTGCAGCCATGGCATCAAACATGGGAAGTCCGTTGTCGAAGGATGCTTTTCCTCCTCCGCCCGTGATAGCAAATCCGGCAGAGATTACCCAATTGTCACGTTTGTAAGCACCGTGGAAACTGGGGATAAGCGGAGCTGAAGCTGTTCCTTTATAATATTTCTCGGTGATATTTCCATCTTGAGTCCAAAGTGGAGTACTTGCATGAATTTCACGGGTCTGATAGGCACTCTGTCCTGTCAGTGACAGGTGGAATCCGTCTTTAGGCAGAAAAGCCAGTCCGGCGGGATTGCTGTATACTCCGTCTACATCGATGGAAGCTCCTCGTGCCACCATACGGAGAAAAGCTGCATTCTGGTTCGTATTGGTCAAATAGTCTCCTGCAAAAGTTGGATTTGAAACGATCAGTGTCGCTGCACCGATCAGCAAAAATTTCTTTGTTGACATGTAAATCTCTTTAAAATTCGGCTGCAAAGGTAGTTTAAAAGGACATGTGAACCAAATATTTGTTCTTTTATTTCTTACTAATCATTCAAAATGAAATTGTTTTATTTGTAACTATTTGAGGCGAAGTAGCTTTTGAGAATTCTGTTTCGTTTGCTTGCTTTGTTCTCTTTGCAAATATATTGCTAGAATGTGCAAATTTTGTGACAAGCAGTTTATTTTTAAACCTCTATCTTTGCTATTGTATTATTAACCTTGTGTGCTATGGTGTATAACTTACATATTACGACAGATGAAGCAGGCGCCTTGCTGGAGTTGAGTGATTCATTGGCCGATCAGTTGGAAGGAGTCGTTGAAGCATTCAATCACACTATCCATCCGGCAGGAGGCTACAGAATCTATGAAACCATTCATCTGGATGCAGACGGATTTGTACTGGAAGGTATACCTTTTCATACAGGACACAAAATAGCTCATGCTTTGAGGGGGGCGTCGTCACTGGCGGTCGTATCAATTACGTTAGGTGAAGATATTTCCCGATTGATCGAACAATATAATAAGGAGTTTGATTTTATCACGGCTTACTGGCTGGATAAGCTTTCAAACTGGGCCCTGGAGCAGCTGATGCGCCTGCTGAAACAGGAACTTCGGGAAGAAGTGGCGAAAGATCATCTGAAGATCACCTCTCACTGGGGGCCCGGATATTGTGGCTGGGACTTGAAAGAGCAGGAAAAACTGTTGCCTTTGTCCGGTGCTGACCAGTGGGGAATTACCTTGTCCTCTTCCATGCTGATGCGTCCTGTAAAATCCATGAGTGGAGTTGTCGGCATAGGTGATCAGGTGATTTATAAAGAAAGCGGTTGTGGAGACTGCAGGTTGCCTAATTGCGCTTATCGTTCTTTAAAGTGGTAAAAATGAAGCAGTGTCTATTACATATTGAACCTTTGGGAGTAACTCTTTCTGCCGACAGAGGGACATCTCTTTATGAAGTGCTGAAAAACTGTCATCTGGAATTTCCCTGTGGGGGAAAAGGACTGTGCGGTAACTGTAAGGTACGGATTCTTTCCGGACAGGTAGAGAAAACGGAAGTTCACAGGGCATTCCTTGAACGGAAACATTTGTCCTCGGAATGGTGTCTGGCCTGTCTGACGGTGCTGACGGAAGACCTGACCATCGAAATACCTGAGGGGGCGATGGACATACAGACGGATGAGTCTGAGATTACAGGAAACGGCGGGAAAGAGGAATATGCCGTTGCTGTGGATGTCGGATCCACAACGGTCGTTTCCCAGCTGGTGGCGTTGCATACGGGAAAGGTACTTGCAACCTGTAGCGGAATCAATCCTCAGACAACCTACGGAGCAGATATCATATCCCGTATTGCCTTTGCGGTGTCGGATAAGCATCAGGCCGCTCTTCTGCGTGATTTGTTGCGTGAAGAGATCGGAAAACAGATTGCTCAGATGCTCCGTGAATGTCCCGGTTGTATTCCATCCCGGGTCCGGCTGGTTGGCAATACGGTTATGCACCATTTATTCGCAGGCTATGATGTCCGTCCCTTGTCCGCAGCACCTTTTCAGTCACCGCTGAATGACGGATACAGGTACTTGCCTTCTGAATTAGGATGGGATCTGCCGGATCGTTGTTCCGTTGAGTTTCTTCCCAACATCAGTCATTTTATCGGAAGCGATATTCTGGCGGGAATCAAAGCCTGCGGTATGGCTGACTCTGATGAATATGTCCTGCTGATCGATCTGGGAACCAATGGAGAGATGGTTGCAGGCAACCGGCAAAAACTGTGGTGTACTTCTACTGCTGCAGGGCCGGCTTTTGAAGGTATTAATATCTCGTGTGGGATGCGGGCTTCCGACGGGGCCATAAGCGGAGTGGAGTTTGAAGATGGAAAGTTTGTGGTGACTACCATCGGAGGAGAAACCCCCAAAGGCTTGTGTGGAAGCGGACTGGTTGAGGCCGTTGATTGTTTGTTGCAGCAGGGTTTCATTGATTTTACAGGGATGACAACCGATGAAAAGGCAGGAGATTTTCAGCTGGCGGACGGAGTGTTCCTGACTTTGGCCGATATCCGTGAGTTCCAACTGGCCAAGGCTGCCATCGCAACAGGCATTTCCTTCTTGCTGAAATACAGTGGAATCCGGATGGAAGATCTGACCCGTGTGTATGTGACAGGAGGACTGGGCAACCACCTGAATGTAGATAAAATCAAACGTCTGGGGCTTTTGTCCCAGGTTCCGTCTGACCGGTTTCAGGTCTTGCCCAATGCAGCCCTTTGGGGATGCAAACTTTCTTTGACCGGACGGGACACTGCCGGCTGGAAAGATCTTTTGCAGCGTCTGGTCTATTGTCCGCTTGAAACAGCAGCGGAATTTCAGGACCTCTATTGTGAGCATTTGTTTTTTCCTTATGAATAATTTTAAAGATAACAGGATATGAAAATGAAGAAACATTTAATTTTGAGCATGTTGTTGCTGGGGTTTGCAGGCATGCTGGAAGCGGAGAATGTGCAGCGTACCCTGCCGGATGTCGTTGAGGGAGTCCGTGACGAGGTGATTTCCCTGAACGGAGAGTGGCAGTTTCAGTATGCTCCGGGAGAGAAATGGGAACGTGTGACGGTTCCGGGGGAACTGGCCATGCAGGGATATGGCATTGAGCATGATAAACCGGTTTTGTATAAGAAGACGGTTCTTGTGCCGGCTGACTATCGGGGCAAGCAGGTGATTTTACGCTTTGACGGAGTTTATTCGTATGCACGTCTGTGGGTCAACGGCAAGCAGGCTGCCGAACATGCCGGAGGATTTACCCGCTGGGAAACGGATATCACCTCTTTGATCCGCATCGGAAAGAAAAACGAAATCCGTCTGGAAGTAACCGACCGGCTGAATGACATATCTTATGCTTCAGGATACGCCCATCATCCTATCGGAGGAATCTTGAGAGGTGTTTCCCTCTATGCACTTCCGGAAAGCAACATGCGGGATTTCTTTGTTGAGACCTTGCTGGATGATGCTTATCAGGATGCTGATCTGCGCATTGTTTATTCCATGTCTGCCTCTGCCAAGGTTTCATTTACCTTAAAGGAGAAGAAAAGCGGCCGGGTTTGTCTGGAGTCCGGTGTTCTGGCCTGTCAGCAGGGAGACAATGAACATCGTTTCAGAATCAGCCGTCCGGAGTTGTGGGATGCTGAACATCCGAACCTTTATGTCTTGCAGGTGAATGTCCAGTCGGCTGACGGCGGATATTCGTTTGAACGTGAAATCGGTTTCCGGAAGATTGAAGTGAAAGGTGACCGCATGCTGGTCAATGGCAAGCAGGTGAAGCTGCGTGGAGCCTGCCGTCATGACATCCATCCTACGTTGGGGCGTACTTCTACTCCGGAACTGGACAGTCTGGATGCAGCGCTGTTCAAGCGTGCCAATATGAATTTTGTCCGGACTTCTCATTATCCTCCCACAGAAAGTTTCCTGAAATATTGTGACCGGGAAGGTATTTATGTAGAATGTGAAACGGCGGTTTGTTTTGTGGATACTTACCGTCAGAAGAATTATGCTCCCGGAAAGAGTCAGGATGATCCGGAAGCTACTGCCCAGTATCTGGGTCAGCTGGAAGAGATGGTCGCTACTTCCCGTTCGCATGCTTCCGTGCTTTTCTGGTCGATCGGTAACGAATCCGTTTATGGAAAGAACTTCCAGCTGTCGTATGACTGGCTGAAGAATGAAGACAAGACCCGTCCGGTGATATTCAGTTACCCGGGACTGGTGGAAAAAGGAAAAACAGCATTCGACCTGTTAAGCATGCACTATCCCGGCTGCGACGGTACATTGTCCCAGTTTAATGTTTCTACCCGTGGTTTCCAGGGAGAAGGAAAACCGGCTCTGTTTGATGAGTGGGCGCATGTTCCTTGCTACACGTATACGACCTTGCAGGATGATCCCAATATCCGGGGATTCTGGGCAATCTCTCTGGATAAAATGTGGAGTAATCTGTTTAAGGCGCCGGGTGGCCTGGGAGGAGCTATCTGGTGTTATTCCGATGAAACGTTTATGCTGCCTGTTCCGAAGAAAGGAACCTCTTACTGGATTGAGTTTGCCTATACCAAGAAGCCGAAAGACTTTAACGGCAACTGTGTCGGTTACGGTGAATGGGGAATCGTAGATGTATGGCGGAGAGAAAAGCCCGAGTTCTGGGGAACCAAGAAGGCATATTCTCCTGTCCGTGTGCTGAAGACTCAGGTGGGAGATGTTACCAGAAATACTCCGATACTGCTGCCGGTCTTTAACCGTTTTGACCATACGAATCTCAATGAGCTTACGGCTAAGGCCACTTACAAGGGACAGACTTTTGACGTAACTCTTCCTGATCTGAATCCGCATGACAAAGGTGTGTTGAGCGTGCCGGCTCAGGCCTGGGAAAATGGAAACAGCTTCCTGCTCGAATTCTTTGATGCAGAAGGACGACTGATTGATGCGGAAGAAATAGCCATAGGAAATCCGGTCCGGCCGGAATATCTGAATGCTTCCGGCAATTTGAAGCTGATGGTTGAGGATACGGACGGATATCTGAAGTTAAAAGGAAAAGGTTTTGAAATTCCTTTTAACAAGTCTACCGGACTGATGGAAAATGTAACTTCACATGGAGAAATTGTCATCCGGAAAGGTCCGTTCCTGAATCTGGATTTGAATGTGAACCACCTGACCGGAGCAGAGGTCCGTGACAAAGCCCAAAACTACATTGTTGCCGACAAGGACTGGAAGAAGAAGGATTTTCGTTACGCGCTGAAAGGCTCGGAATGCCATGTCTTCCTTTCCGGAAACTATTTGGGTGTTGATCTGGAACTTCAGATGACTGTGGAGGCTGACGGAACAGTGACATTCAACTATCAGACTCAGGGAGAACCGAACGGCTGGCTGAGAGAGGCCGGATTGAAGTTCTATCTGACGGATAATTTTGCAGAACTGGAATGGAAACGTGACGGGTACTGGTCTTATTACCCGGAAGATAATTTTGCCGGAAATGCAGGACAGACTCCTTTATATAATAAGAAAAAAGTGGAATATGGGGAAGATCCGCAACAGCCCTGGAATATGGACACCTATAATTATTACTATTTCTCAGACAAGGGAGCCATCTGTCAGCGTCCGTTGACGAATAAGGCAAAGGGAATGAAAGAGAACATTTATGAGTATCAGCTGAAAACTGCGGATAATCATTTGCTGACCGTTCTGTCGCGTGAAGGCAGTCTGGGATGCAGAATGAACAAGATGTCGGACGACCAGCTGATCCTTTATGTCAATAATCGCTGGGACTACCCTGAAATAGCCTGGGGTGATTATTGCAAGGAACTGGAGGTAACTCCGGTTTCCGGACTGATCAAAATACATTTATGACATATTTTCTAAGGTAGATTTTCTGAGGTAATATATGTTTGGCAAGTCTGATTGATCAGACTTTGAATGAATCCTCTGTTCCGGCTTTCCGTTGTGAAGGCTGGGGCGGAGGATTACTTTTTTTGTGGATTGGACAAAAGATTGGTTCTGTTATTAGGGAAAGGCATGGAGAAAAAATAAGGCGTTAATAAGAAAAATAATATTTTCTATTGTTTATTTAAATTTTTTCTATAGTTTTGCGATGGCCTTTATTTAGATAACTATAAATTATTGTTATTAATATAATTTTAATATTATGAAGCTAAGAAATGTAAATTACCGAGGCAGACTGGCAATTTTGACGGGTGCATTCTGTTGTACATCCTTGCCAATGGCTGCACTTCCGACTTCTGTTGAAGCCGCCTCTCCCAATGAGATTACCCAGCAGACGATGAAGGTAAAAGGTTTGGTTCTGGACGCATCGACTGGTGAACCTGTGATTGGTGCCAATGTCATTGTGAAGGGAACGACCAATGGGGTGATTACAGACCTGGATGGTGTGTATGAACTGAATGCACCGGCAGGTGCTGTCCTGCAGATTTCATTTGTCGGCTATAAGACCATTGAAGTGAAGGCTGAACCCAACATGAAGGTAAACCTGAAGGAAGATACCGAAACGCTGGATGAAGTTGTAGTTGTCGGTTACGGTACTCAGCGCCGTGAAAGTCTGACCGGTTCTTTACAGACAGTCAAGGAAAATAAACTGAAGGATGTTACTACGGCCAATGTGGAAAACATGTTGAACGGTAAAGTTTCCGGAGTTTTCGTTGCTCCGGGTTCCGGTCAGCCGGGTTCAAGCGGTGCCGTGATGGTTCGTGGTAAGGCATCTATCAACGGTAGTTCATCTCCGTTGTGGGTAATCGACGGTGTAATTGTCGGTGATGGAGCCGGACAGTTGAATCCTGCCGATATCGAAACCATGACCATCCTGAAAGATGCAGCTTCTACTGCTATTTATGGTTCTCAGGGAGCCAACGGTGTTATCCTGGTAACTACCAAGAGCGGAAAGAGCGGTAAGATGACAGTCAATGTATCAGCTAAGGCCGGTGTCAGCAGATTGAATAATGGAAATCTGGAAATGATGGACGGTGCTGAATTGTATGATTACTATAAGTCATTCAGCAATGCTGACCAGATCAATTTTCCACGCTGGAATGAAGACTTGCGCAATGCCAATTTTGACTGGTGGGATCTGGCGACTCAAAGCGGCGTGACTCAGGAATATAATGTCTCTCTTTCCGGAGGCGGTGAAAAAATCAATTCTTATTTCTCTATGGGTTACTATGACGAAGAAGGTGCAGTGAAAGGATATGATCTGCAGCGTTACAACTTCCGTTATCGTACCAATTACAAACCTTTCTCCTGGTTGACCATCAAACCGTCTGTTGCCGGTGCAATGCGTAATACGCATGATGCCCAGTATTCTGTAACAGCCATGTACTCTATGTTCCCGTGGGACAGTCCGTATGATGAAAACGGCAATCTGGTTCCCGACCGTTACAGCGGATGGGTGAACAGCCAGTCAACCAACTACTTGAACGACCTGAGCTATGGTAACCATACAGACTACAAGACCTATGAGTTCAGTGGAAACTTTGATTTTGATATCCGGATTACGGACTGGCTGACTTTTAACTCCATCAATAATTTCCGCTGGACCGGTTATTACTATAATTCTTATTCTGATCCCCGATGTGAGGGAGCTTCCGGTGTGAACGGACGTTTGCAGGAATATCAGAGTAATACCGTACGCCGTTATACGAACCAGATTCTGCGTCTCAACAAAATGTGGGGCAAGCACTCTCTGAATGCTTTGCTGGCCTATGAATTCAATGACTATCAGGGCAAGGCTATTTCAGCTACCGGTACCGGTTTTGTACCCGGATTTGAGGTACTTGATGTTACAGCGATTCCTGAAGATGTAGGCGGAAGCCTGAGCGAATGGGCTATGCACTCTTATCTCTTCAAGGCAATTTATTCTTATGACAACCGTTATCTGGGTGAAGTTTCTTTCCGTCGGGATGGTGCTTCCAATTTCGGTGATGAAAACAAATATGGTAACTTCTTCTCTGTCAGTGCCGGATGGAATATCAACCGTGAAAAATGGTTCAAGGCTGATTGGGTGAACAATCTGAAATTACGTGCTTCCTATGGTACGGTAGGTAACCGTCCAAGTTCACTTTATCCGCAGTATGACCTTTATTCTATCTCTGCAAAGTATAACGGAACTTCCGCTGCTTTGATCAGTCAGATCGGTAACAAGGAACTTACCTGGGAAAAGACTTATACGACGGGTGTCGGTTTAGATGCATCCATGTTCCATGAACGTTTCCGCTTCTCATTCGATTATTACTACAAGTATACTTCCAACATTCTGTTTGCTGTACCTGTATCCGGTCTTACCGGTGTAACTTCCCGCTGGAAGAATGTGGGTGAAATGGAAAACCAGGGTATTGAACTGACTGTCGGTGGCGATATCATCCGTACCAGAGACTGGAACTGGAGTGTAGAAATGAACCTGGGACATAACAGAAACCGTATCAAGGAACTGTATGGAAACAATACGGAAATTATCCGTGGCGGTGGCATCGGTATCGCCGGTGAAGCCGACAAGATTCTGAAAAAAGACTATGACAGCGACAGCTTCTACATGGTAGAATGGGCAGGTGTCAATCCTGAAACGGGAGCTCCGCAATGGTACAAGCATACCAAAGATGAAAACGGTAATATTACCGGACGTGAAATTACTGAAAAGTATGCAGAAGCAGATCAGGTGATCTGTGATGCTTCCACTCCGAAACTGTTTGGTGGATTCAATACAACTCTTGCATGGAAAAACATTGATCTGACAGCTGTATTCGGTTACTCCATCGGTGGCAAGATCTATAACTATTCTCGTCAGGAATACGATTCTGATGGTGCCTATACAGACCGTAACCAGATGAAACTGATGGACGGATGGACCCGTTGGGAAAAGCCGGGTGACATTGCTACGCATCCTGTTGCTTCCTACAATAACTCATCCAACTCCAATAAAGCTTCTACCCGTTATCTGGAAGATGGTGACTATCTGAAGCTGCGTTCACTGACTATCGGTTACAACCTGAAGTTGCCGAAATACTACATTCAGAATATGCGTATCTTCTTTACCGGTGAAAACCTGTTCTGCGTAACTGGATATTCTGGTGTGGATCCTGAAATTCCGGCCAGTGGAGGTTCTGTAATCGGTTCTACCGGTCCGAGTGTTTATCCCTCTACCCGCAAGTACATGTTTGGTATTAACTTAACCTTTTAATTAGCTGATTCGTATGAAAAAGATTATATCAACCTCTTTGTTGGTGACCGCCTGTCTGTGCGGAACATTGACATCATGTGACATTGAACGCCTGCCCAAAGGCAGCATGTCTGCAGAACAGATTACGAATGATCCTTTGGCTTCCCTGGACGGTCTGGTGGATGGTGCTTATGCCCAGTTGAAAGACTGGTCAGATCCGATGCACCGTCTCGGCGAATATGCTGGTGATAATATGATGATCCGTGGTGCATCTACCGATGCATTTTATGAATTCATAACCTTCTCCCGTACTCCGAACAACTACCGTCTTCAGAACTTCTGGGATTATGGCTATAAGGCCATTGCCCAGGCTTCAAATATCATCAAGATGATTGAAGAAGGACAGGATCCGGAAATTGACAGTAAGCTGGGTGAATGTTATTACATCCGTGGTATGATGTACTTCTACCTGTGCCGTGCGTTCGGCCGTCCGTATTATCAGGCTCCTGACAAGAATCTGGGTGTGCCTATCGTCAATGGTACTCCGGATGATATGGACAATCTTCAGTTGCCCGACCGTTCGACTGTGAAGGAAGTTTATGAACAGGCCATCAGTGACCTGAAGAAGGCAGAAGCCATGATTACAGAGAACAAGGGACCGGCATACGCATCCAAGGAAGCTGCACAGGCCATGCTTTCCAGAGTTTACCTGTATATGAGTGGAACTTACAGCAATCCGAATGCGGAATATGCCCAGCTGGCCGTTGATTATGCCACTAAGGTGATTGAATCCGGTCAGTATGAACTGCTGGGACACGATGAATTCATGACTTATAATACGATTGTTCCTGAAAATAATAAGGAATCCATTTTCGTAGTGAAGCGTGTGGCTTCCGAGTTCTCCGGATATGACCATTATTACGGTATCGGCGGTATGTATGGTGTTGTCGGAGGTATGGGTTGGGGCGAAATGTATGCCAGTGCCAAGTATCTCGACCTGCTGAATGAGACAGGACGTAACGACTGGCGTCCGGACAGCAAAAAGATTGTAGATGCACGTGCCAACTTCATTGCTCCGCAGTATGTACAGGATGATAACGGAAATTATACGAATGTGTTCCGTTTCATCAAGAATGTATATGATACCAGTGGCAATGTGATCAACTTCAACTACGTGCAGGCTAAGCTGAACCAGAACGGAGGCAATTATACTTGTACAGAAACCATTGACGGTGTGGACAAGACTTATGCGATGACTCCGGTGGATGCTTCCCAACAGATCTATTCCATCCAGTATTCCGACGGACAGACCTATACTGGTGTCATTGATTATCAGATGTCATTGAACCGTGTATATCCGATGTTCTACATTACGAAGTGTTCTTACGAAGGTGAAGAATCTCACCTGCATTCACCGATTATTTCCCGATTGGGTGAGATTTACCTGAACCGTGCTGAAGCATATGCCAAGCTGGGTAATTACGGTGCTGCCCTGACTGACCTGAATACCATTCGTGAACGCTCTATTCCGGGTGCCGGATATGCTTCTCTGGATGCTAATAATGCTCCTGAACTTATCGACAAGGAACGTCAGCTTGAATTGGCTTATCAGGCAGAGCGAAGCTATGACGTATTCCGTAACGGTGAACCGTTGACCCGTCATTATCCGGGTCCGCACAATGCAATGGAAGATGTTCCGGCTACGGATTATCGTGTAACTTATTACATTCCGCAAAGTGCGATCAATGCATATCCGAGCGGATGTACGCTGACACAGAATCCGACCAGCGATGCAGGTGTGATTCTGAATTAACAGGCTTTTCTGGATAAATAATAAAGTTTGTCTTGAGAGGGATTGCAGAGAACCGGCTGTGAAGCCGTGGCTGTAATCCCTCTTTTTTATGGAACAAGGCATAGTCAATCGACTGCACGATGTCCTCGCAATTGACTGGTCAATGCAAAAGCAACGACCGCACGTTTGGCCTCAAACGACCGCACGTTTGGGCTTCAACGACCGCACGATTCAGCTGCAACGGGCATTACAGTTTTTGAGCGTATTCACTGGGGGTATAGCCGGTTACCTGCTTGAACTGATGATTGAAATGGGAGAGACTGTTGTAGCCGCAGTCGTATGCCACCTGGCTGATATTGATGTTTTTGTTGATCAGCAGTTTGGTTGCGTATGAGATTCTCAGTTCCGTGAGGTATTCAAACATTCTTTTCCCGGTATGTTTTTTATAGTATCTGCAAAGTGCACTTGGATTCATACCGACATTACACGCAATGTCTTCCAGGGCGATATTGTTCTGGTAGTTCTTGTTGATAAACAGATGCACCTTGTTGATAATCGGATCTTCTGTCGAATCACTGTTGATATAGTTCTTTGTTGTCAGGGTTGCATGATTGCATTCGGAACTTAGCCTGTAGAGTAAAGTATAAAGTCCTTCGATCTTTTCAAATCCTTCTTTGGTAACCAGGGAGCGGAACAGTTCTTTTAAAGCCTCAATGCTGCCTCCGGTAAAGAAGACCCCTTTCTGAGATTTCTTCAGGAGGGAATAAATATTCTCCAGTTCGGGAATGTCGTGTAAGCTGGCGGGAAAGATCCGGTCATCAAACTGGGTATAGACAGACCGTGAAACCAGTTCGGAGTTCTGGTAGTACTCGTCTGCGCTGAGCCACAGATGGGGGAGATTCTTTCCGATCAGCATGAAGTCGCCCGGAGAAAGCTCCTGGATGGAATCGCCTACGAAGCTGAGTCCTTTGCCTTCCTCTATCAGAATCAGTTCATATTCCGGATGGATATGTAAAGGTGCGGCAAAGTAGGGATTCGTGTACGAAACCACAGAAAATGAAGTTCCTTTTCTCTTCTCTACTTTTTCGAAGGTAGCTTCCATCTGATGTAAGGAGTTTGTTTTCATCTTTTTGTTCAGGCAAATAAATCACACAACCATGCAAATATACTATAAAACGATTTAAAAAGCAACGTGTAAATTTGTCAGCAGTAAAAAACTAATACGATTATGAAACATAGAGAACGGGTTATCAGAGCTTTAAATCATGAAGAAACGGACAGGCCTCCTTTTCAGGCCACATTTACTCCGGAATTTGCAGATCGTTTACGCGAAGTCTTTCATCTTCCCAGACAGTTTTCGGAACCACACCACAGAGACTGGTACGGATATGAGCTGGAGAAGCTGACAGGACAGGATTTGCTTCAGGCCAGTGTCGGATGGTCTACCAACTATTACTTGAAGCAGGAGCCTTACACGGACGAATGGGGGGTCGAATGGAAGATTGATCCTTATGAAACTCCGTTTGGCATCGGTCATTATACGAACATTGCCCGGAATCCTTTGCGGGATAATGATGAACTGGCAATGGCTTATAAGGCACCCGATCCTCACCGGCCGGAGCTTTATAAGAATGTGGAGCGTCTGGTGAAGGAATATGGCGATGAATATTATATTATCGGGCGTATTCACTGTACCATCTTTGAGTCTGCATGGGCTTTGAGAGGACTTGATACGCTGATGACCGATTTTTATATCAATCCGGATCTGACCAATCACCTGCTGGATGAGACCGGGGGCTTCCATAAGGAAGTGGCTAAGAAGATGGCACAGATAGGCGTTGACATGATCTGGCTGGGTGATGACATGGGAGCACAGGATTCACTGATGATTGATCCGGAACTGTGGCGCGAGTTCTTCAAGGGCAGAATGGCCGATATCATCCGCACGGTGAAAGAAATTAAGCCGGATATCAAGGTGGCTTATCATACGGACGGCTGTAATTATGACATTATCCCCGATCTGATCGAAATCGGTCTGGATGTATTGAATCCTATCCAGACGGAATGTATGAATCCGGAGATCCTGCAGGAAAAATATGGAGATCAGCTTTGCTTCTTCGGGGGAGTGGCGGTTCAGTCAACCTTGCCCATGGGAACTCCTGAACAGATAGAAAAGGAATATGCATGGCTGAAAAACTCTGTAGGAAAGGGAGGAGGATGGATTTGTGCTCCGACTCACCATGTGCAGCTGGATACTCCGATGGAGAATTTCTTCCATTTGCTGAAAACTGTAGGAACCATCGGTTAATGCAAAGACAGATTCAGACAAGAGCGGGAAACTGCCGTAAAAAGGATTGGTTATACTGAAAAAGCATTTTGTATATGAGATTGAAAAAGATACTGTTGTTGGGAGGTCTGTTAAGTCTGACCCTGACTTCCTGGTCGCAAGACAAGAAATGGGTGGAAGTGGCTTATGACGACTGTGGCGAGAAAGGAAAACAGCCTCATCTGGTTTTGGGGGAAAATTATGAAATGCCGGCTGAACTGTCGGGCAGCACGGCCCAGCGTTCCTGCAATTTCGGCGGGAAGGTGATCTATGCATTCGATAAGATGGATATTCATGCCGACTATCGGATGGAAGTGACTTTTCTGGCCGACAGTGAACGGATCATAGAAATTGTCGCCGATGGAAATCCAGTCTGTGAGTCTATCCATCTTCCGGCGGGAGAGGTAGTAAAGAAAACAATCGATTTGCCCCGTCACTCGTTTGCCTACGGTCAGTTCGTGATGGTGGTGAATCCCGTCAAGGGACCTAATGCCATTATTTCCGAGATCCGGATTTTATCTTCCGATCCGGGACAGCTGGCTGCCGTGTCTGAAGAGTCACGCGAGGCATTGAAGTCGGTTCAGGCTTATGTCGTAGACACTCAGGTGGATGCGGAACAGGTGTTGCCGACCTATGTCCCGGTACCGGCTTCCGTGAAGGATGTCTACCGGAATCAGCTTTCCCTCAATGGGGAGTGGCTGTTCTCAGAACAGGCGGAAGGAGAAGACTGGCATCGCATTATGGTACCGGGAGAGTGGTGCATGCAGGGCTTTAAGGTGGATTCAGCCGCATTTGCCCGTTATCAGAAAAACTTTGAAGTACCGCAGGACTGGAAAGGCAAGCAGGTCATCCTTCGTTTTGACGGAGTTCATAGTGAATATAAGGTGTTTGTCAACCATCGTCAGGTAGGTTCCCATCTGGGAGGAATGACACCGTATGAAGTCAACATTACGGATGCCTTGCAGGATGGAACGAATGTCCTGTCTCTTCAGGTGCGGAGTGAATCGCTGGCCGATATGCTGGGAAGCCTTACCCAATATGCCGCTCATCAGCTGGGAGGTATCACCCGTAAGGTTACCCTGTTCGCTGTTCCTGACATTCATCTCTCGGATCTGCGTATTCAGACAGACCTGGACGAGAACTATCGGGATGCACGTCTTAAACTTTATGTAGCGGTCAGAAATGATTCCGACCGTCCGTCCCGGAAAGTATCTTTGAAGGCAGTTTTGGACAAGCATGAGGCATCCGGTTCCCTGAACTTGCCGGAAATCGCTCCGGGAGAAACCTGGAAGGGATGGCTGGAGATGGACGTGAAGTCACCTTTGCTGTGGGACAATGAGCATCCCAACCTGTACCGGCTTCATCTGGATTTGTATGAAGGAGAAAATTCCATAGCACAGATTGAGAAAAAATTCGGCTTCCGTGAAGTGGAGGTGCGGGGAAACCGTCTGCTGGTCAACGGCCGTCCTGTCAAGTTGAGAGGAGTCTGCCGTCATGAGGCTCATCCTCTTTACGGACGTTCGCTGACCGATGAGGAATGGAAGGCCGATGCAGAACTGTATCGGGCTGCCAACTGTAACTTCATCCGAACCTCTCATTATCCTCCGGCAGAAGAGTTCATTGAATATTGCGATGAACTGGGGCTGTTTGTCGAACTGGAAGCACCTGTATGCTGGATCGGTCATCATGCCAATGAGAACTGGCAGAAGCTGAATTATAAGGATGAAAAATATTATGACTACGTTTTGCAGGCTGATATGGAAACTGTACATTTCTACCGGAACCATCCTTCAGTCATTTTCTGGTCGATGGCCAACGAATCCTACTGGAACAAAGGATTTGCACAGGTTGCCGAATACATGAAGAAAGCGGATACGACCCGTCCGTTTGCTTTCCATGATCAGGCCTATGGCGGTTTCAACAATCAGGGCAGTACGGCTCCGATAGCCAACATTCATTATCCCGGACCGGGAGGGTATCAGGAAGCGGCTAAAAGTGACCGTCCGATGACGTACGGAGAATACTGTCATCTGAACGTCTATAACCGCAGTGAACTGGTGACTGATCCCGGTATCCGCAGTGACTGGGCCCTGGCACTGGCTCCGATGTGGGAGAACATGTATGCAACAGATGGTGTTCTCGGCGGTTCAATCTGGTCGGGTATTGATGACATTTTCCAGTTGCCGGACGGAAATGCTGTGGGATACGGTGCCTGGGGACCTGTGGACGGATGGCGCCGTCCGAAGCCTGAGTACTGGGACATGAAAAAGATCTATAGTCCGGTCAAGTTACATACCGAAGCCCTGGAACCCGCCCGGAAACTGGTGATTGATGTGGAAAACCGCTATACTTATACGAACCTGAACGAGCTGAAGATCCGTTGGACTTACGGAAAGGAAAGCGGAATGTCTGTACTTGATGTAGCCCCTCAGGGCCGTGGACAACTGGTGGTAGAGGTCAGTGATCCTTCTGCTTCCAATCAGCTGAGCCTGGAATTTGTCGACCCCAGAGGATTTGTGGCCGATGAGTACCTGATTCCGGTGGGTGAGCAGAAGCAGAATCAGGTGGAAGCACCTGCCAGACAACGTACGAAGGTGAAACAGGATAAATCCCGTATTCGCATATACGGAAAGAACTTCACCTGTCTGGTAGACCGTGCTACCGGAATGATCCTTTCCGTGGAGAAAGACAACAGACAGATACTTTCCGGAGGTCCGTGGCTGATGGCGCTACCTCTGACAGGCGGAGGATGCTATCCGAACCATAATGCCGAGACTCCGGTATTCAATGATTTGTGCAAAGGATGGAAAGTAACCGGTGTGGAAGTTTCGGAAGAAGGACAGGACGTCCGTCTGAAAGTCAGCGGATCGTATGACGGTTTCGACGGACAGTATGAAATGATATGCAATGCGAACGGAGAGATCCGGGTTGATTATCAGTTTACGGTTCGTACGGCTGTCAATCCGAGACAATGGGGAATGGTCTTTGAGACCCCTGCCGGATTTGAAGAAACCTTCTGGCGCAGAAAGGGACTCTGGAGCGTCTATCCGGCAGATCATATCAGCCGTCCGTCCGGTACGGCAAAGAGCTTTTATCCGGAAGTACCTGCCGTACAGAATCCCCGTATCAAACCGGCCTGGGCATGGAGCAAGGACTTCAACCAGCTGGGAAGCAACGATTTCCGTTCTACCCGTAGAAACATCTGGTATGCAGGATTGCAGGATGTGGAAGGACAGTCCCGGGTAACGGTTGTTTCTGACGGCCGGCAGCACTGGCGTTCCTGGAAAGAAGGAGAGAAGACCTGCTTCCTGGTGGCAGACTTTGTGACGGCAGGCGACGAAATGTTTTTAGGCAGCCATTATGCGCCTTACCGGAAACCGCTTAAGGTGGGAGACGTGATCAGTGGCAGTATTATTTTGCGTGTAAGATAAGAGCAGATTATGAATACATTCTCCGTTTTAGACAGTGTCATCTTCATCGTTTATGTACTCCTGATCGTGGTAATAGGCCTTTGGTGTTCCCGTACCCGTAAAGGAGGCGTAAAAGACTCGAAGGAATATTTCCTGGCAGGGAATACATTGCCCTGGTGGGCGATCGGAGCTTCCGTCATAGCGTCCAATATATCGGCAGAGCAGTTTATCGGCATGTCCGGATCCGGCTTTGCCATCGGACTGGGAATCGCTTCCTATGAGTTTGTAGCTGCCGCTTCCCTGATTGTGGTTGCCGTATTTTTTCTGCCTATCTTCCTGAAGACGAAAATTTATACGATGCCTCAGTTTCTGGAAATCCGTTATGGAAAACCAGTCAAGACTCTCATGGCATTCTTCTGGCTGCTGGTTTTTATTTTTGTCAATCTGACCTCCATCCTTTATCTGGGAGCCCTGGCCATTCATAAAGTGGTCGACATACCGGTCGGATTCAGTATTGTCTGTCTGGCTGTCTTTGCCGGAGCCTATGCCATCTATGGAGGGCTGAAAGCGGTGGCACTGACCGACATGGTACAGGTGATCTTCCTGATCGGGGGCGGTCTGCTGACTACCTACGTAGCCTTGAATCACTATTCGGAAGATGCCGGTGCTATAGCCGGAATGCAGAAACTGATAGCGCAGGTTCCGGAAAAGTTTGACATGATCCTTGATCCCTCCAATCCGGATTATAAATATTTGCCGGGAATCGGGGTCATTCTGGGCGGACTGTGGGTCAGTGCCCTGTATTATTTCGGATGCAATCAGTACATTATCCAGCGTGCCCTGGCAGGCAAAAGCCTTTCGGAAGCCCGTATGGGACTCGTCTTTGCCGGTCTGCTGAAGCTGATTCTTCCTCTGATCGTCGTGATCCCCGGAATCGTAGCTTTTGCCCTGGATGCCCCCCTGGAGAAGCCCGATCAGGCCTATCCCTGGCTGATGCATAACTTTATCCCTTCGGGAGTGAAAGGAATTGCATTCGCAGCGCTGGTGGCAGCCGTGGTCAGTTCGCTGGCCTCGATGGTAAACAGCATTACGACGATTTTCACGATGGATATCTACAAGGAATATTTTGCGGGAAAGGATGTGCCGGAGAAACGTCTGGTGAATGTCGGCCGCTGTTTCGGATTCTTCAGTCTGGTACTGGCCGTACTGATCGCCCCTGCACTGGCCGGTCTGGAACAGGCCTTCCAGTTTATACAGGAGTTTACCGGTTTCATCAGTCCGGGAGCCCTGGCCATCTTTGTCATGGGATTCTTCTGGAAACGGGCAGAGATGAAAGGAGCCCTGGCCGCGGCTGCAGGAACCTTTGTCTTCTCGCTGGTACTTATGCTGTTTTTTCCGGAGATCTCCTTTATTGACCGGATGGCCTATGTCTTTATCCTTTGCGTACTGCTGATCGTGGTGTTTGGGCTGTTGTCCGGCAAGAAGACAGATGAAAGAGCAATTATTCTGGAGCCGGGACTGTTTGCCACCACCTGGACCTTCAAGCTTCTGAGCGGAGTGATCCTGGCTATTCTGGGTGTGATTTATTATGTATTTTGGTAATAATTAAAGTCTATAAATATGGAAGAGTTGTTAGAACGAATTGCAAAATGTGTGGAGTTGGGTAAGATTAACGAGAAAGCCCCTTATCCCCCTGCCATGAAAGGACAGCCTGGAGCCGATGAGCTGACCTTGCAGGCACTGAATGAAGGAATTTCTCCGTCAGATATTCTTCAGAAAGGTCTGATTGTCGGAATGGAACGTATCGGAGTGAAATTCAAGGCCAATCAGGTGTTTGTTCCCCAGGTGCTGATGAGTGCCAAGGCAATGGGAACGGCGATGAATCATCTCAAGAAGTTCTTTAAGGACGGAAGCGTGCAGCGTAAGGGAACAGTCATTATCGGCACCGTGGAAGGAGACTTGCATGATATCGGCAAGAACCTGGTAGCCATGATGGTGGAAGGAAACGGATACGAGGTGATTGATCTGGGAGTGGATGTAAAGGCTGAGAAATTTGAAGAAACCCTGGAACAGCATCCGGGAGCCTTTGTCTGCATGTCTGCCTTGCTGACCACCACCATGATTCACATGGAAAAGATTAATCAGCTGCTCAAGGAAAAACATCCGGAAGTCAAGACATTTATCGGAGGAGCACCCGTGACAGCGGATTTTGCCAGACAGATCGGAGTCGACTATTATTCAGACGGTCCGCAGGATCTGGTGGAAACATTGAACAAGCTGAGTGCCTGAGAGGTGAAAAAGAGTAATAGGAGGACTTGTTATGAATCAATGGATCAATGAAATATTTCAGAACAGCAAGCGTGTGGCTGTTCCTGTAATGACCCATCCCGGAATAGAACTGACGGGACACCGGGTAATTGAAGCCGTGACAGACGGCCGTGTACATTACGAAGCCATCAAATACCTGGCCGATCATTATCCCTCTTTTGCCACTTCCACCATCATGGACCTGACGGTGGAAGCTGAGGCCTTCAGATGTCAGATAAACTTTCCGGAAGATGAAGTTCCCAGTGTGGTGGGCAGACTGGTCAGTGATGCAGACTCCGTGGCAGCCTTGCAGGTTCCCGATTTGCAGGCAGGACGGGTACCCGAATACCTGAAAGCTGTCCGGCTGGCAGTAGAACATATCACCGACCGTCCCGTACTGGCCGGATGCATCGGCCCTTTCTCACTGGCCGGACGTTTGTATGACATGTCAGAAATCATGGTTGCCATTTATACAGATCCGGAAGTGATTCTTCAGTTGCTGGATAAATGTACGGCATTTATTCTCAAGTATTGTGCAGAACTGAAACGTCTGGGAGCTTCGGGAGTCTTCATCGCAGAACCGGCAGCCGGACTGCTCTCCAATGAAGACTGCATGGCCTATTCCACCGTGTTTATCCGGCAGATCGTACAAACCTTGCAGGACGATGACTTTGCGGTAATCCTTCATAACTGCGGTAACACCGGACAGTGTACTCAGGCCATGGTGGAGAGCGGGGCGGCCGCACTGCATTTCGGGAACGCCATAGATATGGTGAGCGCCCTGCAGGAATGCCCTTCCAGTCTGTTGGTCATGGGAAACATAGATCCCGTCGGAATTATGAAACAGGCCTCTCCGGAGGTTGTCAGAAAAGAAACCCTGGCCTTGCTGGAGGCTACAGCTTCCTGCCGGAACTTTGTATTGTCCACAGGATGTGACGTACCTCCCCAGGTTTCGCAGGAGAATATTGCAGCCTTTTTCCAGGCACTGGATGAGTTTAACTCCCTGTAAGATCTAATCAGGCATCTTCTTTATGCAGCCTTACTGCCGAAGTGCAGAGCTGCGCAATGGTTTCCCGGTGGGTGATCAGGATCAGCGTCTTGTCCTGTACCTGCCGGGAAAGTCGTTCCAGCAGCTTCCGTTCCGTTTTTTCATCTTCATTTTTTAGATATACCAGAATTCTCTATCTTTGCATAGGCATATAAGTTTATCAGACAAACATTTCTTAAGAATTTTATATTTATGTATACCAATAAGGAAATATGGAATGTGACATATCCCATATTCTTGGGACTTTTGGCACAAAATGTAATCAATGTTACGGATACGGCTTTTCTGGGGCATGTCGGTGAAGTGCCACTGGGAGCTGCAGCTATGGGAGGATTGCTTTATATTTGTGTCTATACAGTTGCTTTTGGTTTCAGTGTCGGATCGCAGATTTTGATAGCCCGCCGGAATGGAGAAGGAAACTTCCGGGCTGTGGGACCGATTATGTGGCAAGGTTCGGCCTTTAGTTTGGGTATGGCTGTTGCTTTGTTGATACTTATGTATGGGTTTGCTGAGCCTTTGATAAGGATGCTGATTACTTCGGATGCCATATTTACGGCAACTTATGAATTTTTTGTCTGGCGTATCTGGGGATTCCTTTTTGCATTTGTCAATGTCATGTTCCGGGGACTTTATATCGGAATTACACGCACAAAGGTTTTGACAATGAATGCCATCGTGATGGCTCTGGTCAATGTGTTTCTGGATTATGTGCTGGTCTTCGGTGAATTAGGTTTTCCGGAAATGGGAGTACGGGGGGCAGCTTTGGCTTCAGTAATAGCAGAGGCTTCCTCACTGGTGTTTTATCTGGTTTATACGTATTGGAAGGTTGATCTGAAGAAATACGGATTGAATCATTTTGGACGTTTCAATCCGGAAATGGTATTACGGATTTTGCGTATATCCTGTTTTACAATGGTACAGTATTTTTTGGCTATGGCCATTTGGTTTGTTTTCTTTATGGCTTTGGAACGGCTGGGACAAAGACAACTGGCGATTGCGAATATTGTGCGGAGCGTTTACGTTGTTTTATTGATTCCCGTACAGGCACTTTCTACCACAGCCAATACGCTGGTGAGTAATCTGATCGGTTCGGGAGGAGTATTGAAGGTTGTCGGGTTGTTACATCGCATTGCCCGGATGTCTTTTCTGATTATGATTGTATGTGTGATCTTCTGTCTGCTTTTCCCTCAGGCTATTCTTTCAGTCTATACCAGTGAGGCTGCTCTGGTCATGGAGTCTGTTCCTGCATTGAATGTTGTGTGCGGTGCCATGCTGATTGCGGCTGTGGCTAATGTATATTTTAATGGAATCTCCGGAACAGGAAATACGCAGGCGGCCCTGGTGCTTGAGATTGGAGTGCAGGTCTTTTATGCTCTTTATGTGATCGTTGTAGGAATGATACTTCGGGCTCCGGTGCACATTTGTTTTACAACGGAAGTGATTTATTATATGCTGATGTTAGGTCTCAGTTTGTTGTATCTGAAAAAGGCCCGATGGCAAAACAAGAAGATTTAAGGTATTGAGTGTTATATTGTAAAAATGGAAAAGATTTGTTGGAAGGGACATGCTTCGATGTTCGGAGCAAATGTTATGTGGGGCCTGATGTCTCCGATTTCTAAGTTTATAATGGTTGGTGGAGCTGTAACTCCATTGGTTGTCACCGATCTGCGTATTGGAGGGGCAATGGTGTTGTTTTGGATTGCTTCCTTTTTTCAGAAGCCGGAACATGTGAATCATAAGGATCTGGCAAGTTTGTTTGTTGCTTCCCTTCTGGCCATTGTGTTTAATCAGGGATGTTTTATCTTCGGAGTGAGCTTGAGCTCTCCGGGAGATGCTTCAATCATTACAACCAGCATGCCGCTTTGGGCCATGGTGCTGGCGGCTGTCATTTTAAAGGAACCGATCACGGGAAAGAAAGTGCTGGGAATTGCGGCTGGAGCCGGTGGAGCTTTGTTGCTGATTTTAGGAAGCGGACAAGGTGTTCAGTCGTCTGTTGGAAATGAGGATACAGCTATTTGGGGTGATTTGCTGGTTATGCTGGCTCAATGTTGTTATGCGCTGTACATTGTTCTGTATAAGGATTTTGTAAATAAGTATTCATTGGTAACCATTATGAAATGGATGTTTACTTATGCCTTTATTTGTATATTGCCTTTCTCTGCCAGTGATCTGATGAAAGTGAACTGGGCTGGTTTGCAATGGATGGAGATCGGGGGACTGGCTTTTATTGTGATCGGTGCCACTTTTATCAGTTATATGCTGGTTGTCGTGGGGCAGAAGAATCTTCGGCCGACCGTAGCCGGAATGTACAATTACATCCAGCCGCTTGTTGCTTGCATCGTAGCCATTTGCTGGGGAATGGATTCCTTTAATCTGGTGAAGGGGATTGCCGTTGTTTTGATTTTCGGTGGAGTATATCTGGTGACTGCCAGTCGCAGCCGGAAGGAAATGGAAGCCTACGAAGCAGAGCGTCAGGCTTCCGGAAAATAAGGAGCTTTTCGGATAGAGATTGTCATTCTTCTGAAATTTATTCGATTATTCCAGTTATTTTCCGTATTTTTGCACCCCGTGCGATAAAATGCATTGTTACAAGTAAATAAATAATAAAGCAAAGATATATGTTCGATAATTTAAGTGAAAGACTTGAGCGGTCATTCAAGATATTGAAAGGTGAAGGAAAGATCACTGAAATCAATGTTGCAGAGACCCTGAAAGATGTACGTCGTGCTTTGTTGGATGCCGACGTGAACTATAAAGTGGCAAAGAACTTCACGGATACAGTGAAGGAAAAGGCTTTGGGACAAAATGTATTGACAGCCGTAAAGCCTAGCCAGTTGATGGTAAAGATTGTACATGATGAGCTGACCAAGCTGATGGGTGGTGATACGGCTGAAATCGAATTGAAGAATCGTCCGGCTGTTATCCTGATGTCAGGTCTGCAAGGTTCCGGTAAGACTACATTCTCCGGAAAGCTGGCTCGCATGCTGAAGATGAAAAAGAACCGTAAGCCTTTGCTGGTTGCTTGTGACGTTTATCGTCCGGCTGCAATCGAGCAGTTGAAGGTGTTGGGACAGCAGGTTGAAGTACCTGTGTATAGCGAACCGGAAAGCAAGAATCCTGTACAGATTGCATTGAATGCCATTCAGGAAGCAAAGGCAAAAGGATATGATCTGGTTATTGTCGATACAGCAGGTCGTCTGGCTATCGATGAACAGATGATGAATGAGATTGAAGCGATTAAGAATGCTATCAATCCGGATGAAACATTGTTTGTCGTTGATGCAATGACCGGACAGGATGCCGTGAATACGGCACGTGAATTCAATGAACGTCTGGACTTCAATGGTGTAGTACTGACGAAGTTGGATGGTGATACACGTGGTGGTGCGGCTTTGTCTATCCGTACGGTGGTAAACAAACCGATTAAGTTTGTCGGTACCGGTGAAAAACTGGATGCAGTAGATCAGTTCCATCCGGCCCGTATGGCTGACCGTATATTGGGAATGGGTGATATCGTATCCTTGGTAGAACGTGCTCAGGAACAATACGATGAAGAGGAAGCAAAGCGCTTGCAGAAGAAAATCCAGAAGAATCAGTTTGACTTCAATGACTTCCTGACTCAGATTCAGCAAATCAAGAAGATGGGTAACCTGAAGGAACTGGCTTCCATGATTCCGGGTGTAGGTAAAGCCATCAAGGATATTGATATTGATGATAATGCCTTCAAGAGCATCGAAGCAATTATTTATTCCATGACACCGCAGGAACGTACTCATCCTGAAATTCTGAACGGCAGCCGTCGTACACGTATCGCTAAAGGTAGCGGAACGAATATTCAGGAAGTAAACCGTTTGCTGAAACAGTTTGATCAGACCCGTAAAATGATGAAGATGGTTACTGGCAGCAAAATGGCTGGCATGATGCAGAAAATGCAGAAGATGAAAAAATAAATGTTCATTGGCTGAACTTATCAATCAGGCACGAAATGCGTAGGATCGCGTTTTCGTGCCTGATTTCTTTTATTATTCCTGATACAGCAGATATTTCTTTCGGATGTCTTTGTACTTTTCCAGGGCGGGTTGCCAGGACTGCCTGATTTCTTTTTCTGTTTTACCTTGCAGGATATCCCGTCGTACCTGATCTGTTCCCATCAATAAATCAAACCAGCGCGGACGGGTGAAAAATTCTTTTTCAGCATTAAAGGTTTTGTCTTTAGCAGCTTTGGCCCGATAAAGCCGGTAAAATTCCAGTATGTATTTGAGAGAGAATCCCTGAGGCAGGTCGCGTTCGGCTTCTTCAGGAAGGGTTCCGTTGGTTGTTGTTCGGGAAGTGTGAGATCCTGATGCTGGCGTTGCTGTCTGATCCCGGAAATCAACTCCGTAACAGATGCGGTCCTTGTGGAGCGGGTTCTTGTCGAAACCCTCCAGAGAACGGGGGGTGAACTGGAAACTGAAGGCATTGGTATATGGACTTCCTATCACCTGAAAAGGATATTCTGTTCCACGTCCGATACTGACGGATGTTCCTTCAAAAGGACAGAGAGACGGGTATAAGGCAATGGCACGGTCGTTGGGCAGATTGGGAGACGGTTTGACAGGAAGTGAATAGGGCTGTCCGTGTTTCCAGCCTTTCACTGGGATAACGGTCAGCTGGCAGGACAGATTCTTTCCCAGCCATCCTTCTCCATTGATCATTTGGGCTAATTCGCCGACGGTACATCCATGAAGAACCGGAACGGGCAGCATTCCGACGAAACTTTTCCAGTTGGGGCGCAATACCGGTCCGTCTACGTAGTCACAGGGATTCGGACGGTCCAGGACTATGACTTCCTTTCCTTGTTCTGCACAGGCTTGCATGACATAGTAGAGTGTACTGATATAGGTGTAGAAACGGGCTCCTACATCTTGAATGTCGAATACCATTACATCCAGATCTTGCAATTGTTCCGGTAACGGCTTTTTGTTTTTGCCATAAAGTGATATAATGGGAAGTCCGGTGCGGATATCTTTTCCGTCCCGGATGGTTTCTCCTGCGTCAGCGGTTCCCCGGAAGCCATGTTCCGGAGCAAAAATCCGAATGAGTTTTACCTGTGTATTCAAGGCATCCGGCAAGGGAGTTGTTCCGCATCGGGAAGTCTGATTGATCACTAAACCGGTCCGTTTGTTTTTTAATAAAGGGAGCAGAATGTCTAATTGGTCAGCTCCATTCCGAATCTGGGGATTCACAGCCAGGACGGGAGAGAGGAAGATTAACAGTTCGCAAAGGAATAATGTGATATATTTCATCATGTCTTAGATTATTTTTGTAGTTTTGTAGATTGCAAATATAAACATAAAAAATTATGAATCCTTTAGCTTTAATAGACAAATATTATCCGGAAGAGAATGAATTGAAACATATTTTGCTGACACATAGCCGTTCGGTAGCGGACAAGGCTCTGGCAATGGCCCGCAATCATCCGGAACTGAATCTGGATCTGGCTTTTGTAGAGGAAGCAGCCATGTTGCATGATATAGGAATTTTCAGGACGGATGCGGATGGAATTCATTGTTTTGGCACGTATCCTTATATTTGTCATGGATATCTGGGATCAGAGCTTGTGGCTGCTGAAGGTTTTCCGAAACATGCTCTGGTGTGCGAACGTCATACGGGAGCCGGTCTTTCCCTGCAAAGTATTCTGGAACAGAATTTACCGGTTCCGCATCGTGAGATGGTGCCGCTCAGTCTGGAAGAACAGATTATTTGTTTTGCTGATAAGTTCTTTTCCAAAACGAAACTGGACCGGGAGAAGAGTGTGGAAAAAGCACGGAACAGTATTGCCAAGTATGGTGAAGAAGGATTGATCCGCTTTGATCATTGGTGTGAACTCTTTTTATAGTCTTAAAATTGCATTAAAAGTTAAGGCTTTCGCATGAATTTGCGACAGATTATTTACCTTTGCACCGCAATTGCGTAAAAAACAACTGAATGACGTCATTTAAAAGAACTACATATTCACTGATATTGCTGTTTGTGGTGGGCTTTTTCTGCTCATTTTATGCTGAGGCCCAGCGCGTAAGAGGGAAGCGGCAACGGGGAAATCCGGAAACAGCCGAACGGATGGACTCTGTACAGGGAGACTCTCTGTATGCAGACAGCCTGGCTCTTGCCGATACAACCCGGAAAAAGAAGGAGCCTCTGGATGCTCCTGTCCAGTATGAGGCAGCAGATTCAATCGTCTTTACGCAGGGAGGTTATGCTCATTTGTTTGGTGATGGTAAGGTGAACTATCAGAATATAGAACTGACTTCCGCCTTGATTACCATGAACATGGACAGCAGTACGGTATATGCACGTGGTATTGCCGATACGACAGGTGTGGAATCAGGAACTCCGGTTTTTAAAGACGGTGAGACTCCTTATGAGTCAAAGGTGATGCGATATAACTTCAAGACGAAGAAGGGTTTTATCAACAGCATTGTAACTCAGCAGGGGGAAGGTTATGTAACCAGCCAGGATGCCAAGAAAAATGAAGATGATGTCATTTTCATGCGTAACGGAATGTATACGACATGCGACAATCATGAGCATCCGCATTTTTATCTGAGACTTTCACAGGCCAAAGTACGCCCGAAGAAGAATGTGGTCTTCGGACCGGCACAGCTGGTAGTGGAAGATGTGCCTTTGCCTATTGCCGTGCCTTTTGGCTTTTTCCCGTTTAACAGCAGTTATTCGTCCGGATTCATTATGCCGACTTATGGAGACGAATTGAACCGTGGTTTCTACCTGCGAGACGGAGGATATTATTTTGCCATCAGTGACCGGATGGATTTGAAACTGTTGGGTGAAATCTTTACGAAAGGTTCGTGGGGAGTGTCGGCTGCTTCTAATTACAACAAGCGCTACAGGTTCAGCGGTAATTTCAATTTCAGTTATCTGGTGACAAAGACCGGTGAAAAGAATATGCCGGACTATTCGGTATCCAAGGACTTTAAGTTACAGTGGAGCCACCGGCAGGATGCCAAGGCTAATCCGAACAGTTCTTTCTCTGCCAGTGTAAACTTTGCGACCAGTAGTTATGACCGCTCGAATCTTTCCAGTTTGTATGATCCGAACCAGTATTCTCAGAATACGAAAGCTTCCAGTGTCAGTTATTCACGCAGTTTTCCTTCTATTGGTTTGAATATCTCGAGTACATTCAATGTAACGCAAAATACCCGTGACTCATCCATGACGATGACATTGCCTGATTTGAATATTTCGTTAAACCGTATTTATCCGTTCAAGCGTAAAAAGTCAGTCGGAGACCAGCGCTGGTATGAAAAGATTTCTTTCCAGTATACCGGTAGTTTGACCAATTCAATCAGTACGAAGGATAATTTGCTGTTTAAAACTCCGCTGAACCAGTGGGATAACGGTATGCAGCATAAGATTCCGGTAACGGCAACTTTCTCTTTATTCAAGTATATTAATATTGTACCTTCGTTCAATTATACCGAACGCTGGTATTTGCGGAAAGTAAAACAGAGTTATGATCCTGCTTCAACGGCAAGCGGACATGTGCGAAGAGATACCATCAACGGCTTTAATCGTGTCTATGATTACAATATGTCCGTGCAGATGAATACGAAACTGTATGGTATGTACAAGCCGTTGTTTATGAAGAGCAAGGAGCTGCAGATCCGTCATGTGTTCACTCCGACGGTAAGTTATACTTATACTCCTAACTTCGGTGCTTCACGTTACGGCTATTATGATACCTATACCTATACGGATGAATATGGTGAAGTCCGTACGGTACAGTATTCCCTGTATGAAGGAGCGGCCTACGGAACTCCGGGTAAGGCGATGTCGCAGAATATCAGTTTCTCGATTGACAACAATGTGGAAATGAAGATGCGTTCAGACAAGGATAGTACTGGATATAAGAAGGTGAGTCTGATAGACCAGCTGGGAGCTAACTTGTCGTATGATATGGCCAATAAGAAATGGAGTGACTTGCAGATGAATTTGCGTCTGAAGTTCCCCAACAACTATACTTTCAACATGAATGCTTCGTTTGCCACTTATGCCTATCAGTTCGACAAGAGTGGAAATATCGTGGTTGGTGACCGGACGGAATGGTCTTACGGCCGGTTCGGACGTTTCCAGGGATATAGCGGATCATTCTCTTATACGTTGAACAATGATACTTTCAAGAAGTTGTTTGGCAAGAAAGAAGATAAAGAAGATAAGAATAAGGAAAATCCGGAAGAAGGTGAAGAGAATGAAGACGGCACTACGGATCAGCAGAAGACCAATTCCAACATGCGTAAAACGGAAGCTGCTTCGATGGATTCGGACGGATATCTGGCCTTTAAGTTTCCATGGAGTTTAAGTTTGAGCTATAGCTACAGTATCCGTGAGAATCAGGATAAGGAAAAGTTCAATATCAAGAAGATGCGTTATCCGTATAAGCTGACTCATTCGTTGAATATTTCCGGAAACTTCAAGATCGGAAGCCGGTGGAATATGAGTTACTCAAGCGGTTACGACTTTACTTCGAAAGAAATGTCTATGACGACGTTGAATATTACCCGTGACTTGCACTGCTTTAATATGAGTTGTGGTTTGGTCTTCGGGCCGTTTACTTCATATAATTTCTCTATCCGGGCAAATTCCAGTATGCTGCGCGATGCTTTGAAGTGGGATCAGCGAAGCAATACGGGTAGTTCCGTTACCTGGTATTAAATGTAGAGACAGACTGAAACAAATCGCCTCCGTCCTGTTGGGTTATCAGATCAGGACGGAGGCGATTTGTTTTGGGAAGACCGGTGTTACCATACGATGGGTGTTTCCCCATGCTGTATCAGGTATTCGTTGGCACGGCTGAAATGCCGGTTGCCGAAGAAGCCGTTGTAAGCTGAAAGAGGAGAGGGGTGGACAGATGTCAGTACCAGGTGTTTGTTCCGGTCAATGAAAGCACCTTTCTTTTGTGCATACGATCCCCACAGGATGAAGACCAGGTGTTCCCGCTTTTCTGCAAGTGCCCGGATGGCTGCATCCGTGAATTCTTCCCATCCCTTGCGCTGATGTGAGCCGGCCTGATGAGCTCTTACTGTCAGTGTAGCATTGAGCATCAGGACTCCCTGTTCGGCCCATCGGGTCAGATTTCCGGTAGCCGGAATAGGGGTTCCCAGGTCATCGTGGATTTCTTTGAAGATGTTTTGCAGGGAGGGCGGAAAAGGAACACCGTCATTCACGGAGAAACAGAGACCATGAGCCTGTCCCGGACCGTGATAAGGATCCTGTCCGATGATAACGACTTTTACTTTATTGTAAGGGCAAAGATTAAAAGCATTGAATATCAGTTTGCCTGGAGGATATACCGTGGTTGTCTGGTATTCCTGTCTTACGAAATCAGTCAACCGGATAAAATAATCCTTTTCGAATTCAGGAGCAAGTACTTCTTTCCAGGTTTCTTCTATTTGTACATTCATAATTGATCGGCTTACAGGAGTTAAATTAAAGGCATATTCATGCGGCTGCATTCCTGCCGCATGTCTTCCGGCCAGATGCTGGCTTGTATTTCTCCGATATGTGCTTTTTTCAGGTAGAGCATACACAGTCTCGACTGCCCGATACCGCCGCCAATGCTCAGCGGAAGAGAACCTTCCAGCAGACGACGATGGAAGTACAGTTTTTCGCGTTCTTCTTTTCCTGTCAGTTCCAGCTGTTTCAGCATGGCTTCCTTGTTGACACGGATACCCATGGATGAGAGTTCCATGGCACGGTCGAGCACGTCATTCCATACCAGCAAGTCCCCGTTGAGACCGGCCAGTCCGGTTTTCGGATCAATGGTCGACCAGTCATCATAGTCCGGTGCGCGCAAATCATGAGGTTGTCCGTTGCTCAGTTTGCCACCGATTCCGATGATGAAGACTGCCCCGTAATGTTGGGTGATCAGGTTTTCCCGTTCTTTGGGAGTTTTGTCGGGATACATTTGGAGTAACTCTTCGGCGTGGATAAAATGGATGTCATTGGCCAGGAAAGGAGTGATCTGCGGATACATTTCGCAAACCATGTATTCCGTGCGTCGCATTGCCGCATAGATACGTGTAACGATATTTTTCAGGAAATCCATGTTCCGTTGTTCGGGAGTGATGACCTGTTCCCAGTCCCATTGATCCACGTAAAGTGAATGCAGGTTGCCCAGTTCTTCATCAGCCCGGATCGCATTCATGTCGGTGTAGATTCCGTATCCGGGTTCAATGTTATAATCAGCTAAAGTAACTCTTTTCCATTTGGCGAGTGAGTGCACGACTTCAGCACGCTGGTCGCCCAGATCCTTGATGGGAAAGGAAACGGCACGTTCCACACCATTCAGGTCGTCGTTGATACCCATACCTGTCAGGACAAATAAAGGTGCCGTGACACGGCGCAAACGGAGTTCGGAGGACAGATTTTGCTGGAAGAACTCTTTGATCTGCTTAATACCCAGCTCAGTCTGTTTCATGTCGAGCAGTTGCTGATAGTGTGTAGGTTTTATAAGGTAACTCATAGTTTTTTAATATTAATGGATAATCGTTGGCAAAGATAGGTATATTTTGTAAATATGCAATTAATTTTTATGTAAAGTAGTCAATTTGATTTCTTTTTCTTTTGTTTATTGAAAGTTTTGATAGCTTTGTTTGTTGGGGTAAAGAAAAGATTTTGTAATTTTTTAGCCGATTCATTAGGAAGAAAGCTAAGGAAATTGTATTTTTGCTGCGCATTTGAGGAATGCACCCGTAGTTCAATGGATAGAATAATGGATTCCGGTTCCATCGATTGGGGTTCGACTCCCCACGGGTGTACTATCATAAGGACATTTTAATGCAAAAACCCGCTAAAACGGCAATTTTAGCGGGTTTTTCTGTATCCTTACAGAAACGCTCCGAAATATCTTTACATAAAATTCGGTGCTTTAATCGGTGCCAATCCTTCTTTCCACAGATTCAAGTTTGAACCTTTAAATAAATAGAACATGAATCAGAGAAAGAAAACCATTTCTACTCTCTTTTGGGTACGGAAGAGTAGAGCAAATGGAGGAAAAGCACCCTTATTCTGTAGGGTTACTATTTGCGGGCAAAGATATGAAATGCCCCTGAATTTGGCAATAGACCCTAAGTTATGGAACGCTAAATTACAGCTTTGCACCGGGAAGACTCCGGCTGCTAAAGACATTAACCGGATCATCCGCGAACAGACTGACGTGGTTAACGCAGCCATTGATAAACTGCAGGCTAAAGGATATCCGCTTTCCATTGAAAACTTCAAACTCATTTATCGGGCTGTCGATAACGATTTCTCAACCATCGACAAGCTCTTTGATTACTTCCTCGCAACAGGAGGCAACAAACTGCGTCCCTCTACACTCAAAAGCTACACGGCCACACGAAGACATCTGGCTGCTTTCGTCATGTTGAGATACCACATTTCCGATTTCGACATTACGGCCATCGACCGAAATTTCGTGAACGAATTCTATGCTTACCTGCAGGGATATCTCAGACAGGACAACAAAAGACAATGCACCGAGAACGGAGCACTTAAACACATGCAGCGCTTCCGCAAACTCCTTGACATGGCCTGCTCAAACGAGTGGATAGCTAGAAACCCAGCCGACGGCATGCACTGGGAAAAACGGAAAACTGAACGAGGATTCCTTACCGAAGAAGAACTCAAACGAATCGCCGATGCCCAGCTTACGCCAGCACTCTCTGTTCTTCGCGACATCTTCCTTTTCTCTGTTTACACGGGTACCAGCTTCGTGGATATGACTATGCTCACCGATAACAATATCGTTGTCGGAATAGACCATAGCCTCTGGCTCAATTTTAACCGGACCAAAACCGGACAACGATGCTCAATCCCATTGCTCGAACCTGCACTCAGAATCCTTGATAGGTACGAAAACTACAGGAGAGCCTCACCGCAAGCCAGACTTTTTCCGGTACCCACCAATCAGGTTACAAACAGAGACCTCAAGATCATCGCACGCGCCGCTCATGTCGACAAGAATATTACATTCCATGTCGCACGCCATACCTTCGCAACGACTATCACGCTTTCAAACGGAATACCGCTCGAAACTGTCTCCAGAATGTTGGGACACGCCAGCATTGCAACCACGCAGATCTACGCCAGAATCGTCGACAAGAAAGTACTCGACGACATGGCGCAGCTCAGGAACCGATACGCAACTGAAAATGTATGCTTGAAACAGAAATCTAACAAATAATTATTCAGAATATGGCTACTAAGAAACTTACACTCATTACGCCCGATATGCCCATCACAATACCCGAACACGTTGAAGAAACCTATATACGTTCAGCACAAGTTTGCAAGATGTTCAATATCAGCGAAAGCCAGCTTAAAAAACTTCGGGCTGACGGAACAATCCCAGCCTACAAACTGGGGAAAACATACCTCTACAAACCCGAAGAAATCATTGCAGAACTCAAGAAAGTAATACCTTAAAAACTGATACCATGACAAAAAAAGGACTAACATACTATCAGGCCGATACCGACCGATTTCAGGATATCCGCATCAAAAGACTCAAAAAACGATACGGATGCGAAGGATATGCCGTATTTCAATATGTGCAAAACGAGATCTACAGAGTCGAAGGATCTTTTATCTGCTTCGATGAAGATCAGGCTTTCGATTGTGCAGAATACTGGAACATCAGCGAAGAACTGGTCATTGACATTGTTGACTATTGTGCCGAAATAAACCTTTTCGACAGAAACTTCTGGACTTCCAGAAGAATCCTGACCAGTCAGGCAATACAGCAGAGATACATCGAAATATGCAGACGCGCAAAAAAACGTATCGCAGTCCCGGATGATATCACGCTCATTGCGGAAAAAGCAGTAGAAATGCCGAAGCCTGCAACAATAACCGCACAAACCGCTGAAATACAGCAACCGCAGAACTCCGCGGAATTCCGCGGAAATCCGCAGACTTCCGACGGAATTTCCGACAAAGAAAAGAAAAATAAAATAAATCCCCCCTCTGACTCCCCCCAAAGGGGCGAAACACAGAGGAGGAATGTTCAAAATCTTCTCTCTGGACTGAACCGAAAGTTTGACGCTACCTGCCAGCATAGCCAGCTCGATGAACGAGGAAAGACCCCCATACCCCCGGAACTCGACAACGGAAAAGGACGCAACCCTGACGGACTCATGTACAACCTCGAGAAATACCACGTGCCCCGTCACGAAGCCGAGGAAATACTCTTGCTCACACGTTACGGAGAAATCGGACACCCCATCTGGGCACTCTTTCAGGAAATCGACCGAAGCCGGGGAAAGATAACCATGCCCGGACGATTCCTGCTTTCAAGACTCCGCCCATCATAGCCTGATGCCCCCGGTCTGCCCTCACGGGCAGCAATTTTTTTCCCATTCCGTCACAAAGTTAGAGCCGGACCTATGGGGATTCAGATACCGTCCTTCGGACTATTTTGGCAAAAATCTTCCTTTTTCCGTGCCGGAAAAAGAGTATTCCCGCCAAAATTCCCTGATCCCCGTCGGCTCCGCCTCTAGTCTCTTTGTTGTGGAAAAGGAAAAAAATTGGGGGGGCTATGCAGATGGCGTTCCTCAGTTACGAAGTTTAACCCTTTAAAACGAAAAGATTATGACAACAAAACGACACAACAGTAGCGCATGGGAAGAGCATTACAACACCTATCTGGCCGACAAACAAGCCATAGTGAACTTGCTTGAGGACTGGGTACACGAAAACATTCAGGCATACCCTTACGAGGCAGTGGAATATTTTCTGAAGAAGTACGCCAAGGAAGACGCGCTAAGCCGAATAATCGTGGTGAAGCAACTCGCCATCGACTGCCTGGACACCTGCTTCGGACAGATGGGCTTACTCGACGCCCGGCTCCTGGAACAGGCAAAGAATGTACCGTCATCCGAAGCTCCCGAAGAAAAAGAGCCGGAGCAGGAAGATGTCTACGATGTGGTTTTCAACGACGACACCGACAGTAATTCCAAACACATCAACGGCACATACGAACAATGCTTGTCATGGATTGAGAACAACCGCCACGACAATAGGTCATACTTCGCAGATTACAAGGGAGGAACAGTTCAGATTGTCAACCTCACCAAGGGGGAACTCGCCTACGAAGAGTTCATCCCGAAAGAATGATAGCGAATAACATTCCAGGAACAATCCGGAAGAATGAGAAATGATAGCAGACCGCCGAAGGATCCGGCCCTCATGAGCCGGAACCCGAAAGCGGCATGATAGCAAACCAACCAATCAATACCACACATGGAACCCAAGAAATCAACCCTTACGCTCCGGCTGGATGAAGAAACAACAGCACTGATCGAGCAACTCAAGCAGAAAACCGGACGAACCACCGCCAGCGACCTCGTGCGATATCTCATACACAACTGGGACCGATCCCAAAACCTCTACTGGGAAACCGTAAGAAGGTACGAAGAAAACAAAAGGGAACTGACCCAAACACGGCAGACCATCACCCTATTTGTCGAAGCCTACGAACGACTGAAAGCCCTCAACCTGAAAGAATGATAGCAAAATCAATTCCTGCAGAACCGAAGCTGCGCGAAAAATGATAGCAGGTTACGCATCAGGAAAGATCCAGGAAAAAACGAAAAGATAGCAGATAACTGGTACGTACCTGGTACGATCCTGACGGGAATGATAGCAAAATCCCTCGTACCTCGCCCCATCAGCACAGGATCCGGAGATTCATGAATAAAATGTGATAGCAGAAGAAGGGAAGGGGAGAGTGACTACCGCTCCGCACCGGGCGCGCCCCGGCTCTTCCGGCCTTCGCTTCATTCCGCTCCGCTCCCTTGCGCTCCGTCCTCCTTCAGCCCAGCCGCCCCCTCGGCAGGTACCGCTTCCGGAGGAAAGCTCGGCCGTCTGGTGGGGCACTGGTACTGCAGCAACAACAGCCCGTGCAGCCTTCCTCGCTCCCTCGCAGGCTCGGTCGACTTGGGCGGCAGCACTACTCCCCGGTTTAAGCGGTGCTCGTCTTCCGTCGGGGGCTCTGATCTTCCGCAGTGTCGCAAGGGTGCTTTGCATCCCCTGCCATAATCTCCTGAGCTCGCTACGCTCGTGCGGTATTTTGGCAGGGGCAAACCCTTGCGCCAATGCTCCAGCCGCCCCCTCTGGTCGCTCGCTTCCGGGGCGGGCGCAGGGTTTCCGGGGGCGATAAAGCGGTTGCGCCCGCCCCTCCCTTTCGTGTGCCTGCGCGCCGGGGGGCGGGGGGTGCGCCCCCATTCACCCC
>ENA-OURU01001010-OURU01001010.1-human-gut-metagenome-genome-assembly--contig:-NODE-1010-length-39103-cov-5.403888_pt1 | contig 39103 bp, 31 predicted proteins | sample MGYA00242137_ERZ509064 | MGnify/ENA primary metagenome ERZ509064 (study PRJEB26280, sample SAMEA2338777) | human gut metagenome | biome: human gut; feature: human-associated habitat; material: faeces...
TAACAACATTCTCATTATCCCGGTATATTTTCAGGGCAGCCTCGTATTCTGCCCGTTCCTTCTTGTTCATATTGGCGATACGTGCCAACTCTTCCAAGCGAACGAACAACGCTTTCTGACCTTTGAATGATAAATGTTCCAACTGTTCCATATGTTTTAAATTATATAACCAGTAATCCAAGGGTGTCTCGCATTCAGCCTCTGTCTTGTTGAACAAGGGGAATTCGATGAAAATCTCTCGGAAATTCCGGCTCTTTTGTTCGCCGGTTTCACGGTCGGCTATCACCAAATCGGTTCGGACTTTATCCGTTTTTCCCGATCGGAAATTCAGCAGGAAGATTCCATAAACCGGTACGAGTTCAAACTCCCAATCACCTCTGTCGCCTTGCGAGACGATCGTACGGCAAAGATAATATAATGCCCGTTCATAAAAATAAGTTTGCCGGGCATTTTGCAGCTCTACAATGAAAAATGTTCCATCCTGATCCTTACACAACAAATCAAAGACGGTGCCCCGACCATCAGTCGTCTCACTCGGATCTTCCTTATCCATATAAGAAAGGTCTTCTACATGGTGCTCACCTTCCAACAAATCATTGATCAACTCGATTAATAACTCCTTACTTGATTCTTGTCCGAACAGAATCTTGAAACCACGATCCACAAAGGGATTGATAAATACGCTCTTTTTCATAGAAAAGGTTCTTAAAATGTTTTGTCCCAATAGCAGGATATGCAAATTTAGGAATAAATAAAAAATGAGCAAGTAAAAATAAAAATTCATTGTCACAAAACACCCGATTTCAAGTATCTCCAAAAGCCGGCGTGTTTGCATCAAAAGCCGGCGTAAATGGATAAATTCCCAGCGTGTTTTGATCAAAACATAGGCATGAATTTTGGAAAAAATACCCATATCCGATTTTCTTTTATACCCTTCACACACGCCCCTATTTATCACATATTCTGCGACTTCCTGTGAAGGATGTGAAGGCACATCCTTTACGCCTGCTGGAGGCGCAGCACGCTATGCCTCTACTCGCCGATTGGTCTTTGAATCACAGAAACTGACAGATATACAGGAAGATGTAGCGTTTGTGAAAGATCGTTTTTATTGAATTTCTTTCTGTCTCTTGGAGCTCCGATCATAAAAGCACTTGCCTCCTAAACAAAGCGGATGTGTAATACAATCAGTTCAGAATGGGTGCCGACACGATAAGCCGGTCCGGCACAACCAAAGCCGGATGACACATAATGTTGCGTTCCTCCTTTACTATAATAGCCATAAGGACATTCGTAAATAAGTTTCATCAATAACGGATAAGGCCATAATTGTCCGTTGTGTGTATGACCATGTAATCCCAAATCAATATGATTCATACGCATTTCTGCGAAGCTCCAGGGCTGATGGTCTAAAACAATCAGAGGTTTGGTGGTATCCAATCCGGCCAGGAGTTGATGTAAAGGAAGACGCTGCTTATAGATAAAGTCGTCTCGTCCAATCAGGTAAAAGGATGAATCGGGAGAAGCTACCGAGTCTTTTAATAAGGTAGAGAACTTACGGATCCAGCGTTCTTTGGCAAAACGGTTGGCACGGTATTCATGGTTTCCGTAGATCGTATAGACACCCAACGGAGCACTCAGCTGTTGCATGTCTTCTTCAATATGGTCATTCTCGGCAAAACGGGATTCATAATCCAATATATCACCAACAAAAACGACCAGATCCGGTTGTTGTTCGTTGCTTAACCGAACTAGATTCTGTGCTTGTTGCTTGCCGATTACTTCTCCGAAGTGTGTGTCTGAAACCATGACTATCTTCAGACTGTCGCGGCTGCTGCTTCCTTTGGGTAGATCAATATAAAGATGTTTCACAATGGGATGTGTAACATGAAGATGGGCTTTATATAGCAAGATGCCTGTTCCTGCCAGGAAGAGAGCGAACAGAATCCGTTTGCTTTCCTCCCAATGTCTGGCAATAATGCCGGGTAACCATTTCCATTTCCGCTGGCTGATGCGAATGACTTCCAGACATAAAAGACCTAACGTAATATAGATACTCCCGATATACCAGGTATTGCAGATATTCATGATGGGAATGAATACCGAATCCGGTAAATCTTTTCGGAAAAAGAATCCGAACAAGTACAGGCAGATTTCGAACAGGAATAACAGAAAATAAGTAACCTGCCACTTCTTCTGCCGTGGTAAAGCCTGATGGCCTCGCCAGTAAATATAAGGATTCAGTAATAGCTGTGCTACGATCGACTGGATAAATACTTTCATACGTAAAATCGTTTATTGGAAATTGATGTCAAAGATAACCATTTCACTGCGAGTTCCGATCCGGAAAGGTGGTCCCCAAAGAGAAAGTCCTGAAGAAACATAAATATGCGTATTTCCTTTTTGTTTATATCCGTGACTTACTTCAAACAGATGACCGGTGATCAGGTTCAATGGCCATACTTGTCCGTTGTGCGTGTGTCCGCTGAATTGTAAATCAATATTTGCTTGCGCCGATTCGTCCAACTGGTATGGCTGATGATCGAGCAAGAATAAAGGGCGGTTGGATGATAAGGTATCCGTCAGTTGGGCAATTGACTTTCTTCTCGGATTATGCCGGTCGTCCCGTCCGATCAATTGAATCCCGTTCGCCAAGGTTACAACCGAATCTTGCAACCATTGGATGGATGTTTGCTGTTGAATGAAGGTTCGGCTTTTCCCAATACCGCTGATGTATTCATGGTTTCCCGGAATCATAAATACACCTAACGGCGCTTGTAACTGATTAAGCTCCTGTTCTAAGTGTTGTTCCCGTATGGGCTTTAAGTTACTGTCGATTAAATCTCCGGAAATAAGGATTAAATCCGGTTTTTCAGCCTGGATCATCCGTACATACCGCTGAAGCCGTTCTTTGGTTGTCCCGTATCCGATGTGAATATCGCTGATGGCTGCCACTCGTATTTGCTTTTTCCCGGTTATTTCCTTGTTAATATCTATGTTGATAACTTCCTTCTTGGGATGTGAATAATGAATATATCCACCGGTTAATAATAAGATAGTCAGACCAAGACAGGTTATGAACCGGTAGTTGAAACAAATGTTGAAAACTCGAAGTAAATCGGTGGATAAAAGCAGTAGTACCATGTATAAGGTAAAGATCAGCCAACCTGTTCCGATGTAATACAATATATGCAGGAAGGGATTGAAGTCGGGTAATTCTCGATGTCCGAAAATATAAAAGAAAGAGAAGGTTCCTGTCCAATAACCTACAGAGAAAATCCATTTCCAGATAAGCGGGAACGTATGTAATATTTCCCAGCTCCTGAGATAAATATAGCCGTTTCCAATCAAGTATAAAGCGGCCAGAATGAGAAAGAATAGAGGCATAAAATTCCTGTTATGAATCCAACATGTTTTAATTCAAGACAAAAGTAATGAAAAGTGGCTTATGTCCGTTTGGACAGACAAGCTAAAAAACAGGCTAATACATTTTTTAGTCTTCTTTAAAAAGGATCGGATAATATTGTGTCCTTTATTCTACTACTTTTGTGCAACTATTGACTAACTTATAATTCTAATCATAAAATGTGTAAAACGGTATGAAATGTAGTTTTTTTGCTTTGTTGTGTTTGTTGTTGATATCTTTACCATTAAAAGTACAAGCTCAGACATCGGGTGAATTTGTGATCAAAGGCCAAGTAATCGATTCTTTAAGTAATGAAACAGTTCCTTATGCGACAATAAGTATAGCCTCTTCTGCGGCTCCTCAGAAATCGCTGAAGCTGTTGGCTTGTGATATCGATGGAAAATTTGAGACTGACCTGAAGAGTGCTGGTAAGTATATTCTTTCTTTACAATCGATAGGAAAGGTTCCTGCCCAAAAGAACTTTACGCTTTCGGCTAAAAAGAAAGTCTTGGATTTGGGAATTCTCTATATGCACGATGACAGTAAGCAATTGGGCGAAGTAACGGTAACAGCCCAAAAGAAACTGGTGAAAGTGGAACTGGATAAATTGACCTATAGTTTGGATGAAGATCCGGAAGCGCAGACCAGTAATACATTGGATATGTTGCGTAAGGTCCCGATGATTACGGTAGATGGTAATGATGAAATCCAGTTGCAAGGGTCAACCAATTTCAAGATTTATGTGAATGGAAAGCCTTCCAATATGATGAATAACAATCCGGCTGATGTATTGAAAAGTATGCCGGCCAATTCGGTGAAAGATATAGAGGTGATTACTGATCCGGGTGCGAAATATGACGCTGAAGGTGTAGGTGGTATCATTAATATCATTACTACACGAAATGTTTTGGAAGGTTATACGGCTTCTATCAATGCGGATGCCAGTGTATTAGGACGTATGGGTGCCGGAGCGTATGTGTCGGCTAAATTCGGAAAGTTTGGTCTTACAGGAAATTATAAATATAATCATGAGAATTCGCCTTGGAGTGAATCTTATTCCATTCGTGAGACTTATGCATCTGGAACGAATCCAGCTACTTTATTAAACCAATATGGACGTAGCAAACGACAAGGACCTTTCCAGTTTGGTTATTTGGAAGGAAGTTATGAGATCGACTCGTTGAATTTGCTGAGTGTGGGTGTAAACTTGTTCCGCGGTGATGCGACCAACAAGACGGAATATGATGTGACGATGATGGATGGCAGTGATCTTTCCAATTTCATGTATGGATTTGACCGAAACAGTAGTTCTACATCGGTTTTCGGGTCAACAGATGTCAATGTCGATTATCAGCATTCTACGCATAAGAAGGATGAGTTACTGACGTTCTCTTATCGTTTTAGTCATACACCGAACAATAACGAAAGTTATACCGATCTGGAAAATATAGAAGGTAATTATCCGCAGGATGATTTGTATCCACGTTGGGATATCAACGATGCTGCCTCTGCTGAACATACGGCGCAGATCGATTATACAACTCCTTTGTGGAAAGATCATACCTTGGAAGTAGGAGCTAAATATATTTTCCGCCAGAGTGATAGTGAGACGTTACGGCAGTATTATAACGATTCTACGAATGTTTGGGATCCGGAATATGATGCGAACAGTGATTTCCGTCATAACCAGCATATCTATTCCGCTTATTTGGGTTATACGTTGAAGGTCGATAAATTGGGTATCAAGGCAGGAGCCCGTGCCGAAGGAACTTCTTTGAATGCTCATTTTGCCTACGAGCCGGATATGGATTTTAGTACCAGTTATTTTAATGTAGTACCGAACTTGACCTTGTCTTATCAGATCGATATGGCGCAGCAAATCCGGGTGGGCTATAACATGCGTATCCGTCGTCCGAGCATTTGGAACTTGAATCCATACGTGAATACAACCGACCCAGAAAATATCAGTTATGGTAATCCGAACTTGGACCCGGAAAAGAGTAACCGTTTGCACATGAATTATAGCTTCTTTAATTCCAGGTTCAATTTCAATGCCAATTTGAGTTATCGCTTTGAGAATAATGCTATCGAACAGATTGTCAAGATGAACAATGGAGTTTCAGAAACGACCTACGACAATATCGGTAAGAGTAAGCGGGTTGGCCTTTCTCTGTATGCCAGCTATACACCGATACCTTTGTTGCGGATCATGTTTAACGGAGGTGCTGATTATTCTGACTTGTCCAGTTCGGAAATGGCCTTGGGAAATACTGGATTTAGCGGACGTATGTTCACCGGTGTTCAGTTCAATTTACCGAAAGATTTCCGGGTAGACTTGCGTGGTGGTTACTTCTCGCCGAGAATTTCTTTGCAGGGAAAACGTTCTCCGATGTACTTTACCGACTTTGCCATTAACAAGAGTTTCTTGAAGAAGAAACTGACGGTATCTCTGACATGCCGTAATCCGTTCTGGAAGACCATTAAGATGGAAAGTACAACTGAAGACCCGGCATTTGACATGACAACGGTCAACTATATGCGAGCACGCGATTTCCGCATCAGTGTGACTTATCGTTTCGGTACTTTGAAAGATGCTATCAAGAAAGTAAAACGTGGTATCAGCAATGACGATGTAGATAGTAATAATGGAGGTGGAAATGAAGGTATGATGTAATATCTTCATGGTAGATCATAAGAAAGCCCTCGGATTTACACTTCCTAAATCCGAGGGCTTTTTTGTATTTGATAGAAAATATTATTCTGCTTTCTTGCGGGTAACCCGTTTCTTCGTCGCTGGCTTCTGATCTGCTTCTTTGATCAGCTTCATGCAATCATCCAAAGTCATTTCGGCAGGCGTATAGCCGGTTTTGGGAATCCGGTAATTCTTGCCTTTATACGCAATGTAAGGTCCGTAGCGGCCGTTCAAGATTTCCAGCTCTGGTTCTTCCTCGAACTTCTTGATGAAACGGTTCTCATCTTTCGCCCGTTTTTGCTGAATCAGTTCGATGGCTTCATCTAAGGTGAGGGAAATCGGATTCTTGTCTTTGGGAATAGAAACGAACTTGCCGTCATGACGGATGAACGGACCAAACCGGCCAATGGCTGCCACTACGACTTTCCCCTCGTATTCTCCAACCGTACGAGGCAATTCAAACAACTTCAAGGCCTCTTCCAAGGTGATCGTCTCAATAGACTGACCTTTTAGCAAGGTAGCGAACTGAGGCTTTTCATTATCTTTTTGGGCATTCGATTCTCCAATTTGAGCCACTGGTCCGAATCGGCCGATCTTAACGAATACAGGTTTTCCGCTTTTCGGGTCAATACCTAATTGGCGTTCTCCCACTTTATGCTCTGTGCGGATAGCGGCTGTCTGTTCGACTACCGGATGGAATGCCTGGTAGAAATTGTCGATGACTTTTGTCCAGTTCTCTTCTCCTTCCGCAATGGCATCGAACTCTTTCTCTACTTTGGCAGTAAAGTTGTAGTCCATGACCAATTGGAAATATTCCATCAGGAAGTCATTTACCACGATACCGATATCGGTAGGCATTAACTTGTTCCGGTCGGCTCCCACCATTTCAGTCTTGGTACTTTCCTGAATACCTTTTTTATTTAGAGTCAGGATAGAGTAAGCACGTTCGGTTCCTTCTTTGTCTCCTTTGATGACATATTCCCGGTTCTGAATGGTCTGGATAGTTGGGGCGTACGTAGAAGGACGGCCAATACCCAATTCTTCCAAACGGCGGACCAATGTAGCTTCTGTATAACGAGCCGGACGCTGGGTGAAACGCTCCGTTGCAGTCGCCTCTTTCAGTTGCAAGGCATCTTGCAGATGGACAACAGGCAGTAAGGTGTTTCCTTGTTCCTTTTCCTGGTCATCATCCGTGCTTTCGTGATATACTTGTAAGAATCCGTCGAATACAACGACTTCTCCCGTAGCGACGAATTTCTCTTTCACACCACTTATATCTACAGAGATGGTTGTACGTTCCAGTTCGGCATCGGCCATCTGGCAAGCGATGGTCCGTTTGCGGATCAAATCATACAACTTACGTTCCTGAGCTGTACCGTCGATTTCTGCCTTGGCAATATAGGTCGGACGGATGGCTTCGTGGGCTTCCTGCGCTCCTTTGCTCTTCGTATGATATTGACGGAACTTGTAATATTTTTCTCCGTATGATTCCAAAATAGCTTCTTTGGCTGTGCCCAATGCCAGGTCACTTAAGTTGAATGAGTCCGTACGCATGTAAGTAATGAATCCCGATTCATACAACCGCTGGGCAATCATCATGGTTTGAGAAACCGAATACCCCAATTTACGGGCTGCTTCCTGTTGCAAGGTTGATGTTGTAAACGGAGGAGCCGGAGACTTACGTACCGGTTTCTTACTGATATCATCAATCGTAAATGTTGCCTGTTGGCAAGCCTCCAGAAAAGCCAGTGCTTCTTCCTTTGTTTTCAGGCGACGGTTTAATTCTGCTTTTAATATTGTCTTACCGTCAGGAAGGATGAAATTAGCTGTTACCCGATAGGCCGCTTCGGATACGAAATCCTGAATTTCACGTTCTCGTTCCACGATCAGCCGGACTGCTACCGATTGCACACGGCCGGCAGATAAGGCGGGCTTGACTTTTCTCCACAAGATCGGAGAAAGCTGGAAGCCGACGATACGATCCAATACACGGCGCGCCTGTTGGGCGTTGACCAGATTCATATCGATGCTGCGTGGCGTTTCAATAGCATGTAAGATAGCTGTCTTGGTAATCTCGTGGAAAACGATACGGCGCGTGTTCTCAGGTTTTAATCCCAAAACTTCATATAAATGCCACGATATGGCTTCTCCTTCGCGGTCCTCATCGGATGCGAGCCATACCATTTCGGCGGCTTTCGATTCAGCCTTGAGTTCGGAAACCAGCTTCTTTTTATCGGCCGGAATTTCGTATTGCGGAGCGTAATTGTGCTCGATATCAATACTGAACTGTTTCGTTTTCAAGTCGCGGATGTGTCCGTAGCTCGACAATACCTTGTAGTCTTTACCCAAGAACTTTTCAATGGTTTTTGCCTTGGCCGGAGACTCCACTATTACCAGATTCTTTTGCATAATTGTTTTATTTCTGATTGGAATCGGCTGCAAATGTACAAGATAATCTTTAAATAAAACAAATTGCCTTCTTTTTTTATACATTTGTACGTAGTTATTTAAAAGCTGACACAGATATGGAAGAAATAAAGAATCTGATTTATGCAGGCAAGGTAGATGACGCCATCCAACGATTGAACGCTTATATACAAGAGCACCCGGAAAGTGATGAAGCCTATTATTTATTGGGAAATGCCTGGCGGAAAAAGGGTGACAACCGGCAAGCCCTGAATAATTATCTGGAAGCCATTCACCGGAATCCGGACAGTCCGGCCAAGAATGCCTATGATATGCTGATGGATATTCTGGATTTCTATTATAAAGAAATGTATAACCAATAATATAAAAGAGGATACTATGAAAAATATAGGTAGATGGATATTGGCTGTAACGGGTATATGGCTGGTACAGTTACTTTCGGCTCAGCAACTGCCGGAAATCCGGATGGTGGATATTCCGGCGGGTTCTTTCTATATGGGTGGTGAAGGTACTGGAGAAGATTATGATGAACTGCCAATTCATAAAGTAAATATCACCCATCCGTTCAAGATGAGTATGACAGAGATCACTAATGCGCAGTTCGAAGCTTTCCAACCGGAGCATAAAGCTTTACGAGGGAAAAACGGACTTTCTTTAGAAGATGATGAGGCCGTGGTGTACGTCAGCTATGCGGATGCAGTGGCTTTCTGTGAGTGGCTCAGCCGGAAAGCAGGGAAACACTATCGTCTGCCTACCGAAGCGGAATGGGAATATGCCTGCCGGGCAGGTACGTATTACTTATATAATACGGGTGACGGTTTGCCGGAAGCATATCGGAAGAATCAGCAAACGGCCCGCGACTTGAAACCGGTCTCGCTGAAGGTAGGACAAACACCACCGAATGCATTCGGACTTTGTGACATGCACGGGAATGTGGAAGAGTGGTGCTTGGATTGGTATGGCTCTTATTTGCCAGGTGAGCAGAATGATCCGGCAGGTAGAACTACGGGTGATTTCCGGGTAACACGTGGCGGTAGCCATAATACCCCGGATAAATACCTGCGTTCGGGCAATCGGATGGCAATGATTCCGGAAGACAAGCACGCTCAGACCGGTTTCCGGATTGTGGAATCGGCGTTTACACCGGTAGCAACGGTCGCACCGGCACTTCCTCCGGCTAATCAGCAAGAAGTCAATCAGACAAATTATACCTGGAAGGTCGTGAAAGATCCGGTATTCAAAGCGCCGGTTCCTTATGTATTGCAACCGGAACCGGGTAGTGGAAATCCTTTCTTCTCCCATAATCACCAGCCGGCTATTACTTGGTGTGATAATGGCGATCTGCTGGCAATCTGGTTCTCGGCAGATGAAGAAAATGGCCGGGGCATGGTAGTATTGGCTTCCCGTTTGCGGGCGGGAACGGAACAGTGGGATCGTTCGTCTCTCTTCTTTAAAGTGCCCGACCGGAATATGACGGGTTCGGCCTTGCTGAACGACCGTCAGGGCACGTTGTATCATCTGAATGGTGTGGAAGCGTCAGGCGATTGGCAGAATCTGATGATGGTGATGCGTACCAGTCGGGATAACGGACAGACTTGGTCGGCTCCGTATATCATTGCTCCGGAACATGCCAAGCGTCATCAGGTCATTGCCGGGACAATCCGTACACGTGAAGGTTGGTTGATCCAGCCCTGTGATGCCGGACCGGGCAGTCACGATGGAGCAGCCATTCATATCAGCAAAGACGGAGGCAAGACCTGGCAGGATCCGTGGAACGGGAAACCTTTGCCAGAATTTAAGGAAGGAAATACGGGTTCGACGATAGCTGGTATTCATGCCGGAGTGGTGCAATTGAAGGATGGTTCGCTCATGGCGTTGGCACGGGGTAACAGTATCTTGAATAAGGAAGGAAAATTGCGGATGCCGATGAGTATCTCGAAAGATATGGGAAAGACGTGGACTTATTATGCTTCCGAGTTCCCGCCGATTGACGGTGGTCAGCGTCTGGTCTTTATGCGCCTGAATGAAGGTCCGCTGTTACTCATTTCGTTTACCGACCATCCGTTGCGTACGCCCGAAGCCGAACGTGGCATGATTTTCCCCGATCGGGAAGGGAATAATTACCGGGGTTATGGCCTGTATGCCGCCGTATCGTATGATGAGGGCAAGACTTGGCCGGTAAGACGGTTGCTGACAGATGGCATAACCCGTTTTCTGGATGGTGGTGCCTGGACCAAACATTTCCTGATGGATGCGACGCATGCTGAACCACGCGGTTATATGGCAGTCACACAAAGCCCGGACAATCTGATACATCTGGTGAGCAGCCGTCTGTATTACTGTTTTAATCTGGCTTGGATTACGGACGGACAACATATACCTGATAAGTCGTTTTAACTTGTTGGGAAATACGGAAAATAAAGTTACTTTTGCGAAGTAACGGATCGTAAATATCAAAGGAGGTTTATATGGAAACGATGGAACTTGAAATGGAACGAATGGAAATCATTCGCCAGGTGGTGGAAACCGATAGCCGGGAATTGCTCCAGCAGCTGAAAGATGTAGTGGATGCCTGGAGAGGAAAAAGGGGAAAAGTTGTAGAGGAAGAAGTCCCACCTTGCCAGTTTACAATTAAAGAACTGGAGCGTGAAATAGAACTGGCGGAAACCAGTGGACCGGGTATTCCAGGTGATGAGGTGTGGGCTAAAATGAAACGTAAATATCCTGAGCTATGCAAGTAATTTGGCTCCCCCAAGCATTAACGCGTCTAATGCAATTGTATGAATATGGGAAATTTCATTTTGGTCAGAAATCAGCCGAAAAGTTAATGAATGGTATTCGGTTTGATTCCGAACGTCTTGTAGCCTTTCCCTACTTAGGTTCATTGGAACCACGACTTTCGCATTTGCATTTGCCTTATCGCAGCCTTGTAGTACATAATCACTATAAATTGATTTATCGGGTATCCGAAGAGGAGGATGCGGTTTATGTGGTAGCCTTGTGGGACACGCGACGCAATCCGCAGGATATGGATGCAGGTTTGTCAGATGATCGCGAATAAAAAACAAAGGAATCTTGCACGAATCCGACGCAAAGCATCCCGAACTACATGGTTACATAGTGTCTCACAAAGCTAATCTGGCCTGGATTACGGACGGGCAGCCCGTTCCTGCTGCTTTTTGAGTTTGTGGACAGCATTCTCCAGCGATTCGGTCGGCTCGATGATGTTGTAATCACCCCAAAATTCGTCGTCGGCAAAGTCCTTAACCCGGTCGGAGAGCGCCTGGCTCGATTTAAAGGAGGCTTTATACGGAATATTTCCTGTGGCCGGTCGGTTGTCGGTCGCTACCATTTCCGAAACGATGGTGTAGGTGGTCGAGAACAGCCTCCGTTTCCAGTCGCATTTGAAACGGATTTCGTTGCGCACATAATTAAGGTAGGAGCGTCCTTCGTGTTCCCGGTAGGTAACCAGGAAGGAAACTTCCAGCGGCTTGAAACGAAGGCCGAACGGTTTCTTCCGGAGGATGGCTTCGGTAGCTTTACCCTGGTCGCTCATGTCGAGGTTGAACTCGGCGCGACTGATCGACAGCCGTTCCTGGTCGATATAGAGCAACCCTTCATACAAGGCAAACGAAAGGATCACCTGCGGGTAAAAACGCACTACGTAATGTGGCCGTTCGTTCAGCCAGGCAATTTCTTGTATTTCGAAGGCATAGCAAGGCAGGATAAGCGGATCGAGCACCAAATCGGGATTCTTGGCCACATCGACGAATACCGGTAGGTTGGGGCCACCCAGCAACTTGACCACCAGTGTATCGCCCGGCTTCGGGCTCAGCAGTTTTCTTCCTTTCAGTACCTGTACCCGGTCGTGATCAATGTCTTTCTGCGTATAAGCTGTTTTATAGACGTCGATTACTGCTTCCGAAATGGAGATATAGCGTCTTCTTTTCTGGGCTGTCTCCCGGTAGAATCCCGTTTGCAGTGTGGCAGACTGGGCATAATTGCTGCTTACCCGTTGCATGGCTTCTTCAACGATGAAACGGGCATCTCCGCCTCGTACAATCAGGTCGCTGAGTTGTCGGGTGGTAGGAGCCAAATTGATTTTCAATCCCGATTGGTTGAGCGTATCAATCGGAATCCGGTAGTTCTGATACCCTACATGGGTGAAGAGGATATGCTTTGCCTGCAAGGATCGCTTGATCTTGATAGAGAAAACGCCTTCACTATTGGTTACGGTTCCGATAGGTGTACCCGGCACGGTGACATGAACGAACTCAAGCCTTTTGCGGTCATTTTGGTCGCGCACCAATCCTTCGATGGTAATATACCGGGTCGTATCCGTATTCATTTGTGCCATTAATTGTTCAATGGGACATCCGGCGAATAAGAAGATCGCCAGTAGCAGATAATAAAGAGATAAGACAGGAGACTTCATAATCGTATCGTTTAGTGTGAAACAAAAGCGGGCTGGCCCGACATTTCTGATCAATTCATCATCACAATTCAGCCTCATGCCAAATATACAAAAATTAAAGAGGGGAAAATATTAATTATGAAAATATTTGTATAGAAAAGATTGGAAATGGTAAAATATTTCCTACTTTTGTAGCAGCATTGAAAATATAGAGTTCTAGCGAAACTCTTTCTATTTAATTCTGATTCCTGATCAATTGATTTTTTATAGCTATTCAAAAGATCTACCGAAATGTGCAGTTTAGCCAGCACATCACTCAAAAGTGTCTCAAAAATAACCAATATGTGTTGGTGAAAACCCACATGCAAGGCATTGCTATACCGTTGGCAAGAACTTCCTTCTATTTTTGTAATATTACTCATAATTAATCACTTATAGAATTATTATAAATTGCATTATCCTCTAAAAAACAAACTCTTTGGCGATACAATGATTTTTTCATCACTTTATGCAGGCAACAAAAGTTGTGTTATTTCTTATTTTAAGCTTCTGTTGGCGAATAAAAGAACCATTTTCTAAAAAATTGAACTTCCATAGGCCAATGAAAGGTGCGTTTTTACAATTACAATGGTTTTGTCAGGCAACAAAAGGACTGTATCTACAATAACAGTGGTTTTGTCGGGTGGCAAAAAGATTGTTTTTACTACTGGCATGCTTTTGTTTGGTGACAAAGAAACTGTTTTTATGGTAACGGTGGTTTTGTCTGACGACAAAAGCATAATTTTTTCGGCAACACTACTTTTGTAACAAGCTGAAAGAAAAAACTGTCAAATATCCCTTCTTGCATTAAAAAAGAGAAACATAGTCTCGCTAGTACTTTGACCATTACCATGGATGAGGAAGAGGCTGAACGCGACCGTTTGCTGTCGATGTTGTTTTTCCTGGTGGCAAATGCGCTGGCTTCTTCGAAAGCGGCTACTAAGGCGGCTGCCCAACGGCTGGATGTCGTGCTCCGTCCGTATAAAGGAATCCAAAATCAGGCGGATGATGCTGAGACGGCTTTGATTAAAGGTTTGCTGGGCGACTTGCGGAAAGAGGAGAACACCGAAGCGGTAACGGCTTTGAATCTGGAGCCTACGCTCTCCAGCCTCGAAACGACCAACAACGCGTTTGACCAGGCGAAAAACAGACGGGCGGAAGAGAACGCAATGGATGAAGGCGAAAAGACGGTAGAGGTGCGCAAGAAAACCGACAGCATGTATCAGGATATCTGCACGCTGGTGTATGCTTCAGCCCTGATGGCGACGGAAGAGGGGGACAAGGAGTTTTGCGTTTCGATCATCAACGAGATGAACCGCGTCATTGCCAACTACAAGACCAGCTACAAGCAGAGCCTGGCGCAAAAGGAAGCCCGCAAGAAAAAAGAAGAGGGCGATACAACCGGTGAGAGTGACCAGAATCCTGAAGGGGGCGAGGGCGGCGACCTGGAGTTCGTCCCGGTGGATTAACCCCCCAACCGATAAACCAAAACCAACCGGGGCAAACAGTCGAGCCCCATAACTCCCGAAGGTGGGAGTAACCGATATAGATCAGGAAATTCAATATTCACTATTATTAATACATAAAGTTATGAAACGAAAATTATTTACTTTTTTAGTCGCGTTTTTGGCGACGTTGAGTGGTGCCGTGTGGGGGCAGAAACTAGTTACAGGTGATAGTGCTCCAATTGTGGTAGAGGACGGTTATGAGGGTACAATTACATTGAAAAATGCCACTATTACTGCTGATGGTGCAGCCATAACTGTATCAGCAAGTGCAAAACCAACATTTGTAATAGAGGGTAAAAACAAAATTGTTACCAATAGTGGAGTAGCAATTAAAACCCCGAAAGGAACTAATAATACTGCAATTGAATTTAGGGGTGGTGGTTTGTTGGAGATTAATGTACCTCAATCGTATCTCATTTCAATAGGGGTTGCTAGCGGAGACTGTCGAAGCTTGACTTTCCAAGATGTTACAATCCAGACAAATGGAAAAATTGGCGGACAACAAGCTGTGGTGAATTTAGAAAATGCTGTTATTATAGCGGAGGAAATTCCAGTTCCTGCTATTACAAGAAACTTTAGCGGTGTAGTTTTTACAAATGGGAACAAAGAAGCAGATATGACAGCTCCTTTCACCTTGAACTCTCCGCTACCCGAAGATTATGCGATTAATCTTAATCATGAATTAACCATTGGTGAAGGGCAGAGCATTAATAAAAAGCAGGTTATAGGAGAATCGAAGAACCTGAATGCTTATGAAGTAATCTATTTATCAGAATTTGGAATCAACACTGAATTTCCTGCTGCCTCTAAGTATTGGGGATCAAATTATACCGTTGCTTCTTGGACGGCAGACTTCGAGGGTAATAAAAAACTTTATGGAGCGGACGGAAGTTTGACGTATAAACAATATCCAGATGGTTGGTATTGCAAGAAGGGCGAATCTTATGAGTTTCATAAGGCAGGTTCTCAACAACAAGAGGTTACTCCTAAAGGAATTGTTTCAGTAGAATATCAAGCAGCTTGGTTTCTAAACAAAGCAAATTTAAAATATGATACAGATGGATATAAAGGAAAAGAGTTTCCATTAGGTTATCCGGTGAATGCAGGTATTACTGCTACAACGGGAAATACGACCGAGCTTTCTAGTGCTGGTTTACAAATCAAAGATGAAAATGTTAGTAGCACAGATAAAGGAGCTACAGCAGGGACACATGAGATTGAACTAGCTTATAACTTCCCCCTAAATAACGCTAAAGGACAAATTGTAGTAAATGTAGAGGGTAAGGAATTTAATTTGAATGATGAAAATATCCAAATAGATATTAATTCTCCGGTTATATATAATGGTGATAACCAAAAAGTAAACTTGAAAGTTTCTTATGTAAAGGATGGTAATACGATAGAATTTGATCCGGCAGAATATGAGTTAACCTATAAGCAAGTTATTTCGTGGGTTCCACTTCCAGAGCAAGGGTTTAAAAATGTTGGAACCTATCTCATAAAGATTGATGGAGATGCAGCTGAAGGCCGTTTGACAGGAACCGAAGAGGTTAAATTCGTTATAGACAAGGCTACACTGACAATTAAAGGTGGCGATAATCTGTATTGGACAATCGGAGAAGAACCTCATTTATTAGAAGGTAAATTCTATTTAGACGGTATATGTGGTTCTGATGGTAACTTCCTTACTGTAACAGCTGATCCTGTAGATGCAAAAAAGATAAGCGGTGGTCAAGAAGGTGATCACCCATTTCAGTATCAAAATGTAAAAATAGATGATCAAGGTCAAGGAATTCTGCGTAATTATAATTATAGTACAGATGTTAGTGGCACGCTTCATGTAAACAAAGCCCCGGTAACCGCATCTGATTTTAATATCGCTATGGGACCAGACTTTACTTATAGTGGAATCTCTAATGCTATTGCATTAAGTGTTGTTTATGGTGAGGATAATAAAGTTGCAGATCCAACATGGTATACAGCTACATTCTATCAGAGTATTGGTAACGGCCAATGGGCAAAAGTTACAGAACCAATAGATGCAGGAACATATAAAGTAGAGGTGACAGGTGATGGTACAAATCTTGTTGCTGAAACAAAAGCTGTGGAATTTGTAATTAATAAAAAACCGTTATATGTTGCAGCAGAAGACGTAGTATGGAAATTAGGAGAAGATCCGAAGAAGACGGTTGAGTTTGTAATTACAAGTGGATTAGTATCTTCAGACCAAACTCAAGTATTTGTAAAAGATCAAACACTTGATGTCAGTACAATGACTCCGGGTATACACGAAAATCATGTATATGAAAATGTGGTATTAACAGGTTCAAGAGCTGGAAACTACTATATTGAAGATCCTGTTACAGGTAAAGTTTCTATTGAAGAGCCGGAACCTGAGCCAAGTGATCCAGAAATAGAAGTTCCTGATGGTTGGACATTAACAGCAAATGGCTTCAAAAAAGTATATGACGGTCAATCTTATGAATTGCAAACATTGAAGGTAACTGTTGGCGATAAGACCTTTGCCATGGAGGAAGGCAAAGACTTTACACTGGAAAGACAAGGAGCAGATAAAGGTAAAGTTATAAAAGATGCAGGCGTTTACACCTTTACGGTTAAATTCACAGATGCTGCGTTGTATAATCCTGCACAAATAACATTCACAGTGTTACAACGTCCGATGTACATGGCATTTAATGTGCCTACCCAGATTGAAACTTTGGCACCGATAGCTATTCAGGCTGATCATTTAATGCCGGAAGCACAGAAGGGTGATAGAGGTTTGGTGAAGGGGGAAGCTCCATTGGCAGTAGCGAAAGGGCAATTCTTGTTTGGTAAACCGAATGCAGAAAACAAATGTGCTGTAACCGTGTCAGACTTTGCTTTGGCTAAGACAGGTAAATTTAACCCGGCTAATTATCGTTTGCAGATATGGGATGCAGAAAAGGGTAAGTATGTTGATTATAAGGGAGGTGATATAACTATTATAGATCCTGAAAACCCAGATCCAAATAATCCTAATGAACCGGGTGGTGGTACAGTTGTTGATCCGGATCATGGAGGTGGTGAAGGAGGTCAACAGCCTTCAAAGAACTTCTGTAATATTTATGTGGCAGAAGGATCAAGTCCGTTTATCCAATTCAACCCGAGCCGTAGAGTTGTAGAAGCTGTAGGTAAGATCACGGTCGATGTTGTTATCCCGGATGAAATCGGAACAGAAGATGTGAAATTGACATTCAGACGTGGTGATGGCGCATGGGAAGCTTTGACAATGGATGAAGTAACCAAGAAGTACACCATCAAGGACATCAACACACATATCTACCTGAAAGCCGAAGTAGATGCAGTTTTGTTGGATGCAGAACCGAATGAGAACCATGTGTATATCGACTTGTCATGCACAAAGGACGGTATTAAACTGGATGCAGACCGCGAAATCGTAGAAAACGGTGGAGATGTATTGATCAAGGCCGAGGTAAGCAAAGAAAATCAGAACAAGGCTATCAAGTATGAATACAAAGTAACCCGCTTCGGTGCATGGAAAGAATTGAAGGCTTCCGGAAAGGCAGGTGAGTTTATGATCTGGAATGTTACAAACGATATCTTTGTAAGAGCTTATTTGGCAGATCAGGCAGAAGATCCTGAAACCGCAAAAGAAGCACACCATGTTTATAGTGATTTGTCTGTAACTTGCGAAGGCTTGTACTTGGATGCAGACCGTAAGATGGTTGACAATAACGGTACGACGAAGGTTTATCTGACTATCGAGCCGAACTGTAATGCTAAGAATGCTCACTATATGTTCAGACGTGGTATTGACGAAGCTTGGGAAGAACTGACTCCGTTAACTGAAGCCAATGTCTTTGTGATAACAGGTATTGAGAGTGATATTTACTTGAAGGGAACAGATGCTGTTCCAACAGGTACGGAAGATGCTCTTTCTGAAACAATCCGTGTTTATACACAAGATGGTATGTTGTACGTCTATACAGCTCAACAGGAAGAAGTTTCAGTAATCTCGATGGTTGGTGCAGTTGTAAAACGCACACAACAGACTGGCTTACAGTCTTATCCGTTGAACCAAGGCATCTATGTAGTATGCATAGGTGAACAGGTATTCAAAGTACGTGTCAAATAACAAGATCGTTTTATTATAATTAATATTTCTTTTTTATACAATCAGCTATGCCTCCGTTGCGAAACGCGGGTATAGCGGCAAGAAAACTTTATGTTTTACTTGTTTCCGTTTTTTTAGTATATGAAAAATGTTTTTCCTCCGTTGCGAAACGCGGGAACATGAATTAATGGAGAGGAGAGAGACTTCGGTCTTTCTCCTCTTTTTATGTAGGAGAAATTCTGTTTCCTTTTTGGCGTTTCCGCACAATAAACAAGGAAGTCTTTGTTTTTGTTCATTTCCCTTTCTTAGCTCCTTTCGCTTTTGCCGATAAATATGTACATTTGTGACATTAAAAAAGGAAGGATATGCGTTACTACTCGATTATAATCCCGGTCTATAATCGTCCGGACGAAGTGGATGATTTGTTGTATAGTCTGACTTTGCAGACCTATACGAATTTTGAGGTCCTTATTATTGAGGATGGCTCGACGGTACCTTGTGAGACAGTAGTACAGCGTTATGAGAAGAAACTGAAGATCCGTTATTTTGTGATACCGAATGGCGGACCCAGTGGGGCGCGTAATTATGGAGCGCGTATCAGTGAAGGTGAATATCTGTTGATTCTGGATTCGGACTGTATCTTGCCCGAAACCTATTTGGAGGCAGTAGAGCGTTCGTTGAATGAAACTGAGGCAGATGCTTTCGGTGGACCGGATTGTGCGCATCCGTCGTTTAATGCGATCCAGAAGGCTATCAGTTATGCCATGACTTCCTTCTTCACGACTGGAGGTATTCGGGGAGGCAAGAAGAAACTGGATCAGTTCTATCCCCGGAGTTTTAATATGGGTATTCGGCGGGATGTCTTTATAAAGCTGGATGGATTTGATACTTCCATGCGTTATGGAGAGGATATTGATTTTAGTACACGTATTATTCAGGGAGGATATACTACCCGGTTATTCCCGGAGGCATACGTTTATCATAAGCGGCGTACGCGTTTGATTCAGTTCTTCCGTCAGGTGGAACATTCGGGAGAAGCCCGTATTGCTTTAACGCAGAAATACCCTTCAACCTTAAAGATCGTTCATTGTCTGCCGGCCGTATTTGTAATAGGGGTGATAGGCCTGTGTCTTTTGGGTATTTTATTCCCTTGGCTGTACCTGTTACTACTGCTTTATGTCTTGTTGCTGTTTATAGATGCGACTTATCAATACAAAGGGAATATTTGGATTGGTATGCTATCTGTTGCAGCGGCCTTTACTCAATTGTTTGGTTATGGTACCGGCTTTATCCGGGCTTGGTGGAAATGGAAGTTGAAGAAATAAGCCTGTAAAGCAGAAAGCCGGAATCAACTAAAAAACATACAGACTCAAAAACTTACAAACTTAAGAAGTAAAAAATGACGAAAGATATTACAACCGATAAAGTAACAGATGATCTGCGCTATTTGCAATTATTGTCGCGTAGTTTTCCGACAATTGCAGATGCCAGTACAGAGATTATCAATTTGGAAGCTATCTTGAACTTGCCGAAGGGTACTGAGCATTTCTTGTCGGATGTTCATGGTGAGTATCAGGCATTCAATCATGTGTTGAAGAATGCTTCCGGCTCCATCAAACGGAAAGTGGACGAGATCTTCAACAATACCATGCGGGAAGGAGAGAAGAAAGAGCTCTGTACGTTGATTTATTATCCGGAAGAAAAGCTGGTACGGGTAAAGTCCGCTGAAAAAGATCTGGACGATTGGTATATGATTACCTTAAACCAGCTGGTGAAGGTATGCCGTAATGTCTCTTCTAAATATACTCGTTCAAAAGTACGGAAGGCTTTACCTCGTGAGTTTTCCTATATCATACAGGAGTTATTGCATGAATCGTTGCTGGAACCGAATAAGTCGGCTTATGTAGATCAGATTATTCATACGATTATATCAACTGGTCGGGCTGACGACTTTATCATTGCTATGTGTAACCTGATTCAGCGACTGACGATTGACTCGTTACATATCATTGGGGATATTTATGACCGTGGTCCGGGAGCCCATATCATCATGGATACTCTTTGTGATTATCATAATTGTGACATCCAGTGGGGAAACCACGATATGCTTTGGATGGGGGCTGCTGCCGGAAATCTGGGGAGCATGACGAACGTAGTACGAATGTGTTTGCGATATGGTAATTTAGCTACTCTGGAAGACGGTTATGGAATTAACCTGTTGCCTTTGGCTACATTTGCCATGGAAACTTATGCCGATGATCCCTGTGAGCTGTTTGTTCCCAAAATAACAGCGGGAGATACGATGTATGATGCCAAGACCGTTCGCTTGATAGCCCAGATGAATAAAGCCATCTCTGTTGTTCAATATAAGGTTGAAGGAGAAATCATTCGCCGTCGTCCGGAATTTGGTATGGATGACCGGATGCTGCTTCATCGGATTAACCTGGAGAAAGGAACGATTCATTTGAATGGGAAGGATTATGAATTGAAAGATAAATATTGGCCGACTTTAGATCCTAAAGATCCGTATCGTCTGTCGATAGAAGAAGAAGATATGTTACGTCGTATCCAGCGTTCTTTTGAAGGAAGCGAGAAACTACGTAAGCATATGCTTTGCCTGTTCCGTCATGGCAGTATGTATAAGGTTTGTAATTCCAACCTGTTGTTTCATGCTTCTGTTCCGATGAATAGTGATGGAACCTTGAAAGAAGTAAAAGTGGACGGTGAATATTTCAAGGGTAAAGCCTTGTTGGATAAAGTTGATCAGTTGGTACGGACTGCTTATTTTGATCCAGAGGATTCGCCTCAGAAACAGTTTGCCATGGATTATATCTGGTATTTGTGGTGTGGTAAGGATTCTCCTTTGTTTGATAAAAGCCGGATGGCTACATTCGAACGTTGTTTCTTGTCAGAAAAGGAACTTCAAAAGGAAGAAAAAGGAGCTTATTATACCTTGCGAGAAGAGGAATCGGTGTGCGATATGTTGTTGGATGAATTTGGAGTAACCGGTGAACACCGACACATCGTCAACGGTCATGTACCGGTTCGTTCCATCAAGGGTGAGAATCCGATTAAGGCCAATGGAAAACTGTTGGTTATTGACGGCGGATTCTCGAAAGCTTATCATTCGGAGACGGGAATTGCTGGTTATACGTTGGTTTATCATTCACGCGGATTTCAACTGGTACAGCATGAACCTTTTCAGTCAACGACAAAAGCTATTGAGGAAGGCTTGGATATTCGCTCAACAACGATCGTTGTCGAGCTGAGTGCACACCGTCAGATGGTAAAAGATACTGATAAAGGGGTTGAACTGAAGCAACAGATACACGATTTGGAGAATCTTTTGTATGCTTATCGGAACGGTTTACTTCAGGAACGCGAACGAGAACTCCGTTATTATTACAGATATTAGTCGGTTCTTGGGTATGAAGAATCGTATTGCCTTATTACCATTATTGTCGGTCTGTCTGGTTTTGCTGTTTGGCTTGAGCCTGGTTTATGGAGCCGTCTCTATTCCTTTACGGGAAGTTATCGATATTTTATGCGGCAAGGGCTCTTCTTCGCCAGCATGGGAACATATTGTATGGCAGGCCAGGTTACCTCAGGCGGTGACAGCTCTTTTTGCAGGAGCCTCCTTGGCCGTAAGTGGATTGCTGTTACAGACGTTGTTTAGGAATCCGTTGGCTGGTCCTTCCATATTGGGTATCAGTGATGGTGCTAATCTGGGGGTAGCGGCTGTATTATTATATTGGGGAGGAAGTATCAGTCAGGTATCCGACTTCCCCATTACCGGATATGTAGCCGTGATCTTGGCTGCTTTATTGGGAGCATTTGCTATTTTAGGTATCATTATCTATTTCTCCTCAAAGGTGAAAAACAATGTCATGCTGCTGATTATCGGAATAATGATCGGTTATATGGCCTCTTCTCTGATTTCAATCTTGAATTATTATGCGGCAGCCGATCGTGTACATGCTTTTGTGATGTGGGGGTTAGGTAACTTCTCGGCTGTTTCTATGGAACAATTACCATTCTTCTCGATAGTTTCGGTAACTGGGCTTTTATTATCGGTACTGCTTATCAAACCATTGAATGCTTTGTTGCTGGGAGAAATGTATGCAGCCAATTTGGGAGTAAAAGTAAAGCAGGCACGTATGCAAATCTTATTCTGTACCGGATTACTGACAGCCATTGTGACTGCCTTTTGTGGTCCCATCTCTTTTATCGGATTGGCTGTACCTCATATAGCACGTCTGCTGTTAGGCACATCCAATCATAAGTTCTTAGTTCCGGCAACGATATTGGCTGGTTCGTGTGTAGCTTTGTTATGTAATTTGCTGATGGTTGTTCCGGGCAGCAATACAATATTACCTTTGAATGCTGTTACACCAATGTTGGGTGCGCCGGTCATCATTTATGTAATTATCAATCGTAAAAACATTCAGTATTTTAATTGAGGATGAAACAGGATCCGGTTATTACGACAAATGCTTTGACGATAGGCTATCTGTTGAAAGGTGGGCGGAGGAAAGTCGTACACAAAAGCTTGGACTTACAGTTACGAGCAGGAGAAGTGACTTGTCTTTTGGGATTGAATGGGGCCGGTAAGTCAACATTACTTCGTACATTATGTGGTTTTCAGCCCCCGTTGCAAGGAGAAATTTATTTGTCTGGGAAGGCTTTGGATAGCTACTCCAGGGCTTCGTTTGCCATGACTCTGGGAGTTGTATTGACCGAGAAAACGAATGCCGGAGGATTGACCGTTTATGAACTGGTTTCTCTGGGTAGGCATCCTTATACAGGCTTTTGGGGTAGATTACGGGATACGGATAGACAAATCATAGAAGATTCGATGGAGGCTGTAGGTATTGCGCATAAAGCCTCTCAGTTCGTTTCGGAACTGAGCGATGGAGAACGCCAGAAGGCTATGATAGCTAAAGTATTGGCTCAACAGTGCCCGGTTATTTTACTGGATGAACCGACCGCTTTTCTGGATGTGACCAGCCGGATTGAAACGATGGCTCTTCTGCATCGTCTGGCAGTAGAGCAGCAAAAGGCCATTTTACTATCTACTCACGATTTGGATTTGGCAATCCAGATGGCAGACTGTTTGTGGCTGTTGGCGAAAGACAAACCGATGGTTGCAGGTTCTCCTGAAGACCTGATTCTGCAAGGTGCATTTACTTCTTTCTTTGATCGGGGCATGATTCATTTTGATTCCCTGACGGGTAAATTGAATTTGGTACAAAAGAATCAGCCTGTATTGGTGAGAGGCGAATCGAATTTAGTCTATTGGTTGGGCAATGCCTTGAAACGTAATGGTTTTGATCCGATGGAAAATGGTCATGCGGATATCGAGATTACGGCTCAGACTTCTTCTCGTATGCTTTTGCATCAAGTGGGCCAGGAACCTCATACTTTTACTTCTGTTGCTTTATTGATGGAATATTTGAAAGATATGTCTTCCTTTATCCATAATTAACAGAATAACATGCAACTTTTGAGGGGTAAAAACTGTCTATATAGTATATATTAAATATTTAAACAGGAAGAAAAGTATGAAAAGATTAGTAATGATGTTGGTTGCATTCCTGTTGGTAGGAACAGGAGCCATGTTTGCTCAAGAAGATACGAGAGCTGCTAGAAAAGCGGCTAAGGAAGCTGAAAAAGCTGCTCAAGAAGCAGCCGAAATGCAGGCGTTTGAAACGGCTAAGAAAGCTATATTCGATAAAGATTTCGTTTTGGAAGCCGACCGGGTTGAATTCAAGCGAGGTAATTTTAAGTATGTAACACCGAGTACGAATTTTGTCTCTTTAATAGATGGAAAGGCAACGGTACAGTTATCGTTCGACGGAGCTTTTTCCGGACCGAACGGAATAGGCGGAATTACAGTGGAAGGAACTCCTTCGAATGTAGAGGTTGAAACCGATAAGAAAGGAAATGTAAACTTTAAGATGCTGGTACAGGGAATAGGTATTTCCGCTTCTATTACCATACGGATGATAGAAGGATCGTCCAAATGTACGGCGACTGTTTCACCAAACTTCAATAGCAACCGGATTTCTTTTACCGGAACGGTTTATCCGAGTGCGGAATCATCTGTCTTTAAAGGACGAGCTTTGTAATATCGGTCAGGAGTTTATAAGTACAGGATTCGAAAACTAACGAATTCTAAAAAAGAAAGTCACGAGAATTAAAATCGATTCTCGTGACTTTTTTTGTAAACTTTCGTAGCTTTGTTGTCCAAACAAATGATTTTACGTTATGCAGTTATCTTTAGAACAAAAAGACATTCATAAATTCCTGATGATAGGAGATAAAGTACTGATTAAACCGAAGAATCCACAAAGCCAGACAAAGACTGGACTTTATTTGCCGCCTTCGGTACAGGAGAAGGAGAAAATACAGGTCGGTTATATTATCAAGGTAGGACCGGGATATCCGCTTCCGGCGCAGAATGAAGAACGGGAAGTTTGGGAAAAGAAAGAAGAAGAAGTCCGTTACTTACCGTTGCAGGCCCAGGAAGGTGACTTGGCTGTTTATTTGCAGAATGCCGCTTACGAGATCAATTTTAATGAAGAAAAGTATCTGATAGTACCTCATTCTGCTATTCTAATGTTGGTTCGGGATGAAGGATTGTTTGAATAATTAGATTTTTTCTTGACAAAAGTCGTTTTATCTAATTTAATAGCGTATATTTGCTTTCTGTTAATCAATACAAACTTTCGATAAAATGCGATTATATGAATAAGATAGTTGGTAAAGAGTTTTTCTCGGAAAAAGTCGTGAAGCTTGAAGTCGAAGCTCCGCTGATTGCCCGTTCTCGGAAAGCCGGGCATTTTGTGATTGTGCGTGTAGGTGAAAAAGGTGAGCGTATGCCTTTAACCATTGCAGAAGCTGATGTGAAGAAGGGTACAATTACACTGGTTGTTCAAGAAGTTGGTCTCTCTTCTACCAAACTGTGTCAGTTGGAAGTAGGTGACTACATAACGGATGTGGTAGGTCCGTTGGGACAGGCAACGCATATCGAAAAGTTTGGTACAGTAGTTTGCGCCGGTGGAGGTGTGGGTGTTGCTCCGATGTTACCGATTGTGCAGGCTCTGAAGGCTGCAGGAAACCGAGTGATTACGGTTTTGGCCGGCCGGACAAAAGAACTGATTATTTTGGAAAAGGAAATGCGAGCCAGTTCGGATGAGGTGATTATCATGACGGACGACGGTTCGTATGGACAGAAAGGTCTGGTAACAGAGGGAGTAGAAGCTGTCATTTTGAGGGAGAAAGTGGACAAGTGCTTTGCCATTGGTCCGGCTATCATGATGAAGTTTGTCTGCCTGCTGACCAAGAAATATGATATCCCGACAGATGTTTCTTTGAATACGATCATGGTGGATGGTACGGGAATGTGTGGTGCATGCCGTATTACAGTGGGTGGAAAGACGAAGTTTGTTTGTGTCGATGGACCGGAGTTTGATGGTCATCAGGTGGACTTCGACGAGATGCTTAAACGTATGGGGGCTTTCAAGGAGATTGAACGGGAAGAAATCCATAAGCTGGATCATCTGGAAGAGGCGCATGCGGCAGCGTTGAACGACCGTACAGCTCCGTGGCGGGAAGAATTGCGGAAAGCGATGAAGCCTAAGGAACGTACAGCGATTCCGCGTGTCAAGATGAATGAACTGGATCCGGAATATCGTTCACATACGCGTCTGGAAGAAGTGAATCAGGGATTAACGGCTGAACAGGCTCGTACAGAGGCAAGCCGTTGTCTGGATTGTGCGAATCCGACCTGTATGACGGGTTGTCCAGTAGGTATTAATATTCCATCTTTTATCAAGAATATTGAACGCGGAGAATTTTTGGAAGCTGCTAAAGTTTTGAAGGAAACGAGTGCGCTACCGGCTGTTTGTGGTCGTGTTTGTCCGCAGGAAAAGCAATGTGAATCGAAGTGTATCCATTTAAAGATGGGACACGAAGCCGTTGCTATCGGTTATTTGGAACGCTTTGCTGCCGACTATGAACGGGAAAGTGGACAGATTTCCTTACCAGAAGTAGCTCAGCCTAATGGTATTAAGGTTGCGGTTATCGGTTCGGGGCCTGCTGGTCTTTCTTTTGCAGGTGATATGGCGAAACTGGGATATGAAGTAACTGTGTTTGAAGCTTTGCATGAGATTGGCGGAGTGCTGAAGTATGGTATCCCGGAATTCCGTTTACCCAATAAGATCGTAGATGTGGAGATCGAGAATCTTTCCAAGTTGGGTGTAACCTTTGTGAAAGATTGTATCGTTGGAAAGACAATCAGTGTGGAAGATTTGAAAGCTGATGGTTTCCAAGGGATCTTTGTCGCTTCGGGTGCTGGCCTGCCTAACTTTATGAATATTCCAGGTGAGAACTCCATCAATATTATGTCGTCTAATGAATATCTGACTCGTGTAAACTTGATGGATGCGGCGAATCCGGAATCAGATACACCGGTTGCGTTTGGCAAACGTGTAGCTGTGATCGGCGGAGGTAATACGGCGATGGATTCTGTCCGTACTGCGAAACGTCTGGGAGCAGAGAAGGCAATGATTATTTATCGTCGTTCAGAACAGGAAATGCCGGCGCGTCTGGAAGAAGTAAAACATGCAAAGGAAGAAGGAGTCGAGTTCCTGACTTTACATAATCCGATTGAATACAAGGCTGACGAGAAAGGTCGTGTTAAACAAGTCGTACTGCAGAAGATGGAACTGGGCGAACCGGATGCTTCTGGTCGCCGGAGTCCGGTACCGATTCCGGGTGCTATCGAAACATTGGATATTGACTTGGCAATTGTCAGTGTAGGTGTTTCGCCGAATCCGATAGTTCCACATTCTATTCCGGGTTTGGAATTAGGACGAAAAGGTACGATTGCTGTTAATGAGAATATGGAATCTTCCATTCCGATGATTTATGCCGGAGGAGATATTGTCCGTGGAGGTGCTACGGTTATCTTGGCAATGGGCGATGGTCGTCGTGCGGCAGCAGCCATGCATCAACAGTTGGCGAAGAATAAATAATATATTGGGTTGATTTTATACTGAAATAAAGGAAGTCCGGTTGCAAGCTTTATGGCAAGGCAACCGGACTTCTTGTCTTTTATTGCTTCAGAATGATTTCGGGTTACTTCTGGATAATTGGATGTCTATTGTGATAGATCTTTCTTGGACCGGAATTGTGTAGGTGTCATGCCTAAGTGTTTTTTCGTATATTTCGTGAAAAATGACAGATTCGGAAAATCCAGATCCAGTGCAATTTCCTTAATACTCTTGCTTGAATACTTGAGTTCATATTTGATGCATTCAACGGCATGTTCGTTGATAATTGATAAGGCATTTTTTCCTCGAATCTGTTTGACTATGCGTGATAAGTATTTGGGGGAATAACAAAGCTTATCGGCATAATAGGAAACAGACCGGTGTTGTCCATTATCCGACATGAGTTCTTCCATGAACCGCTTGAAAACATAATCAGCCTGTAAAGGTTTTTGGGAAGTGTCTATTGGATTATCCGGTAAATTGATCTTTGTGTTGATGATTCCCATCATTTCACAAAAGAATGCTCCAAACAAAAGTTGTAAGACTTCCTTCTTTTCTTCAAACATGGTACTTTTGATCCGCGAATTGATCAATAACCGATATTGATCGAATGATTCGACTTCATCCGGACTGAGATGTCTGACCGAATTCTTATGAATATAGTGCATGACTTTCCAATGGTCTTTATCGAATTGTAAAGTACGTTCCAGAAAAGGTGCAGACAGACAGGCAAATTCGGTTGCATGGTTTGGACTGGCCAAAACCTTACTGATGATCAGATTCGGCGGACTGAGTAACAAATCGTTTTTCTCCAGAGAATAACTTTGGTTGTTTAGTTCGATCTGGATATGACCTTCCGTGCAGAATAACATGAGGAACAAATCAAGTTTAACCTTCTCTTGCCCTAAAAGAAGGTGATCAAGACTATTGCTTACAACCAAATAATCGTCGGCATAACTGTCATGATTGTAACTTTTGAGTTGTTCAATATTCACTTTGATGATTTCTTCTTGTTCCATATTCCTATTTTTTGTCGCCAAAGATGGGAAATAAAGATACTAGTTCTACATTCAATTTGCTATCAAAAATGTCCTATTTTCCACTTTGCGGGAAACCTCAAAAGGCAAAAAGGGAAATGGATCATTCCTGTGCGAAAAAAGATTACTCGTGTGATTTCCTCTTACGGTACTTTTGCCGCGAATTTTAAATTATTGATATGAATACATTAGGAAGAAAATGCTGGCAAATAGCTCTTATTTGCTTTACGTTAGGGTTGATCTCCTGCAAACAGGAGGAGAAAGGACAAGCTGAGGCAAAGTATTCGGTGATGAAAATCTCCGCAAATGCCGAGAAAGAAGTGATGACTTCCTATTCAGCTACTATTGAGGGGAAACAGGATATAGCGATATATCCTCAAGTTTCAGGTTATATTGAAAAGTTATGTGTAACTGAGGGTGAGAAAGTGCGTGAAGGACAGATTCTGTTTGTAATAGATCAAGTCCCGTACAAAGCCGCTCTTGAGACTGCCTTGGCAAATGTGAAAGTGGCAGAAGCTTCATTGGCTACAGCTGAACTGACATACAACAGTACCAAGGCTTTGTTTGAACAGAAAGTAGTTTCGGATTATAACTTACAGACTAGCCGGAATTCTTATCTCACGGCACAGGCTCAACTGGCACAGGCGAAAGCTGAAGAAGTGAACGCCCGGAATAACTTATCGTATACGGAAGTAAAAAGTCCGAGTGATGGTGTTATCGGAATGTTGCCTTATCGAAAAGGTGCTTTGGTAAGTCCTTCTATTCCGCAACCGTTGACGACAGTTTCTGATAATTCGGATATGTATGTATATTTCTCGATGACTGAGAATCAGTTACTGGCATTAGCCCGGCAGTATGGAACTGTTGATCAGGCGATCAAAGATATGCCGGAAATCCAGCTTCAGTTGAACGATCAGAGTATGTACGAGAAGAAGGGACGGATCGAATCTATCAGCGGAGTAATCGACAAAACCACAGGAACTGTAGGTGTCCGTGCTGTATTCCCGAATGAAGCTCGTCTGTTACACAGTGGATCTTCTGGTAATGTGCTGATCCCAAGTACTTATAAGAATTGTATTTTGATTCCTCAAGGAGCAACAGTTCAGTTGCAGGATAAGATTATCACGTATAAGATTGTAGATGGTAAAGCTACTTCTACCTTGATTCAGGTAGCTAGTGTGGACGACGGACGTGAATACATTGTATTGGACGGATTGAAAGAAGGAGATGAAATAGTTTCGGAAGGAGCTGGTATGCTTCGTGAAGGAACTCAGATAAAATAAGGATATGGCTTTATGAAAGGAAATATATTTATTAAGCGGCCTGTGATGGCCCTGTCTATTTCTATTCTGATCCTGATCGTCGGATTTATTTCGTTGGCAACATTGCCTGTTGAACAGTATCCGGATATTGCGCCGCCTACTGTTCGTGTGGAGGCAACTTATACAGGAGCCAACGCGGAAGCCGTTATGAACAGTGTGATTATGCCGTTGGAAGAAAGTATCAACGGTGTGGAAAATATGATTTATATCACATCAACGGCAACCAACTCGGGTTCGGCAGAAATCTTGGTTTACTTCAAACAGGGAACGGACCCGGATATGGCGGCTGTCAATGTGCAGAACCGTGTTTCCAAAGCTCAGGGTTTATTACCTTCTGAAGTAACAAAAATCGGTGTCAGTACGACGAAACGTCAGAATAGTTTCTTGCAGATTGGAGCCTTGGTTAGTCCGGACAATCGTTATGATGAAACATTCTTGGCCAATTACTTGGATATAAATGTTATTCCACAGATTAAACGTATTCAGGGCGTTGGTGATGTCTTGGAATTAGGTGATACCTATAGTATGCGTATTTGGATGAAGCCGGATCGTATGGCTCAATATGGATTGGTTCCTTCGGATGTAACAACTGCGTTAGGAGAACAGAACATTGAGTCTCCAACAGGTTCATTGGGAGAAAATTCAGATCATGTATTCCAATATACGATGAAATATAAAGGACGTCTGAAAAGTACGGAAGAGTTTGAGAATATTGTAATCCGTTCACAGTCCGATGGTTCGGTTTTACGTCTAAAGGATGTTGCAGAAGTTGAATTAGGACGTCTTTCTTATAGTTACCATGGTGAAGTAGATGGTGCTCCGGGTGTGATTTTTATGGTATTCCAGGTTGCTGGAGCCAACGCAACAGCGGTTAATGAAGAAATCTCCGCGTTGTTGGATGATATGTCTAAGGAACTTCCGACGGGAACTGAATTTATCCAGATGATGAGTGTCAATGATTTCTTGTTTGCTTCTATTCATAATGTAGTGGAAACTTTGGTCATTGCCATTATCTTGGTTGTATTGGTAGTTTATTTCTTCTTGCAGGATTTTAAGAGTACGTTGATACCATCTATTTCGATTATCGTTTCTTTGATCGGAACATTCGCTTGCTTGCAAATTGCCGGTTTCAGTATCAATATCCTGACATTGTTTGCCTTGGTGTTGGCCATTGGTACGGTTGTGGATGATGCCATTATTGTGGTAGAAGCGGTGCAGGCGAAGTTTGACGTTGGCTATAAGTCTTCTTATCTGGCGACAAAAGATGCTATGAGCGATGTAACCATGGCGGTTATTTCTTGTACGGGTGTGTTTATGGCGGTATTTATCCCGGTTACATTCATGGGTGGAACATCTGGTGTCTTCTACACGCAGTTTGGTGTAACAATGGCTGTAGCTGTTGGTTTGTCTTGTATTAATGCATTGACTCTTTGTCCGGCCTTGTGTGCCATGATGATGAAACCTTCGGATGGAGAAAAAGGTGCCAAGAGTTTCAACGGTCGGGTTCGTGCGGCTTATAATGCTTCTTATAATGCTCTGTTAGGTAAATATAAGAAAGGATTGATGTTCTTGTTCCATCACCGGTGGATGGCTTGGGCTTCATTTGCGGTGGTAATCGTCTTATTGGTTTACCTGATGACGACCACAAAGACAGGATTGGTTCCACAGGAAGACCAGGGTGTTATGATGGTCAATGTAAGTACGTCGCCGGGTAATACGTTGGTAGAAACAGATAAAGTATTGGATAAAGTAGAGAATATACTAAGGAATACACCAGAGGTAGAACATTACTCAAGAACGGCTGGTTATGGATTGATTTCCGGACAAGGAACTTCGTATGCAACGTTGATTGTCCGATTAAGGAACTGGGAAGAACGAGAAGGCAAAGAACACACGGTGGATGCTGTGATGAAACAGTTGAATGCTCAGTTTGCCTTGATTAAAGAAGCGCAGATCTTCTGCTTCCAGCCGGCTATGATTCCGGGTTACGGTACGGGTAACTCAACCGAATTGTATCTGGAAGACAAGACGGGTGGCGACATGGGTACTTTCTATCAATTGGCTATGCAATATTTGGGAGCGCTGAACCAGCGGCCGGAAGTAGCGATGGCTTATACTTCGTATGCCATGAACTTCCCGCAGATTTCGGTTGATGTAGATGCTGCCAAATGTAAGCGTGCCGGTATTTCTCCCAATACGGTATTGGATGCTTTAGGATCTTATTGTGGTGGTTCGTATGTGTCTAACTTCAATAAGTTTGGTAAAGTATATCGTGTCATGCTGCAGGCATCGCCTGAGACCCGATTGGATAAACATGCCTTGGACAATATGTTTGTACGTAATGGAGATGAAATGGCTCCGATCAGTCAGTTCGTTACGATTAAGAATGTATTAGGTGCTGAAGTAGCCAAACGTTTCAACTTGTATAATACCATTACAGTCAATGTGAATGCGGCAGAAGGATATTCAACAGGTGAAGTTCAGCAGGCCATCAAGGAAGTTGCGGAACAGATGCTTCCTACCGGTTATGGTTATGAATATGGTGGTATGGCTCGTGAAGAGGCTTCAAGTGGAGGTGCACAGACGGTCTTTGTATATGTTCTTTGCGTTGTCTTGATTTATCTGATTCTTGCTTGTTTGTATGAAAGTTTCTGGATTCCGTTGGCAGTTATCTTATCCGTTCCGTTTGGTTTGATGGGTAGTTTCTTGTTTGCCAAGATTGCCGGTCTGGAAAACAACATCTATTTGCAGACAGGTGTGATTATGTTGATTGGTCTGTTGGCAAAGACGGCCATTTTGATTACCGAATATGCTATTGAACGCCGGCGTAAAGGTATGGGAATAGTTTCGGCTGCTTATTCTGCCGCTCAGGCTCGTTTGCGTCCGATTCTGATGACCGTTCTGACAATGGTATTTGGTATGTTACCTTTGATGTTCTCGACTGGTGCCGGAGCGAATGGTAATAGTTCATTGGCAACGGGTGTTGTGGGTGGTATTACGATAGGTACGTTGGCTATACTTTTCGTTGTTCCTGTTCTCTTTATTTTCTTTGAATATTTACAGGAAAGGTTGCGTAAACCGTTGTCTGAAGAAGAAGACATGCAGATTGTGTATGAAAAACTAAAGACTCAGGCAGAACGTGATGCGTTGAATACTAATAAGTAAATGAAAGAATGAAACGTATGAATAAATGGATTTTCATGATAGGCGCTACTTGCATGTTGAGTAGTTGCGGTATATATTCTACCTATAAGCCCCAGACATCGGTGCCGGAAAACTTGTATGGAGAAGAGTTCTTGGCAGAGGATACAGTGAGCTTGGGTAATTTGGAGTGGCGGGAATTATTTAAAGACCCGCAACTCCAGGCTTTGATCGAAAGAGGATTGCAGAACAATACGGATTTGCGGACAGCGCAACTCCGGGTTGAAGAGGCAAAAGCTGCTTTATTGGCTGCTAAATTGTCGTTCTTGCCTTCGTTGGCTTTCTCTCCACAAGGTACAATAAGTAGTTTTGACGGCGAAACATCGAAGACTTATACGGTTCCGGTTTCGGCTAGTTGGGAATTGGATATCTTTGGAAAATTGCGTAATGCCAAGAAACAGGCTCAGGCGGCTTATGAACAGAGTGAAGATTACCAGCAGGCTGTTCATTCCAGTTTGATTGCTAATATAGCCAATACGTATTATACTTTACTGATGCTGGATGAACAGTTGGCTATTTCGGAGAAAACAGCTGTTTCGTGGAAAGAAACCGTACAATCGACCGAGGCGTTGATGAATGCCGGCTTAGCCAACGAGAGTGCTGTTTCGCAAATGAAAGCAACTTATTTTGAAGTTGAGAACTCGGTGCTTGATTTGAAGGAACAGATTAATCAGGCAGAAAACAGTTTGGCTTTGTTGTTGGCTGAATCTCCGCAGAGTTTTGATCGGGGGCGTTTGGCTGATCAAGAATTTCCGGAAGAGTTTTCGGTGGGTGTGCCGATACTGCTTTTGGCTAACCGTCCGGATGTACGGGAAGCTGAGCGTCAGCTTGAGCAGGCTTTTTATGTAACGAACCAGGCTAACGCAGCCTTTTATCCGTCGATTACACTCAGCGGAAGTGCAGGATGGACAAATTCTGCAGGAGCTCTTATTACGAATCCGGGAAAGTTCCTGGCTTCGGCTGTAGCTTCGCTGACGGAACCTTTATTTAATTGAGGAACATTGATTGCTCAGAAACGTATTGCCAAGGCGCAGCAGGAAGAAGCTTCCCTGGCATTTCAGCAAAAACTGTTGAGTGCCGGTAGCGAGGTTAATGATGCCTTGACCTCTTATCAGACGAGTAGAAATAAACGTAGTAACTATGAACAGCAGATTGTCTCTTTGGAAAATGCTTTGCGAAGTACAACATTGTTGATGGAACATGGTACGACTACTTATCTGGAGGTATTGACGGCAAAACAAACGTTATTGAGTGCCGAGTTGTCACAAGTAGCCAATCAGTTTAAAGAAATCCAGAGTGTGATCAATTTGTATCAGGCTTTGGGCGGCGGACGGGTCTAAAACGATTGGATCACTGAAAGAATAAAGCTGGGAAAAGTATCCTTTGAAGAAAAGAATGAGGTTAAACTAAGCGGATAGTCTTTTTCTTATAACTCATGTTTCTTCATATTAACGATTAAGATTTCTTCCGAATGAATTGCTCCTTCAAAGGGCTTTTCCCGGCTTTTTTATCATAAAAGAACTGTTTGAAGGCAAATCGATTGTGGGTTTATTCGGAAAAAACTTACCGAAAAAAGTACAATGATAGCTATTCTTGACTATATTTGCCTCGGTTTTAAGGCAAACATAAGGAAAGATGCCGGAGTGGTCGAACGGGGCGGACTCGAAATCCGCTATACGGCTCTGCTGTATCCAGGGTTCGAATCCCTGTCTCTCCGCAATAAATGTTGGAAATCAGCAAATTACAAAACAAACACCCAATTTTAAACCCAATAATGTAAAATTGGGTGTTTTTGTATTATTTAAGAAAACTGCCGAGCGACTATGCATTGATCAGTGATTCTTTCCATTTACAATTACCTTATGAAGTCATGAAACAAAATCATACACAACACCATGCCGCTACACTCCGATGCGAGCTGAGCCTCAACGAAAGGTAGCATGAACATGACGATAATTGTGGCGCATAGCCAATAGATATAGTTCTTATTTTCGAATTTCATTATCCATCTATTTGCAAATCAAGATTTATAATTTCGCTTGATTTCGTCAATCGACTTGCCGCCGATACCAAAGTTCTCATCCGGCAATTCCTTAATGGTTACGGTGAAGAACTGCGCCGGAATATGGATTATTTCGGCGGCTGTCGCTGTCAGCCGCTCAATAAGTTCTTTCTTTTGTTCGGCGGTCAATGCTCCGCTTTCAACTGATATGTATGGCATTGTAAAAGTGTTTTGGCATTACAAAACGTCTATTCGATTGGAAGATTGTGTTGCTTCAAGAAACTAAGTTTGTCCCAGTAGCCCCTCTGATATACAATAAGATTGTTTTTGATATGGAAGAAGCCGCAACCACGCAACCCCAATGGGTCTTTCCATTCCAATATAGCCCATTCTCCATCTTCAAAAATATTTTCAACAATACAAACCATTTTAGCCGTTGCGAACTCCCCGGCAAACATCCGGCGTATGGCTTCTTTTCCAGCCACGGGAGCGTTCGCCACCTGATGGTTTACGGCATCGTCCGCATATAGCGCGGCGATTCCCTCCACGTCGGACGCGTTGAAACAATCAATCCATTTCTCCAGTACTTCTTTCGGTGTCATTTGATGTTACATTTTTATAATGTCAAAACCATCTCAAATTGTTTACCGGCGAGGCAAACACCTTTGGACGCGAGAAATGCGTCCAAAGAAGGAGTTGGAGATTCGACATTGATTACTTTTACTATTTCAGATTCAGTCATCTCAATCATTTGTTTTAGCAAGGAAGATGCGACGCCTTTTCTGCGGAAAGTCGGATCAACAGCTATCTGGGTAATGTCACCGGACTTTGGAGAGAAAACACAGTATCCTGACAAAACAGAATCAACCATAGCTCCCAACGTCACCAAATCATCACCTGCTCTCTTAATAGATTCAATGTCATTCTGCCAGGATGGGGTAAAATCATGGAATGATTGGGCTGACAAAATATCTTCAGACTTCAGCGCGACGATGGAGCATTTGGCAGGTTTGTCAGATAGATGGTTAACAACCAGTTGCTTCTTTTGAGTGAAGAAATTAAATTCTCGTAAAATCTCGAAACCGAGACTTTCATATATTTTTAACGCTCTTTTATTATGTTGAAGCACCTCAAGCAAATAATTCTCTATACCGGCATTTTTCAGGAATGGCATAGAGTGCGTAAATATTCTTTTGGCAAGTCCTTGCCCTCTGAACTCTTTTCTTGTACCTGTTCCCGTATCGTATGCAGTAAGTTTGCCATTATAGTATTTACCAATACCATTAAACGTGAACGCCACGATATTGTCATCATAGAATGCACCGAATGATAAAGCCGGATTGAAGCCTCGCCGTTTCAGCATTGACTTCAATTCTGTCTTATCCACGCTGATTTCGTAATCCGAGAAAGCTGACTTGAAAGCCGTATATATTTGCTCGAATGAAATGCCTTCGAGGTTTTTTATTTCAATCATGGGTTACTTGCTATCGGATTCGTTACCATTAATTTAATTTGAACAGGATTGAAGCCATGTTCTGACCGAGATTGCGCATATTGGCAATTCCTTCATTATCTTTAAGAACATCGCCAATTTCTCGCCCATAAACCATGTTCCAGTATGTGGAACCAGCAACTATCATCTCCTTGTTTAAGAAAAAATGATTCATTGTATCGACCGCCGTCATACCTCCGGCACGACGAACGGCGGCAACTGCCACGCCCAGTTTGTGTTTCAATATTCCCGGATTGACAGCAGCGACAACGCCACCTCTGTCCAACAATGCTTTCATTCGAGAGGAAACATCTGCTGAATAAACCGGCGAACCGAGAATTATCCCGTCAGCTCCAACTATTTTGCTAAATACCTCGGCAAAACCGTCTTTGCGGAATACACAATTACCTTTACCTTTACAGGCAAAACAAGCACGGCATGGCTCTATATCGACATCGGCCAATTGGATAAACTCGGTTTCAATACCTCTCTTATTCAGTTCCTCAAATATCGTGCGGATTATGATAGCTGTATTACCATCTTTCCGTGAGCTGCCGTTAATTCCAATTACTTTCATAGTCCTTTGTATTGTTCCATTTCAATGCAATTCCAAGTTTCGCCCAAGCAAGAATAGCTTTCTGTTGTTGGAACAATCACGCGCCTGAATCCGGCAGACTTATAGCAATGGATGGCTGACGGATTATTTTCAAAGACACCGAGTGATACTTTCGTAGCACCAAGCGTCTCAAAAGCATATTTGACTGCCATTGAAACAAGAGTTTTACCAAAACCTTGACCACGTTTTGAATCATCGACAATGACGAATCCCAAGCGTTGTTCCGATGAATCATCTGCCGGAGTGCGCAGGGTGATATATCCCACAATGTTATTGCCATTCAACATTGTCAGGGCGCGTTGACTTTGTCCGTCAATATACCGCTCGTGATAGATATTCATATCTTCTGGTGTGACCGGGTAACACTCATATCTGTCAGCGCACCATTGGCGCATAAGATATTCGTTTTTTAGCCAAGTAGTAATTACATTGGCATCTGTGGGCTGATATGGTCTAAGACTAAGGCGCATCATTATAGAATTGTTTTCAACTCTTCATTGCAAAACATTGTCGGGGTAAATTCCACAATCTGATAGTTGGCAATGTCGTTGATGTGGAACGGATCTTCGGAAATAATAGCATCAACCGCTTCACGGTTGTTGGCTTTTATCATTATCACGCCACCAATGCGAGGGATCTGTGGCCCAGATGTTATGAAATCTCCGATGGCATAATGTTTGGCGAGATATTCACGGTGCGCACTCAGATAGTTATCAACCTCGCTCAACGGCTTTTTGTATGTGAGAATTGCAATAAACATAACGAGTCTATTTTTCCAGCGTTTAAGGTGAGGGAAGAATTGACGCATCATGTCTTTAGCCTGTTCCTGTGTCAAGTTCTGTCCTGACTGTTTGTTTATCTCATCAGTGAATTGGGCGCAGTGGTCAATCATCTGCTCCATAGTCATATCCTGCGCAAACTTGCCATCTTTGTAGCAGTAGATGCAATAATCTTCATTGAGTGTGCCATCGGTATTCGTACCGAGGATTTCGTTTGTTAGCGGCATTCCGCAGCTTTGACAGAATTTTTGTTCCATATCGTTTTCCTTTTCGCCCATCAGTCCAACAGGGTAGGTTATTAAATACAAAAGCGTGGACTACCTATGTCAATCTAACTTGACGGCCCTGAGAAAGCCTATGATGCAGATACAACGATAGCAGCCCACGCTATATGCGTGAGAACCACTATGCTATCTCTTGCATCAAATTTGAAAGGCTCTCAGGTTTTCAAGTTACAAGATGAGCATAACGCTTCTTTTTCTTATGTCTTGGAAAGAGTTGCCCCTATCCGAATGCAAAATTAGTTATTTTATTGATGTTTTGCATTATATAGAGTGGAATTATAGCTTGAATCCTCTACTTTTTCTTGGCTCTTCCGCTGATTGTCGTAAACCTTGCCGGAGTTTCTCCCATTGCTCTTTGAACCATTCGCCTATCGGTTGCCTGTTTATTGTAAGCACCAATTTATTATTATCAACCGAACTTTTCTCAATCTTGAAAATATCGTTCTTTATGTCAAACTTTCGTCTATGCTCTTCGGAATAGATTTTCCCATTGCATCTGATTGCTTCTTTTTTTGTCAAAAGATTGTTTACCATATCTTTGGTAAATCCGATGGCATAGCAGAATTTTTCCATTCTCAACATCTCTTTGAGTAAAGGGAACCAGTTGAACGCTTTTTCAAGAATGGTGTTCAATCGTGATATTTCCTTGTCTTTGATTTCAAGCTCTTGATTATGTATTCCTTGTAGGTTACGAATCTGCTTGCCGTGCTG
>ENA-OURU01001011-OURU01001011.1-human-gut-metagenome-genome-assembly--contig:-NODE-1011-length-39096-cov-8.887375_pt1 | contig 39096 bp, 41 predicted proteins | sample MGYA00242137_ERZ509064 | MGnify/ENA primary metagenome ERZ509064 (study PRJEB26280, sample SAMEA2338777) | human gut metagenome | biome: human gut; feature: human-associated habitat; material: faeces...
CCTTCATGGCACCCAAACATCAGTAGCGAACCGTTCGCCGCGGGGCGTCCCCGCCCTCGGGCGCTGCCTGCGCTCAGGCCGTGCCTGTACCGCGCACCTGCCGAATGGGTATTTTGCATGGGCATAACTTTGAGAAAAAACTGGCTTGAAGATGCGAGTTTTGCTACTATCACCACAGTTTGAAGTCTATGTAAAGGAACATTATGTCTGAAGAAAATGAAATAATAGATAATGTGGTTGTTGCTGACAACGGCATTGCCCCGATTGAAATATCCGAGGAAATGCGCCGCTCATATTTGGATTATGCCATGAGCGTTATCGTTGCCCGTGCTTTGCCGGATATCCGCGACGGTCTGAAGCCGGTTCACCGCCGCATTATTTATACCATGTATGAAAACGGTTATGATTATAACCGTCCGTATCGTAAATCAGCCCGTATCGTTGGTGAAGTCTTAGGTAAATACCATCCTCACGGCGACATTGCAGTCTATGAAACCATGGTCCGTATGGCACAAGATTTCTCAATGCGCCTGCCGTTGGTCGACGGACAGGGGAACTTTGGTTCCATGGACGGTGACGGCGCCGCTGCCATGCGTTATACCGAAGCCCGGCTCGAAAAAGTCGCCCATGCCTTAATCGAAGATATCGACAAGGACACCGTTGACTTTATGCCTAACTATGATGAAACGTTGCAGGAACCGATTGTTCTGCCGGCCAGATATCCAAACTTGCTGGTCAACGGCGCCAACGGTATTGCCGTCGGTATGGCCACCAATATTCCGCCGCATAATCTTGGCGAGGTTTTGGACGCCTGCTGCGCCTATATTGACAACCCGAATATCACCATTGATGATTTGATCAGCATTATCCCCGGGCCGGATTTTCCGACCGGCGGTCTGATTTTGGGTTACAGCGGTGCCAAGTCGGCTTATTATACCGGACGCGGTTCGGTAATGATGCGAGCCAAATGCACCATTGAAGAAATCCGCAAGGATAAAGAGGCGATTATTGTCCACGAAATTCCCTATCAAGTTAATAAGGCGGCAATGATTACCCGTATCGCCGAACTGGTAAAAGAAAAGAAACTGGACGGCATTTCGGAGATTCGCGACGAGTCCGACCGCCATGGCGTCCGGGTTGTTATTGAGCTGAAGCGTGATTTTCAGGCCGATGTCGTTTTGAATCAGCTGTATAAATATACGCCGTTGCAAACCAGTTTCGGCATGAACGTTCTGGCTATTCATAACGGCCGCCCGGTTATGCTGAATCTGAAAGACATTATCAGCGCCTTTATCGAATTCCGCGAAGAAGTTATCCGCCGCCGGACGATTTATGAACTCAATCAGGCCCGCAACCGGGCGCATACCTTGGTTGGTCTGGCTATTGCGGTTGAGAATCTTGATCCGGTCATTGAGCTGATTCGCACCTCGCCGACCCCGCAGGAAGCCAAAGACGCTTTGCTGGCCAAGGCTTGGCTGGCCGGAGATGTCGAACCGTTGGTCATTTTGATTGATGAACCTGACCGCAAGGTGGAAAACGGCTTTTATCACCTGTCGGAAGCACAGGCCAAAGCCATTCTGGATTTGAAACTGCAGCGCTTGACCGGCCTGGAGCGTGATAAAATCCACGAAGAATTGAGAACTCTTGGCGAAGAAATCAAAGAATGCCTGTCTATTTTGGGCAGCCGCGAAAAATTATACGCCATTATGCGCGACGAATTTGTTGCCATCAAGGACGAATATGCAACCCCGCGCCGTACCAAAATCGAAGACATTGAATATGACACCGATATTGAATCCCTGATTCAGCGTGAAGAAATGGTCGTAACCGTCACCGAAGCCGGCTATATCAAGCGCGTTCCTCTGAATGCCTATAAGGCGCAGAAACGCGGCGGCAAAGGAAAATCCGGCATGGCAACCAAAGAGGAAGATTTTGTGACCCGCCTGTTTGTGGCCAATACGCACACGCCGGTGCTGTTCTTCTCTTCCAAGGGCTTGGTCTATAAGATGAAAGTCTACAAACTGCCGCTCGGGTCGCCGACCTCCAAGGGCAAACCGTTTGTAAACCTGCTGCCGCTGGCTGACGGTGAAAACATTACAACCATTATGAAACTGCCGGAGAACGAAGCTGAGTGCGAGGGAATGTCAATTATGTTTGCCACCTCGCAGGGGAATGTCCGCCGCAACTCGCTGATGGATTTTGTTAATGTTCAGTCCAATGGCAAAATCGCCATGAAGCTTGATGACGGCGACAAACTGATTAACGTCCGTATCTGCCACGAGGATAACGATATTATGCTGGCGGCCAGAAGCGGCAAATGTATTCGTTTCCCGGTAACCGAAGTCCGCATGTTTGTCGGGCGTAACTCGACCGGTGTCCGCGGCATTAAGCTTGCAGACGGCGATGAAGTTATCTCGATGTCGGTTCTCAATCATAGTGAGGCGACTTCCGAAGAACGCGACGAATACCTAAAGCTCTCTTCCGCCCTCAAGCGCATGGAAAGCGAACGCGACGGCGAAAGCTGCCCGTTGACGCCTGCCGACGCCGGATTGGAAATGAGCGTTCTCAATCAGGAAAAATATCTGGCCATGGCCGAAAAAGAGCAGTTTATTCTGACGGTTACCTCTACCGGCTACGGCAAACGTTCGTCTTCTTACGAATATCGCGTTACCGGCCGCGGCGGGCAGGGTATTGCCAATATGGAGATGTCGGCTCGGAATAAGGAAGTTGTCAGCTCTTTCCCGATTGAAGACGACAACCAGATTATGATGATTACCGACAGCGGCAAACTAATCCGTATGCCGGTTAAGGATATCCGCATTGCCGGCCGCAAAACCCAGGGCGTTATCCTCTTCCGGACTTCGGAAGACGAAAAAGTCGTCTCCGTCACCTGGCTGGATGCCGATGAGGGCGATGATGACGAACTGGAAGAAGAAACCGGCAGCGAAGTCTTGGGCGACAGCGTCAGCGATGCTGATGAGAGCGTCTCCGAAGACGAAGTAACCGAGATTGAGTAGAGTTTTCTGCCAAGGCTGCGGGACGCCGCAGTTTATCTAAAAAAGGGGCGTTGAGACAATCATCGCCCTTTTTTAGATAATGTTACCAGTATTGATAGGTAGATAAGTGTACCCGCTTAGCTATAAGACAGTATGAATTTAAAGAGGAAAAGTTAGTATATCAAATACCATTTGATTAATTCATGAAAATTTATTTTGAAAAGTAAATACAATGAAGTAATTAGAATATAATTTGATATCTAATAAAGTTAACTGCGAGAGAGGTAGTGAAGGCGATTGGGGTTAATTTAATTGGAGGGGATAATAATGGAATATGAAACATATTATAAGGCCTATTTGGGAATTCTCAACAGTAAGGACAATCAATGTTTTATATCGGTTTATCGTGATATGCCTATAAATAATAATTATTATCCCCTTCTTGAAACAGAAATAAACGGTCGGAAAATTATTTCTCTATCTCCTTCATTATATGAATCAGATTTTTTATCTTCATCTTTCCATGAAATAAAGTCAAAGGCTTATAATATTCTTCAAAAAAAATATAACGGATTGGCAGAAAAGCTTTTTTGCCGCTACTGTTTGGAACGCAATTTGACAAGCGTTTCTAATAATGCCGTTATCCTGGACTTGCAGCATAAAAAATATTTTATGAATTCCGGAAAAAATAAAAATACTTCATTTAAGGAGCAAAAATGGCAGGCCCTTATGCCATATATAAAAGAACAAAAAGTTTTTGCGCAGATTAAAGATGATAAAATCGTTTCTATGTGCCGTGTCTCTGATGTATATTGCAAGGGAGCCAACTTGTATGTATATACGGATGAAAAATACCGACAGCAAGGATATGGTAAAAATGTTGTATCTTTAGCAGCACGGTCTTGCCAGGAAAAAAAATTGTTGCCTGTTTATTTTGCAGAGCAATCGAATGTTGCTTCGATAAAACTTGTGACTTCACTAGGGTTTGATTTAAAATCAAAAGAATGTTGTTTTTGCTATACCAAATAGTGTGCGAAAGTCATTCCTCTTTTTTCCTTCATTGACAAACTTCAAAAAATATCATAACGTTTCAGTCAAATAGCTTATTAAGATTATTTATTAATTTAAAAATTATTGTATCATGAACGAGAATTTAATCAATTTGTCTGCCAGGGAAGTGATGTCCCATGTTGAAAAAAGCCAATATACGTTGGTCGATAAACCCCTGTTTCGTAAACTTGTCTGCAAACACGATTATCACCATTATGAGGGTGTTGTGTTTGAACAAGGTAAGGAATATGCCGTCTGGATTACTCAGTGTTTTCGCCCGGCGGAGAAAAAACGCCGCTTTTTTCATTATGTTGCCGTTCCACATGCCAGAGAGGAAGAACGTCCGTTTTATTATATTGTTTCCGAAGATATTTTCGGCGAATATGATAAAGGGAATATCGAAGTCGTAACGGAAATCGGCGGCGAAAAATACAAGCTGATTAATGACTTTGAAGGTTGGGGAATGTTGATACCCAAGTGGATGTTCTGCCGTAAGCGGGTGCGCGAATATGCCGAACAGACGCTGGGACCGGCGGATTTCGGCTATGTCTTATGCGCGCGGATTTTCGGCCGGAATATTGATTATCACAGTTGGTTTATCGGCTGGGAAATCTGGGCTAAGCGCAATAAAATGAATACCGTCGCCTATTTTAACCTTTTTAACGGCAAATTCGTTGAGCGGGCCGGAGATTATCCTTTCAAATATCCGATTCAAAGCGGCGCCAAGAAAATCATTACCGGCCACAGCGTTATCAAGGCCGATAAAGGAGATTTGATTGTGCGGATGCCGACGCCGTTTGATTAGGATGAGGCAGTATCAAGCAGGAAGTTTCGGCTTCCTGTTTTTTTTATGCCGGTTGATAGAATTTTAAGAATTTGCAGTTATAAATAAACCGGAGGTATCAAATGAAATTATATATTTTCCGCCATGGCGAAACTGAAGCCAATGTCATAAATCTGATCCAGGGCAATGTCGATTTGCACGGGCTTAACGAAACCGGCATTTTGCAGGCCGAAAAACTGCGTGACGAACTCCGTACCGCCAAACTTCCGGTCATATACAGCAGTCCGTTGTCCCGGGCGCGCCAAACCGCCGAGATCGTTGCTTCGTCCAACGGAGCTCCGGTTAAAATTGTCAACGGCCTGCATGAAGTCGATATGGGAAAAGCCGAGGGCATCTATGAAGAAGAGGCCGCAAAAATATATGGCAGCGAAATTTTTGCGCCTTTTGAAGTGACGCTCAGAGAAACTTATGAGGCCTCAATCTGCAATCAGGAAAGCCGGAAACAATCGCTGGAGCGTTTTGTCGCCGCGATTGATTTCATCAAGAGTGATTGCCGCTGCGAGCGCGCCGGCGTGGCCTGCCATGGAATGGTAATGCAGTATTACTACTATCACCTGTATGATGTCAGACGGCAGTTTGCCAACTGTGACTATTTTGTTGTTGAAGTTTAATTTTGAGGAGAGAAAACAATGCCTTTTCTGATTGTCCATACCAATGCCGAAATCAAAACCCGCGATAAAGTCCGATTTGTTGAAGACGCCGCGGCTCTGGTCGCTTCCGAGCTGCATAAGCCGATAAGTTATGTGGTCGTTAATTATAACTATAACCCGAATATGTCTTTTGGCGGCAGTACCGGAAAATACGGCGCGTTGGTCGAAATGAAATCAATCGGCTTTGGCAATAAGTCCGGATTGGCAAAAATTCTGACCGAGTTTTTAAACGACCGGCTGGAAGGTCTTGATCTGCACAGCGTTAATATTGAATTTGTTGATATGCCGGCTTCAAGCCTGGCCATCGGCGGCAGCCTGCTGGGCTAAATAAAAACTTGCTTTTTGCAAAAAACATCCTATATTCATACGCCAAAGCAAAAAGTATTAATTTTAATTATTTAGCCTATGAATAAGGATATATGGAAGGGTATTGATTGTCTGTATGACAATCTTTGCCTGAAAAGTGATTTTATGGACGAACCGTCCGAACCGGATAAGCCGGCCGTTATAAAAAAAGCCGGTTTGATTGTGGCGGCGGGGAATAGTTTGGAAGTTTTTAAGACGCTGATTGACCTTGATGATTCTTTGTATGAAACACACGGGGTTGAGCCCCGGATTTTGTTTTTGCAGGAAGATGAAGAAATCAGCGCCGTTGCCCGCCATAATGCGGATTTGTTTGCAGAACTGCTGGAAAAATGGGGCGTGCCGGCAAACCGGATTATGGTAACGGACTTCAACCGCTTTCCTGATTTTCTTCGCAAACGCGAAAACAGCGCCTTGTTGGATAGCGGGATTATTTTTGCCGCCCCCAGGCCTTATACGCTGCCGCTGAAGGAAATGGCCGAAAACGGAGGGCTGAAAAAGTATTATTTCAGCGTCGAAGACGGCAGTCTGGATCAAGAGTGTAAAATTAACGGTTTCAAAATTCCGGGCCGCCGGCTGTTCATGTATCATGTGCTGGCTTTTGTTTTTCATCGCTATTATTGGCAAAACCGCAATAAAATGCCCGAAAACCAAAGGTCGCCGATGGAGCATGCCGGATTATACCTGGAACAAAATTACCGCTATTTTATTCAGGAAAATCAGTTTGATATTATTTTTAGTTCACGGTGGCGCAAAACTTTGCAACTGAAATTTCTGGCACGATTGCATCACGCCCGGATATCCAAACAGATTCGGTCCGTTTATTATTAGCAGTCAAAAAAGCACGCTCCGAACGGAACGTGCTTTTTTGTTGCGGTAACCGGATTAAAGATTAATAATTCCTCTGCTGAAAGCATAAATCGCCCACAACGCAATCAGAATCAGCAGCCCGGCAAAAATGCACTCGCGGCGCGTAAAAGCCGGCTGATCAGGGTCATTTTGCTTGCGGGCCCAGATAAAGACCGGAATGCCGAGCGCAATGATTACCGCCGCCATCATCAGATAACTCAAGCCGGCGGCATAAATCAGCCACAGGGCATAGACGGAACCGAGAACGCCGGTCAGCAGGGCGGTTGAACGCTTAATCGGAAAACCCTCCGGGTATTCATGATCTTCGCAAATCTTCCACAAATAAGCGCAGGAAGCAAAATAAGCCGGAAGAACCATAACCCCGGTGATGCTCAGCATCGTGTTCCAGGCGTTGTTTGAAAAATAAACCAAAAACATAAACAGCTGCATCATCAGGCTGGTAACCCACAGCGAAACGGACGGCGATCCGGCCTCGTTTTCCCGCGTAAACGCTTTGGGGAATGTCCCGGCTTTAGCTGCTGCAAAAGGCATTTCTGCCGTTACCATGGTCCAGGCCAGCCAGCTGGTTAAGACCGAAACCACCAGGCCGATATTCATGACCCAGGCACCCCATCTGCCGAGAATAGACTCCATGATTCCGGCTGTCGACGGGTTGGGAACCTGAGCCAGCTGTTCCTGCGTCATGTAGCCGAACGGCAGCAGCGAGAGCAGGATATAAATGGACAAACAGCCGATAAAGCCGAGAATTGTGGCTCTGCTTACGGTATTTGCGCCTTTGGCTTTGCTGGAAAGGACAACCGCGCTTTCAATACCGATAAAGGCCCAAAGCGTAACCAGCATCGTGCTTTTAATCTGAGTTCCGAGACTGCCCAGCTTGGCCTTGGCAACAATAGATTCGCCCCAGAAATCCAAATCAAATTTGGCGGAACTGAAAACAACGGCCAACACCAGAATAAACAGAACCAGCGGCGCAATTTTAATGATTGTGCCGATAAGATTGACAATGCTGGCCTGCTGAATGCCCTTCAAAACCAAAAAGTTGAAGAACCAAATGATAATTGAGCCGCCGATGATGGAAAGCAGATTATTTCCTCCGGCAAAGTAAGGCGGGAAAAAGTAATTAAGGGCGTCCATGGTAATAACGGCGTAACCGACGTTGCCGCAAACCTGGCACAACCAGTAAGACCAACCGATGGTAAACCCGGCATATTTGCCGAAACCGGCTTCGCTGTAAGAATAAATGCCGGTTTGCAGATTGGGTTTTGCCATTGAAAGAATACTGAAAGTATTGGCAATAAAATAAATGCCGATACCGGTAATGATCCAGGCCAGCAGAACCGCTCCGGCCGAAGCGCCGGCAGCCATGTTCTGCGGCAGACTGTAAATGCCGCCGCCGATCATCGAGCTGACGACAATACCGGCCAGCGCCAAAACGCCGAGCCCGGTTTTGTTGGACGCCGCCGGAGCCGTTGCGGCAGGGGGCGTTTTCAAATTCTTTTCTGCCATTGATTTTTTCCTGTTGTAAAAAACCGGCCATTGCAGAACCGGCGGGTTCTCCCGTTTGGTCCCGCAATGGCGGTGAGGTTAAAAATTAAGCCTGGGCAGGCTGTGCATGTTCAAAGTTCAAAAAGCCCATAGCCGTCAGACTGTAACCAAACTGCTGGGTAATGTTGACATAGTTGTGCCACATCTGAAATTCGGAGTGTTTTTCAACACCGCGAATGGACAATTCGTGATTCAGCGATTTGTTCAGCCACATCTCGGCGTGGCCTTTGGCAATGTCATCGTCAATCTGGGTGTCAAAAAATTCAACATATTCCGCAGCCCAACCGCCGATGAGTTCGCCGTTTTTGTCTTTGCCCCAGCAGACGCCGAGCCCGGTTGCAATCGCCTTGTGCTGGTCGCGGCTGGCGCCGTGTCCGGCCATAATGACTTCCAAAACGGCACCGTGCTTGAATTGGCTGACGATTTTGTCGTTAATCGGTACGATTTTGCCGAACAGTTCTTTGGGAAGAACCGAAGTATAAGGCACAACGTTGAAGTTTTCGATTTTGGCCTGCATCAGGGCAGAGTCATAACAAAAGGTTTCAAACGGCTGCGGCGGAATACCGTCATCGGCTTGTCCGGCACCGCCGGTAATAAAAGCAAAAGTAGGATAGCGTACACCTTCAGTCATATTATTTCTCCTTGTCTTTTTATGTGTTGATTTGAAAATTGAAGTCATATTCGCTCATGTTAATCAGCTGCATAAAAGCTAATCACTAAAACGTTATTTTCAAGTGCCTTAAATAGTATAAGAAAAATGCCTACCGAAATATCCACAATGCAATGTTTTATCGTGAGAGAGATTGTATTTTAATTTTCTTATAGTAGTTTATTTTTAGTTAAATTTTAATCGGATAAGGATGGAAAATGTTGTTAAGGAATAAGATTTTAGCAATGGCCGCGGCAATTTTGGCGCTGTCGGCCTGTAAGGAAGATAAAAATCAGAACCAAAATGCCGTTCAGGTGCCGGTCGTCGGCGCCGTTCGCGTTGAACCGCAGAATGTGCCGCTGAGTTTTGAATTTTCGGCGCGCGCCCAGGGGTCCAAAGAAACCGAAGTCCGCGCCCGGGTCGGCGGCATTTTGCTCAAACGCAATTATGTTGAAGGTTCCGCCGTAAAAGAAGGCGATGTTTTGTTTGAGATTGACCCTGACCAATATCAGGTTGCGCTTGATCGTGCCGTCGCCAATATGGCCCAAGTGGAAGCCAATCTTAAAAATGCCGAAACCGATTGGCAGCGCAAAGACAAACTGGCTAAAGACCGGATTGTCAGCGAAAAGGCCCTTGATGAAGCCAGAGCGGCGCTTGATTCATATAAGGCCGCATACCTTCAGGCCAAAGCCGAGGTAAACGCAGCCCAGCTTAATTTGGATTATACCAAGGTAACTGCGCCGATTAGCGGCATTACCAGTATGGAAACGCAGTCGGAAGGAAGCTTGATAACGGCTAACGGCGAACTGACCACCATCACGCAGCTGGATCCGATTTATGTTATTTTCTCCGCTTCCGAAAACGAAATATTAAGCCTGACCAATATGGTGGATCGCGGCTTGATTAAAAATCCCTATAATAAGAGCGAGATATTTGCCCGTGTCCAGTTCAGCGACGGAACAACCTATAACCAGGACGGAAAAATCAATTTCATTAACCCGTCAATTGACGAAACTACCGGAACCATAAAGCTTCGCGCCGTGTTCCCCAATCCCGAACAGCGGCTGCGTCCCGGACAGTTCCTGCGCCTGGTAATGGAAGGGCTGACCCGGATCAACGCGTTGCTGGTCCCGCAGGAAGCCGTTATGCAGAGCGGTGCCGGTTCTTATGTTTACCGTGTGAATGACGAGGGAAAGGTTGAATCCGTGCAAATCCGTACCGGGCTGATTGCTCCCGACGGGTCATGGATTATTGATGAGGGGCTTAATCCCGGAGACGTTATTGTAACCGGCGGTCTGATGAAAATCCGCCCCGGAATGGCCGTGCAGCCCAAATTTGCCGACGCCCCGGAAGCAGCCGGTGATTCTGCTGTGCAGGAATAAATAAGGACAAATTTAATGTTTTCAGAATTTTTTATCAAACGCCCGATTTTTGCTACGGTAATCTCTCTGATTATTGTTTTGGCCGGGTTGGTGTCGATAAAAGTGCTGCCGGTTGAGCAGTATCCGAATATCGTTCCGCCGGAAATCCAAATCAGCGCCACTTATCCCGGTGCCACGGCAGAAGTCTTGGCCGATACCGTTGCCGCTCCGATAGAACAGGAGCTCAACGGCGTCAATAACATGATCTATATGTATTCAACCGCCACCTCCAGCGGCTATCTGACAATCGGAGTGGTCTTCGAAATCGGAACCGATCCCGACCAGGCCACTATTGACGTTAATAATAAAGTCCAGATTGCCATGGCCAAACTTCCGAGCGAGGTGACCAAGCAAGGCGTAACCGTTGAGCAGAAATCAAATTCTATTCTGCAGGTTGTTACCATGCAGTCCGACAATAAGCAGTATGATACGGTCTATGTCAGCAACTACGCCCTGTTAAACGTTCTTGATGAAATTAAGCGTATTCCGGGGGTCGGCAGCGCTTCGCTGTTTGCATCGCAGGATTATTCAATGCGTATTTGGATAAGCCCCGATAAGCTTTCCGATTATAACATGACGCCGCTTGACGTGACAACGGCAATCCAGGAACAAAATTCCCAGTTTGCTGCCGGACGCTTCGGCCAGGAACCGATCGGCGAATATCTGCCTTATACCTATAGCGTCAATACCAAAGGGCGCTTGGTCAATGAGGAAGAATTCGGAAATATTATCCTCAAAAGCGATTCTTCCGGGGCGACGCTGCGGTTGAAAGACGTGGCGCGGATTGAACTCGGGGCGCAGGACTATAGCGTTTCGTCCCAGCAGAATAACAAGTCTGCGGTTGCCTTTGCGATTTATTTGCAGTCAGGAGCCAATGCCCTGGAAACTTCCAATGCCGTCAAGGCCAAAATGGCAGAGCTTGCCAAAAAGTTCCCCGATGGCATTACCTATTCGATTCCGTATGATACGACTTTGTTCGTCAATATTTCGATTGAAGAGGTAATACATACGTTTTTTGAAGCGGTAGTGCTGGTTATTTTGGTCGTTTATCTCTTTTTGCAGAATTGGCGTGCGACGCTGATTCCGATTTTGGCGGTTCCGGTATCAATTATCGGCGCCTTTGCCGGAATGTATGTTCTGGGATTTTCAATCAATCTGCTGACCTTGTTCGGATTGATTCTGGCAATCGGTATCGTGGTTGATGACGCGATTATCGTGCTCGAAAACGTCGAACGTCTGATGACCGAAGAAAAACTAAGTCCCAAAGAGGCGGCGTTCAAAGCCATGAAAGAAGTTTCCGGTCCGGTTGTTGCGGTGGCTTTGGTACTGTCATCGGTGTTTTTGCCAATCGCGTTTTTGGGCGGCATGACCGGTATGATGTACCGCCAGTTTGCCGTAACCATCGCCATATCGGTTCTGATTTCCGCTTTTGTGGCCTTGTCGCTGACACCGGCGCTTTGTGCGCTGCTGATAAGGAAAACCGGCGGCAAAAAGGAACCTCCGGCTTTCTTCCGGGCGTTTAACCGCGGTTTTGAAAAAGTAACCGATTGGTATATCGCCGGGGTTGAGTTTTTTCTGCATAACCGTAAGACGGCCATGCTCGGCTTTATCGGCGTGTTGGCCTGCATCGGGCTGTTGTTCAAGGTCGTTCCGGGCGGTTTGGTCCCAATGGAAGACCAGGGCAGTCTGCTGATGGCTTACAGCATGCCGCCGGCATCGTCGTTGCAGCGGACGCTGAAATTTACGGACAGGGTTTCCGGTTTGGTGAAGGAAAATCCGGCAGTCAAAGATGTGATTACCATTTCCGGTTATGATATCCTGTCGTCGAGTCAAAATACCTATTCCGGAATTAGTTTTATTGTGCTGGACGATTGGAATAAGCGCAAGACGCCGGCTTTGCAGGCAGATTCGATTGCCTCGGCGCTGACCGGTATCGGCATGAGCCAGCCGGAAGGGATTGCCTATTCCTTCAGCATGCCGCCGATTATGGGATTGAGCATGACCGGCGGGTTTGAAGGCTATATCCAAAACAAGGCCGGACATACCTCGACCGAATTGATGGACAAAACCAACGAACTGCTGAACGCGGCGGCCAAAAATCCGGCCCTGACCAATGTGCGGACCACGTTTTCGGTCAGTACGCCGCAGTACAATATCGAACTCGACCGCGAAAAAGCCAAAGCGCTGAATGTGCCGATTAACCAAATTTATTCGGTCATGCAGGCAACTTTCGGCAGCTTGTATGTAAACGATTTTACCTACAAAGGACGAAACTTCCGCGTTACCGTCCAGTCGGAAGACAAGTTCCGCCGCAGTCCCGACGATTTGCGTTATGTTTATGCCAAATCCAACGATGGCAAGCTGATTCCGTTGTCAACGCTGATTAATGTCAAACGGATTACCGGTCCGGAACTGATTAACCGCTTTAATATTTTCCCGGCCGCTAAAATTACCGGAGACCCGGCGCCGGGGTACAGCTCGGGACAGGCGATTGCCGCAATGGAAGAAGTTGCGGATGAAGTTTTGGGTGCGGATTATGACTTGTCCTGGGTCGGCTCCGCATATCAGGAAAAACAAACCGGTGGCGCTTCAACGCAGGCCTTTGCTTTCGGTATTATCATGATTTTCCTGATTTTGGCCGCCCAGTATGAAAAATGGTCGCTGCCGTTTGTGGTAATTTTGTCGGTGCCGTTTGCCGTTTTGGGAGCCTTACTGACAACTTGGATGCGCGGGCTGGAAAATGATCTTTACTTCCAGGTCGGTTTGGTCACTTTGATTGGTCTGGCCGCCAAAAACGCAATTTTGATTGTTGAATTTGCGGTTATGGAAGTCGAAAGCGGCAAAAGCTACAATGAAGCGGCCGTTTCTGCGGCCAGATTGCGTTTCCGCCCGATCGTCATGACCTCTCTGGCCTTTACCTTCGGCATTTTGCCGTTGGTTGTCAGCAGCGGGGCAGGGGCGGCCAGCCGCCACGCTATCGGTACCGGCATGGTCGGCGGTATGATTGCGTCAACCTTCGTGGCAACATTGTTCGTCCCGATGATGTTTGCAATTTTCGGAGAGGCTTTTGATAAAGACAAAATCCTCCGCCGCAAAATTCGCAAACGCGCCGAAAAACGCGGTCGCCCGCTTCTAAAGGCGTAAGCGGCGCTCAACCAAAAAACCTCCGGATTTTTTTCCGGAGGTTTTTTGTTTCTTACTTCCGGTCAACGAGTTCGATTTTGATGTCTTTGTTGTATAAAATAAGCATTTTTCTTATTAGGCTGAAATATGTGTATTTGCCAAGTTCGGTGCGGTCGATAATTCCGGGATTTTTTCTTAGCCTGATGGCGGCCTGTTTTTGCGAAATTCCCTGTTGCCAGCGAGCCAGCATCAGCTCATGCCCCAATGCCCGCCGCATAATGTCGATTTCAAAATCTTTTATAATCATTTTTTAGCTCCCGTTTATTTAAGTTAAACAAAACCGCCAATTCTGAAAAGAACGGCGGTGGAGCTAGAAAACTGTACACAAGACCAGTCCTGCTTCTTCGATACGCAGAGCGCACTTATACCGCAGACTCCACCTTAGGGTGGATTTTCTCGTGTAAGATGTTTTCTAGACACCGCACCCGGCTCACCCGGATGCAAAAGTAAGATTAATGCAAATAAGAGAAAATGCAAGGATAATTTTTTTTGTAAGGGCAATGTTGCTGTCCCTCTCTCCTGTCCTTCCGTCCTTTCTTTCAGGAACGGTCATCCCGCAATTACGAGCAACTGTCCCCCAAAAAAGTCATCCCTCGATTGCGGAGCAATCGTCCAGGGATCTTCGAATTAATTCTTTCCTGTCATAACGCGGCATTTTTTCTCTCTTCTGTCACAGTACGGAATTTTTTCTATCTGTCATACCGGCCTCCGAGCCAGTATCCAGGTCAACATTGATTCCTTAACCACCTGGATTCCGGGTCAAGCCCGGAATGACAGTAAAAAAACAAGCCCGGAATGACAAAAGGAAACAAAAAAAACTCGTAGACCCTCTGACGTTTTTTCTGATGAAAAAACGAGGGGCGACAGTTATTGGAAAGTAGAGATAGTGCACATTATAAGCATCGCGCTTCTAGGGCTCCCAAGTCGAAGTAGCAAGTGATGCCTCGGGCGCTGCCCGCAACGCGGATTCATGGCACCCAAACATCAGTAGCGGACTTTTCGCTCAGGCCGTGCCTGCCCGTGTCCGCAAGGGGCAGAAAAGAAAAGCGGCTTGCCGTTGACAACCAGAGGAAAGCAATCTAAAATCAAAAAAACAAAGACGAGGAAACAATGCTCATAAAAATAAGCCCGGTTTGGCGCCGTCGCATAAAAACCTTGGCAAAGGCAATTATGTTTTTGCTGGGATTGCTGATTTTGCCGCATATCTATGCCGCTTACTTTATTTCGACGATTGATTACGGAAACATAGCCAAGCCGATTGAGGCGTTTGTGGATGTTGGCAATAAACTGTATGTCGTGTCTTTTCTGCTATACGCTTTTCTGCCGCGCACCGTCCGCGAACTCGGATTTTTCAATCTTCTTTATTTTTTGGTTATTTATGCCGTTTTGATGTACCTGTACCTGACAATAGCCTTCTGAAGGTCAGCGAATAAAGGTAATGTATATGTACTTTCCGAGAACCGACGGTTTTTCAATAATCACTTTAAACGGTTTGCGGTCTCCGGGGGCGATTTCCCTGATATATAACAGTTCGTCTTTTTGTTGGATAATCTCGCCTTCGTTGTCCAAAATTTCCAAATGAAGCTTGGGGACTTCAAGGCGGCGATCGCTTTCGTTGTCGATAAACCCGCGGATTTCCATCTGGCGAATATCGTCCACCTCATATTCCCTGCGGCTGACGTTGCTGAATTTAAGCCCTTCACCGACGATTCTGGATTCTATGCCGATGGCGTTGTATAATTTTTCCGCTGCCGGAAAGATTCTGGTAATTGCAAAACGCTCCGAATAAAGGCCAAGACAGACAAATACCGTCAAAAACCCGTAAAACATCAACCGGTTAAAACGCCGTTCCCACCCGAAAGTATCGCATACAATGCGGCACCCGCGCCGAAAAATGCTCATTTCTCGTTCCATGCGGTTAATTTGCTCGCTTTGCAAAGAAAGGCGCTGGAAAATGTCTTGAATATCCTGTTCGGTTTCCGATTTTTCGTCTGCGGGGGCATCCTGCGGCTCGGAAGTTTCGTTTTCCAAAGCGTCTGTACTGTCGCCGTTTTCTTCGGGGAGAGGCGTGTCGCCGCTGGTTTCGGCCGTTTCTTCCGTCAGGTTATCGGCGGGATCAGCCTCCGTTTCGCCCGCAAACACCGAACGGTTGAGCTCTGCTGCCTGAAATGCCGGATTCTCCCGGCGTTCGGCCGCAATGCCGCCGCGCTTTTCCTCTTCGGTCAAAAGGCGCGTCGGTTCTTCCAAATCTTCGGGATTACACCAAAAAATTTCGTCACAGTTGGTACAATGCAGTTTTCGGCCGCCCTCAGGCACTGCCGATGCATCAATATTATAAGTTGTTTGGCATTTCGGACAATTTATAAGCATGTTATTTCCTTTTGTTCCTAATATAGGCATAAAAATTGTTTAATCAAAGCAAAAAAAGATTTTATTAAATGATTTATTATTGTAGGTTAAACAAAGAAGATTCACACGGGAGAACAGGTTTGTCTGACAAGAATGAAAATATCAGCCCGATAATTGAAATGCACAATGTCGGTATCCGCTACGGCCAGGGGCCTGAAATTTTGAGCGATATCAAGTTGTGCCTCAAAAAAGGCTCTTTCCATTTTTTGACCGGAAAAAGCGGCGCCGGCAAAACCTCGCTGTTGAGCATGATGTATCTGGCACAGAAACCGAGTCGCGGCGTTATGGGCGTGTTTGGCAAAAATATCAACTTTGCCAACCGGGACAGTTTGTCGCTGCTGCGCCGCAAAATCGGCGTCGTTTTTCAGGATTTCAGGCTGTTGGAGCATATGACCGCCTTTGACAATGTGGCGCTGCCGCTGCGCATTTGCGGCATGAATGACCGCGAGGTCAGGAAACGCGTTACCGAATTGCTGCAATGGGTTGAGCTTGAGCGCAACATGTATGCCAAAGCCTCCACGCTCTCCGGCGGCGAAAAACAGCGCATCGCCATTGCCCGCGCCGTCATCAACCGTCCTGAGCTGCTGTTGGCCGACGAACCGACCGGAAACGTCGACAACGATATTGCCCCCAAGCTGATGAAATTGTTTGTTGAGCTGAATAAACTGGGAACGACGGTGGTTATTGCCACCCACAGCGAAAAATTGATTACTGATTTTATGTATCCGCGGCTGCATTTGCAGAACCGGAGCCTGCGGGTTTATCCGCCCGCAAAAGTATTCGGATTGGGAGGCGGCAATGAACGATAGTCAGAATAAAGTGCGGCGCAAACACGAACTTCCGCTGGAAGGGGACGGTTCCGGCGTTTTTTTGCGGGTAATGATTTCGATTGCCGTGTTTATTTTTGCCATTACGCTGGCCGGCGTCTTATCGATTAATTCCATGCTTCAAAACTGGAACCGGAGCATTCTCGGATCGTTTACCGTGCAGATCATGCCGGTCAACGACAGCAATCACGCCAAAGCCGCCGCCGAAACTTTGAATAATCAGACCAAAACCATAGAATTTCTGCAAAAACAGGAAGCTGTGGATATTGTAACCCCGCTGAGCGACGACCAGCTCCAAAAGTTAATCAGGCCTTGGCTGGGAGACGGCATCGAACTTGCCAAGCTTCCGATTCCGCGGCTGATTGACGTCAAGCTCAAGACCGGCGCCGAACTGAATTACGGCAAATTGGCCGAACAGCTGGCGGAAGTCTCGCCCTATGCTTCGCTTGATAATCACAAATTGTGGCTCAATAAGCTGATTAATTTTGCCGACGGGCTGAAAATGGTGGCGCTGACGATTTTGGTTTTGGTCCTGCTGGTCAATTCCGGGGCGATTTTTTACAGCACGCAGACCAGCCTTGGTCTGCACCGGTATATTATCGAAATTTTGCACCTGATGGGAGCCAAAGACACCTATATTGCCCAGCAGTATGCAAGGCGGACAGCCTGGCTGGGGCTGATGGGCGGCATTGTCGGCATTGTTTTGGCCGTGCCGGCAATCTTTTTGCTCGGCAATCTGGCGACCCAGATTGAGGGCGGTATTATCAGCGAAGCCGGGCTTTCAGCCGCCGCCTGGATGGCCATTTTGAGCCTGCCGCTGTTTGCCGGGGCTGTTGCCATGATTACGGCCTATTATACGGTTAAACGCACTTTGGAAAAGATGATATGAAAAAAGCGCTGTTGTTGCTGTTTGTAGCGCTCTTGGGAGTCTGGGCCGGAGGCTTTTGGTTTTTTGTCCGGCAGATATATGCTTATCCCCGGGACGAGAGTACCAAGACCGAAGCGATTATCGTGCTGACCGGCGGCCGTAATCGGATTACCGAAGCCGGAAAGCTTTATAACCGTAAGCTGGCGGACAAGCTGTTTATCTCCGGCGTCAATAAACGTGTCTCGCTCAATCAGATTGAGCGGCGCAACGAAATCAGCCTCCAGGCGAAATCCCGGGTGCAGCTTGGGCAAAAGGCCAAAGATACCATCGGCAATGCGGAAGAAAGCATGGAATGGATTAATCAGAATAAGATCAAATCCGTGCGCCTGGTAACTTCAAATTACCACATTCCCCGCAGTTTGCTTGAGTTTCGGAGCCGGCTGCCCGAATTGGAAATAATTGCCTATCCGGTTTATTCCGAAAATGTTCAACAACAATGGTGGCGCAGCTGGGGGAGCTTTACCCTGCTCGCAACCGAATATAACAAATATCTATATGTGCTGCTGACCAAAAAGCTGGCGCTGAATGAGGACTGAAACATGATTTACATTCGTTCGCTGATTTTTAACATTATCTGCTATTCGACCATTTTGCTGGGGTCGATGCTGACCTGTGTTGTCGGGCTTTTTTCCCAAAAAGCCGAAATCAATATCTGGAATAACGTCTTGCTGCCGTTTCTGCGGGGCTGCCTGTATGTCATCTGCGGCATGAAGATAGAAGTCCGGGGCCGCGAGCATATAACCAAACACGGCGTTTTGTATGCCTGCAAGCACCAGTCGGCCATGGAAACCTATTTCCTGACTTCTTATGTCAAGAACGGGACCTTTATTTTCAAAAAGGAATTGAGCCGGATCCCCTTTTTCGGCTGGGCGATTCACCTCTACGGCTCGGTGCCGGTAGACCGGAGCGGCGGCAGTGCGGCCATGAAAAAAATGCTTGCCGATACCAAAGCGCTGATGGAAAAAGACCGTTCGATTATTATTTTTCCCGAAGGAACCCGGACTAAGCCGGGCTCGACGGTTTTTTACAAACCCGGGATTGCTTTCCTCTATCAGAATATTCAAACCGAGGTCGTTCCCGTTGCGCTCAATACCGGAATGTTCTGGCGCAAAAATTCTTTTCTCCGCCACCCGGGAAAGGTGATTATCGAATTTATGCCGCCGCTGCCGCATGGTATGGAAAAACGCGAATTTATAAACACCCTGCAAGATACTATTGAAAAAAAATGTGCAGAGCTTAATCTGGAAACAGTGAACCGCTATCCGGAAACCCGGATAATGCTGGAAAAACCTCAGGGAAAATAAAACGTGGCACTTTGGCGCAACATTACGGCTTTTCCAAGACTGCTGAAAGACAAGATCGCAGCTTTCGGGCAGTTTTTCAATCGCTGGCTGGTTGGGTCGCTGTGTTTGTGTTTTTTTGTGTGTTTCGGCTTTTTGCTGGTAATTGTCGGCCGCTACAACAGTCTGGCCCACCTGCGTCGTGAAATCGTCCGCCTGCAGGATTCTTTGGAAAATTCCGGCTGGGATATCGCCTATGATAATTTGCGGTTTAATGTCTGGTGGCCGCTGCCGTTGCTTGAGGTCGAGAATTTCAGCCTCTATTCCCGGTATGAACCGCGGCGTGCATGGAATGTGGAAAAACTGGCTGTAAATACCGGAACTTTCAATTTTCATACACTTCGGCTTCAAATGTCTCCGCGTCAAACCGTTGTCTGGGGCGGCAAAAGTTTTAACCTTGATTTTCCGCAGCTGCAAATGGAAGCTTCTTTTTCTGAAGAGTTGGGAATTCGTCAGGTTTTGTTGTCGGCAGAAAATTTGCGGGTAGAAAACTATGCCGAAATCGCCGGTTTCAAATTAGGTGCCCAGCAAATGGCTCCCGGCCGCCTGAAAAAAGATTCGCCCTTTATGGAAATCCGTCTGTTGGCTGAAAATGTCAGGTTTGATTCTTCTCTTGAAATGCCCTTGGCTTCTGCCGTTGATAAGTTTTATCTGCACGCCGTTCAAGTCGGAGCGCTCGAAGCCGGAGAAACCTATCAGGAAAGCATCTACGGCTGGCTGGCGGAAGGCGGCCGGTTTGACATTGCCAATCTGGTTTTGGACTGGAAACCTTTGATTATGGTTGCCCGCGGTGATGTGTATTTCAGCGAAAAGCTTGAACCCCGGCTGCATCTTTCCACTTCGTCAAAAGCCCTGGTGCCGGTTATGGACATTTTGGAAGAAGAGCAAATCCTTGATCGCAAAGGCGTCTTTGTCAGTCGGATTTTATTAAACAACAAAGCTTTTAAAATGGCGCCTGAAGACGAGTTTTCGACAGTAGTAACGCCGATAGACTATAAAGAGAATAAGCTGCTGATTGAAAATATTCCGGTTGCTTCTTTTTAGGAACGGTACCTCAGGAAACTGATTTTTGCCAGGCCGTAAATCCGCTCGTCCGTCAGCTCAAAACCGGAGGGCAGGGGGAGAGGTTCGTTTTTTTCGGTCTCGACAATGCAAATCGCGCCGTCTTCCAGCCAGCCCCTGGTTGCCGCGGAAATCAGCGCCGCTTCGGAAAGGCCGCGCCTGTAGGGCGCATCGGCAAACAACAGGTTGTACTTTTCCCTGGCCGGCGGCAGCTTGGCGGCATCGGCGGCGATAATTTTGATTTTATGCTGTTCTTGGGGGAAAAGGGAAACGTTCTTGCGCATTGTTGTCGGATTAAGGTCAACCAGGGCGGCAACCGCTATCCCGCGGGAGATCGCTTCCAGGGCAAAGGCGCCGGTTCCGGAAAAAATGTCCAAAAGCCGATAAGCGCTCCACGGCTGCTCCAGCCGGGAATTGAGAATATTAAAAACCGATTCCCGCGCCCGGTCGGAAGTCGGACGGACTCCCTCGCTCAGCGGCGAAAAAAGCTTTTTTCCCCGATATGTTCCGGCAATTATCCTCATAATTCAAATTTGCTTCCCAGCTGTTCTCTGAGAACCTTGCCCGAAACTTCGCGAACTTCGCCTTTTTTGAGCGCCCCAAGCTGAAACGGACCGTAAGAAAGGCGGATAAGCCGCGCAACATCCAGTCCGACTGCTTTCATGACCTTGCGGATTTCGCGGTTTTTGCCTTCGCAGAGCGAAACGACCAGCCACGCATTGGTGCCGGCCTTGGTCTCAATCTCAACCTTAATTGAGCCGTATTCCACGCCGTCAACCGTGATTCCTCCGGTCAGGGCAGCCAGCTTTTTCTCGTCAAGAAAACCATGGACTTTGACCTTGTAACGACGGATCCAGCCGTTTCCGGGAAGCTCCAGCTTGCGCGAAAGTTCACCGTTGTTCGTCAGCAGCAGCAACCCTTCCGAGTTGAGGTCAAGCCGTCCTACCGAAATCACGCGCGGCATGCCGGCCGGGAGATTGTCAAAAACCGTTGGGCGATCCTGATTGTCGCGATGAGTCGTAACCAGTCCTGTCGGTTTGTAATAGAGCCACAGCCTGGTTGCTTCCTTTTGCGGCAGTTTTTCGCCGTCCAGCAGAATTTTTTCGCTGCCGTCAACATTAAAAGCCGGGCTGTCAATCACTTCGCCGTTGACCGTAACCCGCTTTTGCAGAATCAGTTTCTCTGCTTCCCGCCGGGAACATGCCCCGGAACGCGCCATATATTTTGCTATTCTTTCGCTCATTTTGTTCTTTCCTTTTTCTGAATCTTCTTTTATATAATATTTACAAATAAGTAAAGGTAAAAGATGACACAGGAGTTTTATATGCGGCAGGCCTACCTTGAGGCCGAAAAAGCCGCCGCTTTGGATGAGGTGCCGATAGGCGCCGTGGTGGTTAATCCCGAAACCGGAGAAATCGTTGCCGCCGCCCATAATCTCAGCGAACACGGCGGAGATGCCGCTGACCATGCCGAAATGCTGGCTTTGCGCCGGGCTTGCCGGAAACTGCAGTCTAACCGGCTGCGGGAAATGGACTTGTACGTAACGCTCGAGCCCTGTACCATGTGTGCCGCGGCAATTTCCTTTATGCGCATCAGACACCTGTATATCGGCGCCGAAGACCCCAAAGGCGGAGCTGTCCTCAATGGCGTAAAATTTTATGACGCGCCGACTTGCCACCACCGGCCGCAGGTTACGAGCGGTATTCTGGCAGCGGAGTGCGCGCGGATGCTAAAAGATTTCTTTGCCGCCAAACGTCAAAAAAAGGCTTAACGGCCGTTTTTCCGCAACTGCCGGAGTAATGTCGAACGCAAAAGTTCCGAAGCGGAAGAAGCCGTTTGCTGCCGTTCTTCCTGATATTGTTGTCCTGTTGTGCGTTGCCGGAAACGGACAATCTGCAATAACGGGGCTAGGATTGGCTTTTGCGGATTTTGAGATTTTTCCTGCCTTATCCGCCAGAGGGCGTCCCGTTGCTGCTGGGCGGTCAGATATTGAACCGCCGGATGAAATTCCGGAATGTCGGCGTTGTCCCGATAAGCCTTTTTTATAACCGTGACATAATTGTCCAATGCCCGGAATATTTCTTTTCGGTTAAAGCTTGAATCAAGCGTTTTTTTCAGTTCTTCCAAATGTTTTTGAGCCGTGCCGCCGTTGCCGCGCATATTGGCAATGAGTGTCAAATAAGGCAGGACAAAACCGTTTTGCCACCCGTCCGACGCGCAGGCGGCCAAAACGCCGGTCTTGGCGTTGTCAATCCGGCAGCAGGCGGAAATAATGCGCGATTCTTTGTCCTCGCCGGAAAGCGGTTTCGGCCGGGAGTGATGCAGGCAGACTTTCAGGTTGATAAGATAATGGCGGAAAAAGTTTTTTGCCAGCCGAAAAATTTTGCCCGGAAAAAGTATTGCTGCCGGATAAAAGTTCACAACCGCTTCCAGCTGGTCGCGTCGCGGCAATTTTTTGAAGTTGTACGGCGTATAGGCGTGTTTGAAAACGATTTTGGCCGTCTCGCGCGAAATCAGCGCCAGATTCAGCGAACCGTCCGGCGCATAAAAGCGCTTGAGCTGCCTTTTGCGGCGCCAATAGTCGAATTTTTGTAAAACGGCTTTGCAAACCGGTAGTGAAGAATAATATTTTGCCGACGGATAAACATCGCTCGGATCCATGAAATCAATAAATGTTTTCAGAATGGGATTGGTGTAATTATAGATTTTCTGCAATTTGCAATCTATGTCGTTTTCGGCGCGCAGCAACATGCAAAGATCGGCAAAGGCATCGGCATGTGCTTCGTTGAGATAACGTTTATATAAATAACGGTTAAACAGTTTGGCGGCCAAAGCCGTTTTTCCTCTCCGGATCAGCCCTTTTTCGCAAAAACGATAAATCTTTTCGATTTTCTTTCCGTTGAACAAATGTTGTTTTCTCTGCAGCGAATGGGCCGCTTCATGATAACAGGTGTGTAGGGTCTCGCGGTTGGAATTCAGACTGCAGACAACCAGATGCCGGTTGTTGATAAGGTAGTTTTCTCCGCCTCCTAACGCCAGATTGCTGGAATTGCCGTTGTAAACATAGCCGCCATCGGAAACGGGGCGAATAATGCTTTCGTTCAGCAGCAGATTTTTATAATCGGAACCCCACAGCTTTTTTGCGGGTTCAAACAACACCTTCCAGTCATATTCCGATTTTTCGGCATGGCTGTAACGATGCAGGCGGTTATAGTCTACAAACAGCGTCCCGGTTTCTTTCTCAAGCTTTTCAATATCTTTTTGCACATCGCTGAACTTTACCAAAACAATCCTCCGCGGATAATCATCGTTCACTGACATAATAAAGACGGCAGAGGGTTCCCCTGCCGTCAGTTGTAAAATCCAAAACGGGATTATAAGCTCCAAATCCCGCTCTCTTCGCTTAAATATTCCCCAAAGGCCGTATCTGAATCAGGCAGCAGGCTGTAAATCCGGCATTTGTCCGTTTCCAGCAGTTTGACGTCGCAGTCCGACATCGGGAATTTTTTGCATCCCAACCGCACGGCAACGCGCAGCGGCTGGCCTTCGGCAAATTCAAATTTTTGCCCCAGAGCTTCGACAAAAGCGGTTTTCTTGTCTCGCAGCATACTCCAGCGTTTGCGGTCATCAATAGCAAAATTCATGCCTGCTTCCAGAGTAATAAATGTCGCACCCTGCGGTTCAAGATTGAATGAATAAATACATTCCACGCCATTGTTCTGATAAAGCCACTCGGTTGAGGAAACAAATTCCGTTCCGTTAAAGCCAATGCTGATAACCGGCGTTACAACCGCGGTTTCAGGATTATCTCCCAGTTTATCGGCAATAATTGAAGCAACAATTAAAGGCTTGTTGTACGGAACGTTTCTTTTAATTCTCTTAATCATAATGAAAATTTTTTTATGTTTATAAAATAATAAAGATACAAATTCTAAAGCGGAAACAGTTTGCCAAAAAATAAAATATTTGTCAATAGCGATTTTGCATTGTTTTGTGCGGTCATGGGAGCGGATAGGCGGAATAAAAAATAAGAGCGGGAGTTAAAAAACAAAATTCCGAAAGCGGAAACTTTCGGAATAAGGGCAAACAGGGGGAATTTTTATTTTTGCTTAAGGGCTTTTCGTTCTTCTATCAGGCGTTGGAAAGCCTCTTTGCGTTTGGCATAATCGCTGATTTCTTTTTCGTCTTCCCTCATAAACTGTGCCGCCATGCCGTTTTGGGCATTGCGGTTGATGTCTTCTTCCGCCGCCAGCCGGTCGCGGGCTTTCATCACCTCGCGCGCGCTGCGAACCCGGGCTTTCATTCTGTTGATGCTGGCCAGCGTAGCCTTCTCATACGCGTCTTCTTCTTGAGCCGCAATCCCGCCCTCTTGCGAGGCAATGTCTTTCTGGTGCGTTTCAAGATCAATAACGGTACCGTCTTTATTCATCACATATTTGTCGGCGCTCATTTTCCGGCTCCTGAAAATCTTTGATAATCATAGACAAAAATACCATATTTTGCGTATTAATGCAAGCAAAAAACGCGGTTTTTCAAAAATATGTTGCAAAGAGCGGCAAAAAGTGCTAAACCTTGCCGAAGTTTGAATAAACGTCAGGATCTTATGTTCAAAAAACTGCTCAACATACTTTTGTTTCTTCCGCTGATAAGCGCAGCCGAAACGGCTTGGGCCGACGTGAATGTTGCTGTAATTGCTCCGCAAAGCGGCAGCCGCGAAATGTTTGGCCGCGAAATTTGGGAGGGAGCGCAGATTGCAGTTGACGAACTCAATGAAAACGGCGGCCTGCACGGAGAAAAAGTCAATCTGATTATGATAGACGACCGCTGTGACGACCGTTTTGCCGTGTCTACCGCCCAGATGATTTCCCTGCACATGTCACGCAAAGACAAAGTCAACCTGGTTATCGGCCCTTATTGCAGCAATGCCTTTGACCAGGTGTCGGGCATTTATGCCAAAGCCGGCATTTTTCAGATTGTCCCGACGCCGGTGAGCCATGCCGAAGCGATGCAAAACCGTGCCGGACTGATAAAAATGGTCGGTTATCAGGAGCAGCAGGGCGACGCTTTTTATAAATACTGTCAGGAAAATTATCCCAACAAAAAAGTCGGCCTGGTTTATGACAGCAGCGTCAGGTCTGTTGCCGCCATGGCTGCCGTGGTTCAGAAACGTTTCCGGGAAGACAAGCGCGAAGCTTACCTTGCGGTATTTGACTTTGCGGCCTATGACGGCGATTTTGAAAAAATGGCCGAAGAAATGAATGCCGCCAGCGTCCAAATCGGATATATTTTGGGGAAAGCCAAAAGCGTGGCCAAATTGGCTAAGGAATGGCGCGAAAGCAACAGCCGGGCAGTGATTTTTACCGACCGCTATCAGGGAGAAAACGCCTTTCCCGAGATTATGGGCAAAGATGCGGAAGGAACTTATATCTTGTCATTGCCGACCCTGAAAGACAATCCCGATTTTACCGAAACGCTGGTCAAACTACGCCTGCTCGGCATTGAACCCCATGGCTTAAGCGTCTATGGCTATTCGGCGGTTCGCCTGTGGGAAGAACTGGTCAAAGAGGCGGGCTCTTTTTCTGTTGCCAAACTGTCTGAAGAAATCCGAACCGGCAAAGTTGACATCGGCTGGGGAAAAACCGGTTTCAAAGACGGGATTCCCGATAATACAGTCGGTTATCGGATATATCGGATTTTCGGCCAGGAATATGCACAGGTCGAGTGATTTTTTATTTCTTTCTGAAAAGTTTGCGTTTATACTCATCGCCAGATTTAACATATATTGTAAGGTGAAAATACAATGGCAGGTAGCATTAATAAGGTAATTCTGGTGGGTAACCTCGGCGCCGACCCGAAAGTCAGCAATACGTCCGGCGGTTCCAAAATCGTTAATCTGAATATCGCCACGTCCGATTCCTGGAAAGACAAGCTTTCCGGCGATCGTAAAGAACGGACCGAATGGCACCGGGTGGTAATTTTTAATCCCCAGCTGGCGGATATTGCCGAAAGATACCTGCGCAAAGGGTCCAAAGTTTATCTTGAAGGGCAGTTGCAGACCCGCAAGTGGGAAGATAACAACGGACAGGAAAGATATACGACAGAAGTTGTTTTGCAAAACTTCAGCGGCAATCTGGTCTTGTTGGACAGCCGCGGCGATGGTGCGCCGGCCGGCGGCAATGAAGTTTTCTCCGGCGGCGGTTCCGGTTGGGACAGCACTCCGTCTGCTGCTCCGTCTGCTGACTTGGATGATGACATTCCGTTTTAGTTTTAAGTGTATTTACAGAAGAACGTAGCAAATGCGATAGCATTTGCTACGTTTTTTCATTTGTTTATTTTATGAAAAGACGGAGGAGTTTCTGGGCTTCGGGGAACAAGCTCAATATGAACGTCAACGTCATACAGTTTGAGCAGACGGCGGGTGGTTTCCCAACCGGTAAAACGTCCGACCTCGGCAGCATCAAGCTGTTTTATATCAATTCCGGATAAATGAGCGGCGTGCTTAATGCGAATGCCGTATTTCCAGCGCAGTTTCATCAACTCAAAACCTACGGCGCGGCCGATGTCTTTAGGGGTAATTTTTTTTACAATCATTTTATAGCTCCTTGTTTTGTTGGGTTAAAACAAAACCGCCAATTCTAAAAAGAACGGCGGTGGAGCTCAAAAACTGCCACAAAACAGTCAGCCTTATTCGCCACGCAAGCGTGCTTATTTCAGCTACTCCACCACAAGGTGGATTTGTTGTATAATGATGTTTGTTAGACACCACAGTTCATCTCTGAACTGCGAGGATTAGGATAAAGCAACAGGCCAAAATTGCAAGGGAAATTTTTTACCAAGAAGTCCAGGCGTTTTCAATATGGCGAATCCGCAAAGGAAAAGACACCAGTACCGCGTCAAAGCGCATTCTATAATCCCGATACTGCGGATATTTTTGCAAAAAAGCCTCGGCGCCGCGGACAATTCTTTTTTGCTGGGCCGGAAGAATTGAATAAGCGGCATTATCAAGCGTTCGGCGTTTTTTGACTTCGGCAAAAACCAGCGTTTTGCCCCGGCAGGCGATAAAATCTATTTCTCCGGCTTTGGTTCCGCGGCCGGTTTTATAATTGACGGCAATGATGCGATAGCCTTTGCAGCGCAGCCACAACCGGGCGCAAAATTCGGCAAGGCGGCCGTTATGATAATTGGTTGGGTTCATCTTTAATTTTCAACGCCAGAGCATAAATTTCATTTTTATTGAGGCCATATTGTTCAACCAGTTCTTTGACCGCCGTTTTGAGCGGAAGCCGAGACAATTTCTCCCGCAGCAGAGAATCTATGTCCAATTCCGCGGCAGCGGTTTCTGAAGGCGGCGTAACCATAAACACCATTTCGCCTTTGGGTTCTTTGGCCGAGAAAGCCTGAATGATTTTGTCGGGCGTGCCGGAAACGGTTTCTTCATAAATTTTGCTGATTTCGCGGACGACGGCCATTTCGCGGCTGCCGAAAATCTCCCGGGCAGCGGCCAGCGTTTTGAGAATCCGCGGCGCCGTTTCATAAAAAACCAGGGTGGCGTCCAAATCTTTCAGGGCGGCAAAGGTTTCTGCCCGGGCTTTGTCTTTGTTGGGAATAAAACCGGCAAACATAAAGCGGTTGGTCGGCAGTCCGGAGAGCTGCAAAGCGCAAATCAGGGCACAGCAGCCGGGAAGAGTAAAAATTTCCACCCCTTGTTCCCGGCAAGCGCGAATCAGCTTGTATCCGGGGTCGGAGATCAGCGGCGAACCGGCATCGCTGACCAGAGCGACGGCCAAGCCCTCCCGATTGACGGCATCAATCAGGATTTGCGCGTGTTCGTACTCATTATGATCGTGAAGGGTGACGAATCTTTTTTTGAGGCTGATGCCCAAAAGAGAAAAAAGCTTTTTGGTTATGCGCGTATCTTCGCAGGCTATCAGGTCGGCGGCCGCCAGCGTTTCGACGGCCCGGGGGGAGATGTCGCCGAGGTTGCCGATCGGCGTGGCGACAATGTATAAACCTTTTTTCATGTATCTCTGCTCTTTACAATCTGCGTTTTTTATTCTAAATCTAAGTATTAGTTGATTAATGATGCTTTTTAAGGAAAATTGCAAGTGTTAAAAAAATTAAACCTGCTGCTTATTTGTCTGATGATGAGCGGATGCGCCTCCTCCAACAAGCCGGTTTTGCGCGGCGGAAGCACCGAGCAGGCTTTGGACTTCAGCGAAACGTGGCTGGCGCCGCAATACGAAGAAGGCATTTTCCGCGTTGGGATGCTGTTGCCTTTGACCGGAAAAGCCGCCAAACAGGGTCAGGGGTTGAAAAACGCCGCGATGATGGCAATGGACGACGTTAAAAACCCGGAATTGATTTTGCAGTTTTATGATACGAAAAGCACGCCCGAAGGCGCCAGAACCGCCGTTCAAAATGCCCTCGGACAACTGGTGCGGCTGATTATCGGCCCGTTAAGCAGCGGAGAAGTCAGAGCAATTTCCGAAGAAACGGTTTATAACCGGGTTCCGGTTATCGCCTTTTCAACTTCCAAAGATGTTTTGCAGCCGACGGTTTATACCTTGGGGCTGCTCATTGACGAGCAGGTCAACCGGATTATGTCTTATGCCGCTGCGCAGGGGCGCAGCCGGTTTGCGCTTTTGCTGCCGGACAACAGCACCGGGATTGCGGTGGCTAAAGCGGCCATTGCTTCGGCAGCCCAAAATCAGGTTGAAGTCGTAAAAATTGCTTTTTATCCCCCCAACACTTCAAACTTTGCCAATATTGTCAAACAGCTGACCGATTACGGAACCCGCAGTACCGCCCTTAACCGGAAAAAAGCCGCCTTATCCGCTTTGGCGGCTAAAGGGGATATTTCCGCCCAGCGGCAATTAAAACAGCTGAAAACGACCAATTCAATGGGAGATCCCGGTTTTGACGCGGTTTTGATTCCTGAATACGGGTCAAAACTAAAATCAATCATTTCGATGTTCGGCTATTATGACGTTTATGCCCCGGAAGTCAAATTTCTCGGCACCTCAATTTGGGAAAGCAGCAGCCTGAACAAAGAAAGCATGATTATTAACAGCTGGTATCCGACTTTGTCCCGTTATCAGAGCGCTTATTTTTCCAACAAATATTCCAATTTGTTCGGCGAACGCCCCAACAGCCTGTATTCGTTTGCCTATGATGCGGTGGCATTGGCTTCGGCACTGTCAAAATATCAGGACAGCGACGATTTGAATTATGCCATTACCAATCCTGACGGTTACATTGGCATTAACGGCACTTTCCGCTTGTTTGCCAACGGCAGCAACCAGCACAGCCTGGACATTATGGAAATCCGTTCCGGCGGCGACGCCGTTGTTGATGCGGCTCCGAGACGGTTTTCGGGCGATGACAGCCATTATTATAACCGGGAAGAATTCGGAAGCTATCAGGTTTCGCATCCGCAAATTTTCGGAAAGCCCCAAAGCGAAGCAGAAACGCAAATTTTCGGAAACCGGATTTATGGCGGAGAAGGACAAGAATTTTAGCTGATAAGTCAGATTTCACTTGAATTCTGTTTGGTTTTCGACAATATTAGTGGTGGAGAGCGCTGGGTCAGAACGCCGCCAATCTGGTCAGGTTCGGAAGGAAGCAGCCATAACGGCATTTCTGAGGTCAGAGGCTCTCCACCAGTTGATTTTTTTTAAGTTGAAGTCATGTCCGAAGAAAAAAATAGCCAATATGTGGTTTTAGCCCGCAAATACCGTCCGCAGACGTTTGACGACCTGCTGGGGCAGGATGCTTTGGTGCAGACTTTGACCAATGCCATCAAAAACAACCGCCTGCATCATGCTTATATTCTGACCGGTATTCGCGGTATCGGCAAAACGACGACTGCGCGGATTATTGCCAAAGCTCTCAACTGTACCGGAAAAGACGGTCAAGGCGGCCCGACAATCCGTCCCTGCGGCGTGTGTGAAAACTGCCAGGCGATTGCTGCCGGGCGGCATATTGACGTGATGGAGCTTGACGCGGCGTCCCGCACCGGTGTTGACGACATTCGCGAGATTTTGGACGGGGTACGTTACAAGCCGACCAATGCGCGGTACAAGATTTATATTATCGACGAAGTTCACATGCTTTCCAAAAACGCTTTTAATGCGTTGCTCAAAACTTTGGAAGAGCCGCCGTCGCACGTTAAATTTATTTTTGCCACTACCGAAATCCGCAAAGTGCCGATTACGGTACTTTCCCGTTGTCAGCGTTTTGATTTGCAGCGTTTGTCGATTGAAAATCTGATGACTTTGTTTACACGGATTCTGGAAAAAGAACAGATTGCCGCCGACAACGAGGCTTTGCAGATTATTGCCAAAGCCGCAGACGGTTCGGCTCGCGACGGATTGTCAATGCTGGATCAGGCAATTTCGCTCGGCGCCGGAAAAGTTGAGACGGGAATCGTCAAAAACATGATTGGCCTGGCAGACCGCAACCAAACTTTTGAGTTGTTTGAGCAGCTGGTTAAAGGTCAGACGGACGCTTTGCTCGGAAATATTCAGGAACAATACAAAAACGGCGCTAATCCGTTGACGATTTTGCAAGATCTGGTCAATATTACGCACATGATTGCCAAAGCCAAGATTATTCCCAGCTCGGCAGATGAAATCAGCCTTTCGGAAAACGAAAAGGATTTGTGCAAACGGCTGGCCCCGGAAATTTCGATTGCCATTCTTTCCAAAGTCTGGCAGATGCTGATTAAAGGCATCAGCGAGCTGGCGATTGCCCCGGTACAGATTGACGCCTTGGAAATGATTTTAATCCGCATTGCCTATTCGGCCAATCTGCCGACGCCGTATGAACTTTTAAATGACGTAAAAAAAAACTCTAGCCTAGTTTCCTATTCCGCCGTACCGGCGGTTTCCGTCCGCCAAGAAAGCGTTCCGGCGGAAAAAAAAAATAGTAATTTAAGCTCTCCGGCACCGGTAGCCGAGGTTTCTGCAACGGCAGGAAGCGCCGTTTTCAACAAGCCGGAAGATTTGATCGAATATATGGAGAATCATAAAAAGATTCTGGCCGCCTGCGCCCTAAAGCAAGACGTTTCAATCCATGAATTCCGCGACGGTTATATCAAGATGACGGCGGATATTAAAATTGACACCGACTTTTTGATGAATCTGCACAAGATTTTGCTTGAAGCTACGGGCAAAGAATGGAAAATCGATTCCAGCCACGGGGCTTTGGGCGAGACTATTGCCGCCAAAGAAAGAGCCGCGGAAGAAGAATATAAACGCAATATTTCCGAATATCCGCTGGTTAAGGCGATTTTAGCCGAATTTAAAGGCGCTAAAATCGAGACACTGACCCGCAAATTTAACAATGAAAATTCGGCGGGTGAGGAAGATGACGATACGGCGGAAAACGAAATCTTTTTTGATGAGGAGTAACAAATAAATGATGAATATTCAAGGAATTATGAAACAAGCGCAAGCAATGCAGAAAAGAATGGAAGAGATGCAGGAAAAACTGGCCCAGGAAGAAGTCGAAGGCGTCAGCGGCGGCGGAATGGTAAAAGTTACGCTGAACGGGAAGTTTGAGATGAAAAAGCTGGAGTTGGACGGTTCTCTTCTGAATATCGACGAAAAAGACATTTTGGAAGATTTGATTATTGCCGCTTATAACGATGCCAAAAACAAAGTTGACGACAAGATGCAAAACGGCGTCAAAGACGTTACCGGCGGAATGAACCTCGGCGGCCTGAAGCTGCCTTTTTAGGGTATGGACATGGCCGGACAGGATATTGAAAAATTAATCAAGCTGGTTTCCAAATTGCCATCGCTGGGAACGCGTTCGGCGCGGCGGATTGTTTTGCAGCTGCTCAAAAAACGCGAAAACCTGCTTATGCCGCTGATCGATGCAATGCAAAACGTGGCGGATAATGTTCAGACCTGTGAAATCTGCGGAAATTTTGATACAACTTCCCCCTGCTCCATTTGCGCTTCGGAGTTACGCGAAAACGGCATTTTATGCGTTGTGCAGGACGTTGCCGATCTTTGGGCAATGGAGAGGGTGTCCTTTTTTAAGGGAAAATACCATGTCTTAGGCGGAATTTTATCGGCCTTGGACGGCATAACCCCTGAAGACTTGAATATTGAACAGCTGATTGCCCGCATCGGGCAGGAAGACATTAAAGAAGTTATTTTGGCGCTGCCGGCAACGGTTGACGGGCAGATAACGGCGCATTATCTGGTTTCGCGGCTGAAAGGGTTTGAGATTAAGGTTTCGACGCTGGCCCAGGGAATTCCGATGGGAGCGGAGCTGGATTATATGGACGAGGGAACTTTGCAGTTAGCCCTGAATTCACGCAAGGCTTTATAATTCCATATTTTTGAAAAAACAATAAAATTGCCTGTTATTTTCCGATAACAGGCCGTTTTTTATTCTATCGTGTTTTCAATCAGGCGGTCGAGATTATCCCTTTCGTTTTTGTTATAGCCATCGGAATTTTTAGCAACCGGTTTAGAGGCGTTTTCCGGGCGTCCAGACGATTTTTTAATCTGCGGGCGGGCCAGCTTGTCAAAAAGCTCTTCCGCATCGTCTCCGGGCCGGCGGCGCGTTTTTTGAGCCGATCCCTTTTGGGTTTGAGATTCCGGTTCGGCCTTTTGTTCCTTTTCTCCCCAGGAACGCGTTTTTTCGCGGATATTCTCCAAGGTTTCTTCCGGCAGCATTTCTTCCAGCGGTTTGGCAAAGGATCCGGCCAATTTGAAGTATTTTGACTCTTGCAACGCTTTAGGCTGCGTTTTTTCCGGCATCATCCAGCCAATCATGATATTAAACAAAACGACCAGCAAAAAAGCCCGGGCGATGCCAAAAAACAGGCCTAAAATCCGATCGGCCGTACTTAATTTGGAATTGCGGATATCTTTAATCAGCCCGTTGGTAGCAAAAAACCAAATCAGCATAAAAACGATTAAAATCAAAATTGCCGTTACAACCGACGACATCCAGCCGCCAACGATATATTCTTCGACGACGGGTTCAAAAACCGGCAGCAAATAAATAATGGAAACCGTAGCCAGAACCCAACCGATTATGGACAGAACCTCTTTGACCAAGCCGCGGTTCAGGGCAATCAGAGCAGAAATTCCGACGATAATTAAAATGATGACATCAACATTATTCATTTGCGGTAAGCCTTTTTCAATTAAACATATTTATCAATCTTTGAACATTGCCGATTTCAAAAACATTCAAATCATAGCTTTTGCCGTTATCTTTGCTGTGACGCGGCGGCGTTATGGCGCTGGCAAACCCCAGTTTGCGGGCTTCTTTCATGCGAAGCGACGGCTGGCTGACCGCCCTCACCTCGCCTGAAAGCCCGATTTCTCCAAAGATAACCATATCATGCGGCAGCGGCTTGTTGGTCAGGGAAGAAATAACGGCCATGGCTACCGCCAAATCGGCTGCCGGCTCGGAAATACGCAGGCCGCCGGCAATATTCAGGTAAACGTCCTGAGAACTCAAATTCATTCCGCAACGGGCTTCCAAAACCGCCAAAACCATTGCCAGACGGTTGCCGTCCCAGCCAACGACGGCCCGTTTGGGACTGGAATAACCGGTGGGACTGACCAGAGCCTGAATTTCGACCAAGACCGGACGAGACCCCTCAATACCGGCAAAAACGCAGGAACCGGAAATATTGCCCTGACGTTCGGCCAAAAACAATGCCGAAGGGTTTTCAACTTCAACCAATCCCTGGTCCTGCATTTCAAAAACGCCGATTTCATCGGTAGCGCCGTAACGGTTTTTTACCGCGCGCAAAATTCGAAAGTGGTGTCCGCGTTCGCCTTCAAAATACAGCACCGTATCCACCATGTGCTCCAAAACCCGGGGACCGGCTATTGATCCCTGTTTGGTAACATGGCCGACCAGAAACAGCGTAAAGCCTTTTTTCTTGGCCAGCTTTATCAGTTCATAGCTGCAGGCACGCACCTGAGCAACGCTGCCGGGCGTGGATTCAACCTCTTCCAGGTACATGGTCTGGATAGAATCGATAATCACCACCGCCGCGTTCGACTTTTCCAAAGTAGCGATAATATCTTTGATATCGGTCGCGCTGGCCAGTTTGACCGGTGCCGTTTCCAACCCCAAGCGCTTGGCGCGAATTCGCACCTGGTCAATCGCTTCCTCGCCGGAAATATAATAACATTCGGGACTGTCGGGCAGATTGGCGATTTTAGCGCAGGTTTGAAGCAGCAAAGTCGATTTGCCGATGCCGGGATCGCCGCCGACCAGAATAACCGAACCGGGAACCAAGCCGCCGCCGCAGACGCGGTCCAGTTCTTTGATAGAGGTGGTGAGGCGGTTGAGTTTTTCCTGGCTGCCACTCAAAGGCACAAAATCAATGATTTTACCTTTACGTTTGGCCGGAAGATTGGAAAACCCCTCACCGCCGATTTTTTCTTCGACAATGGTATTCCATTCGCCGCAGGCATCGCATTTTCCCTGCCAGCGGGGATAAACCGCCCCGCAGTTTTGGCATACAAACTCACTTCCGCCTTTTTTTGCCATCGGTTATACCTCTACCTTAATCGGCCCCTGAGAACAGCCGTTAATAAACTGGCAAACATAGGGATTGGTCGTTTTATCCATTTCCTTAACCGTTCCCTGCCAGATGATTTTGCCATGATAAAGCATGGCGATACGGTCGGCGATCTTGCGTGCCGAAGCCATATCGTGGGTAATGGTCAAAGCCGTTGCCCCCAGGCCTTTTACGGATTCAATAATCAAATCGTTGATAACGTCGGCCATAATCGGGTCGAGCCCGGTAGTCGGTTCGTCAAAAAAGATGATTTCGGGACGGGTGGCAATTGCCCGGGCCAGTCCGACGCGCTTTTGCATGCCGCCGGAAAGTTCGGACGGAGACAAATCGGCAACGTCCGGTGCCAGCCCGACCTGCCGCAAAACGCGGACAGCTTCGTTTTTGGCCTGTTTTTTGGGCATTTTTTTGTTTTCGAGCAGACCAAAGGCCACGTTTTCCCATACGCTTAAGCTGTCAAACAACGCACCGCCCTGAAACAACATTCCCATTTTGGCATGCATTTCTTCTTTTTCGTTTTCATTAAGGCCGACAACTTCGCTATCGTCAACCAGTATAGAACCGGCATCGGGCTGAAGCAGCCCCTGGATACATTTTATCAAGACCGATTTTCCGGTTCCGGAACCGCCGATAACCACCAAAGATTCCCCCTTGGCAATTTCTAAATCCACACCGTCCAAAACAACTTTTTTGCCAAAAGATTTTTTGAGGCCGGAAATTTTTATTTTTGCATCTGACATTGTTGGTTCCTCATTATTTGGAGAAGAAAACTTCGGTAATGATATAGTTGAAAATCAAAATCAGGATAGAAGCCGACACCACCGCATTGGTCGTAGCCGTTCCCACGCCCTGGGCGCCGCCTTTGGACTTGTAACCGTTATAGCAGCCCATCAGCGAAATAATAAAGCCGAAAACCGCCGCCTTGACAACACCTGTGGTAATGTCCAGCGCCTGCAGGTCTTGCAGGGTTGCATTAACGTAGTTGGCCGGGTTAAATCCCAGTTTGTAGACGCCGACGACATAACCGCCGAAAATACCGATGACATCGCCAATCAAAACCAAAATCGGCAAAACCAGCACGCCGGCAATCAGACGCGGCGCCACCAGATATTTGAACGGATTGGTCGAAAGGGTTACCAGGGCATCAATCTGTTCGGTAACGCGCATGGTTCCGATTTCGGCGGCCATTGCCGCACCGATACGCCCGGCCACCATCAGGGCAGACAAGACCGGCGCAAGCTCGCGGGTTACGGAAATCAGCACCACGCTGGCAACCGTGCTCTCGGCGCCAAAGCTGGCAAAACCGGAATAACTTTGCAGGGCAATGACCATACCGGCAAAAATCGTCGTCAAACCGACAACCGGAAGCGAATAGAACCCGATATCGACCATTTGACGCACCAACAGCCGCCAATAAAACGGCGGGGTAACGCTATGGTATAATGACTGGGCGATAAAAATCGACAGTTCGCCAACCCGGGAAACAAACTTAACCAGCGGTTTTCCCTGTCTTCTTAAAAAATTTTCAATGACGCGTACAAGCATGGAAACTCTCTTATCTGTTAAATCAAATTATGAGCATCTTAGAACTAACCGCCCCGAAAATCAACAAACTTATCAAAGTCATCACAAGCTATTTTACTGCCGGAGGCCAGCGCAAGGCGGCTAAAATTTTATCGGGAGCGGAAGCTTCAAAGGGATACAACCGCAGCAAGGGCAATTTGCAGCCGCCGAATTCCCAAACCGCCGACAGCGGCAGGCGTTCAACCTCTTGCGGCGCGGAAACAAGCTCCACCGCCAAATCAAGACGAGAGCGGCGCAGGTTGGGCAGTTTAAGAAGCCCAACCCCGCGAACCTCAAGCATTCCGGCCAATATTTCAGGAGCCGAGGCATAAATTGTTTCTCGTGAAACAATCAGGTCAACCCGGTCATCGGCAACAAGTTCCGCCCCCTGCCCGCTAATCAGGCGCAAGCATAAATCCGATTTCCCGCTGCCGGAAGCTCCAAGCAGCAGAATGCCGCGATTTTGCCAACAAACGCAAGAAGCATGAATATCAGTCATTAAATTCGGCTTTCAGCTGTTGCAGCCGCTGCTGCTTTTGCGGCGATACGGCACGGATTGTTATCCGCCGCCCCTTCCCTTCCGGCTGAAACTCGACCCGAAAAACATCCCGGGGAAGGTAGCCGCCCATCTGTTCCGGCCATTCAATCAGGCAGACGCCGCCGTATAACGCGTCTTCCATGCCGATTTCAAAAATTTCTTCCGGCGATTTCAAACGGTAGAGGTCAAAATGATAAATCTCAAAATCGGGCGCTTCGTAACTTTGCAGCAGCGTAAAAGTCGGGCTGGGAACCTCTTTGGCGCCTGTCAATTCCCGGATAAACGCGCGCGCCAAGACGCTTTTGCCCATCCCCAAAGTTCCAAACAAGGCAAAGGTATCTCCCTTTTGGGCAAAATGCGCCAGTTTTTGCCCGAGCCGGACGGTATCGGCTTCAGCCGTTGTCAGAAGATCGAAAGTTTCGTTTTCGTTCATCAGAACCCCCAAATGCCTTTTTTCTTGGGATTTTTGGGCTTGATAATTTTGATATCCGGTTTTTGCGCCTTCAAAATTCTCCAATCTTCCGGACGATAAAAAGTTCCGCTCCACAAACCGTTTTTATTGCGCCGGGCTTCTTGTTCATAGGGAACATAAATATCGGTATATTTGGCAGCGGCTAAAGCCCAGCCGGAAGCAACCAATGCCGCGCCCAGGTCATATTCGCCCAAAAAGCAGACACCGGCCATGTTGCCGCGCTGGTCGCGCTGCATTACCCGACATTCCAACTCATAGTCCAAAATCCAGTCCCGCAGCCAGGTTGCCGCTTTCAGGCCGCATTTGTACGAACGCTTGTTTTTATCGGCGCAGGTTTGGTCGGAATCCGGCGCGTCTATTCCATAAAGACGGAAATAAAACCCTTGGATTTTCAGAGTATCGCCATTGACAACGCGGGCAGAACTGCGGATAAGCGGATAATCGCTGATGGAAGGAACCGTACGGCGCGGTGCAGATCCGAATTTTTCGGATATATTATCAACAAAACTGCCGATTTTATCTCCGGCCGTTTCATCATCCCCGTTCAAACCTTCCGGTTCGGAAAAATCTCCCGGCGGCAGCATTTGTCTTTGCGGCTGCGGTTTTTGTCCGAGAAAACTTTTTAAATTAGCCCCCATGTTGCCGATACCGCCGTTAAAAGCGCCGATGGCATAGAGGATAAACAAGGAAATGCCGGAAAAAATCAAAAATGACGGGAGGCAACCCATGGCGCGCCAAGCCATTTTCAAGAACAGATACAGGACAACCAAGCCAATCAGCAAACCGATAAAACCGCCCCCCTGCAAGAGGACATTCTTGCTTTGGGTACCGGCACCGCCCCACAAAATTAACAAAACCGCCCCTATTCCGAACAAAAACTTTTTTACGAATATCATTCCTACTCTCCGCTTGCCGCTAATGATTTCTTTATATCTCCCATTTGGTAAAAATATTGTTACTTTGCTGTTAATCAATCTATCGTTTGACTTGGTTTTAAGAAACTTTTGGCTTAATATGGCTTAAACTTAATTTTTGGGGGGAACGAGTTATGGTCAGAGTTATTGAACCGAGTGTTGAAATTTTTACGCCGCTGAACGGAAACGAAATCCTGAAGCACTTGGAACGCTGTGCAAGAAACTGCTATAAAAGCGAAGATAAAATTACGGACGAATCCGCCCCCAAAATGATAAAAAAGCTGATTGACCTCGGGCATGAGGCAATGATTGAACATTTTTCAATTTCGCTGAAAATCATTGCCGACACCGGCGTTCTCAAAGACATTACCCGTCACCGTCTGGTCAGTTTTGCGGTTGAGAGTACACGTTATTGCCTTTATGCCAAAGATAAATTCGGCAACGAAATTTCGGTTATGAAACCGGTTCATATCCCTGAAGGTTCTCCGGAATATGAAGTTTGGCTCAACTGTATGAAAGACATTGAAAAGGCTTATCTTAAAATGGCAGAACTGGGTTGCAAGGCCGATGCCTGTCGCATGGTTTTGCCGCATTCGACCAAAGCGGAAATCATTATGACTGCCAATTTGCGGGAATGGCGCCATGTTCTGCGTCTGAGAACTGCTCCGGCCGCACATCCGACGGTTCAGCAGATTATGAAAATGGTTCTGCGGGAATTTAAAAAGAATATTCCGGTGGTTTTTGACGATATCCCGCTGGCAGAAGAGCAAGCCAGTTCAATCGCTGCAGAATAACCCGCACGGCAGGAGCGCAGGCAGCGCCCGAGGGCGGGGACGCCCCGCGGCGAACGGTTTGCTACTGATGTTTGGGTGCCATGAATCCGCGTTGCTTGCAATATGCACTATCTCT
>ENA-OURU01001046-OURU01001046.1-human-gut-metagenome-genome-assembly--contig:-NODE-1046-length-37766-cov-5.679934_pt1 | contig 37766 bp, 41 predicted proteins | sample MGYA00242137_ERZ509064 | MGnify/ENA primary metagenome ERZ509064 (study PRJEB26280, sample SAMEA2338777) | human gut metagenome | biome: human gut; feature: human-associated habitat; material: faeces...
TTTTCATTGTGAAAGGCGGCGCACCATCGGAAATTGTTCGGAGGAATTTTCATGGCCTGGGCCAGTTCCGTCTGGTGGGCCAGCAATAACTTCCGCCAGCTCTCGCTGTTCTCATAGCCCAGCCGGTGGGCGTCCTCCCGTTTTAGGGAGTAGACGAAGGTCCACACCGGCCCGGTGTGCCCGTTGATCTCCTCCATGGTTTTCTCCAGATCGGCGGGACCGTCGGCGGAGAACAGACCGTGGGAGCGGGGACGCTGGGCCATATATTCCAGGTAGCCGCCGCCGTCATGGGAGGGGGATGGAGCCTCGATCAGCTCCACACCCTCCCGGGTGGCGATGTACTCGGCGTAGTGACCGCCGCCGTTTCCCGGCTTGATGTAGCCCGACTTCTGGATCAGTCCCGGCATCACTCAGCCCCCTTTTGGTAACGGACCGTGTCTTCGAAGCTGATCTCACCGTTGGTCTCCTTTACCTCTTTGACACAGCGGACGCGAGCTTTCCGCAGCTGATCCGGGTCGATCTCTATGTCGGCAGCCAGGATATTTCCCATGAGGTTTTGGTCCACCGACAGCTTAAACAGCAGGTGTCCCATTCGGTTTCCCAGGGCCCCCAGCTTGCCTTCCAGCACATCGGCGAGAACCCGGGGCAGGTAAGCATCGGCAGATTCCGTGTCCAGGTAACCGGAGTAGAATCGGATGGCCTTCTCAATAAATTCGTTTTTGGTCGTACAGTTGTCCCTCTGGTAGTGGGACTCCACCTGATCCCACACATCGTCGTCCATCCAAACGGTGTGCCGGTGTCTATTTTCATCCATCGTCAAATCCCTCCAAACTCTATCGTAGCGTCAGCGAGTATCCCTCAACAGCGGGGATATTCGCCTGTTTTTCCGAAAACAGCGTCAATCGCAGTTTTGGCGACCCGGAAAAGCGTCAGCCCCCGTCCCCTGAAACCGCCCGCACTGCGGGCGGTTGTGACCGCCCAGGCGCCATAAAAGCGCCAAGGCTTTCTCCTGCTCCTCGTCCCCCCGCGGCCTCCGTCCCGGAACCTTGCCCGAAATCGGGCCAAATCCGCCTTGAAAGCCCCAGGTGGGGCAGGGACTCTGCCCTGCCTCGAAGGAGGGCACACAGCCCCTCACAGGCCGCTGCAAAGGGGGATTCCCCTGCCGCAGGGGACGGCGCACTGCGGCAGGAAAATCCGGAAGTATTCCGCCGGACCGGACACCAGATGCTGGCGCATCATCTCGCCGCATTGAAACAGACGGTACACAGTAATTTGATTGCAGAATTCAAATTCCGCACAGCGCTCTTTCGCAAAGGCTCTCTGCTCATCCGTGAGATTGCCGCGGTTCTCATCACAGAGAAACAGTGCCACGGCGTCTTCGTCGATGGGCTCACTATGACTGGCGTTCCACTTGCTGATGATGTACTTTCGCTTGTCCACCATAGTCATGGCACACAGGTTGGGATCTTCCTTGATCATACGGCCCAGTTCCTGCATCAGCATCCGGATGCACACTCCTTTCTCTCCAGCGCGGCCAGGCGTTGCTTTGCCTTCTGCTGCTCCAGTGCCAGGTCGGCCATGTCCATCTGACGCTCGTAGTACTGATCGATGGCCAACTGGATAGGCAGGATATGATAGAGCAGACGTCCGTTGCGCTTGCGGCCGTCTTTGGTGGTAACAGTCGTGCGCTCAGTGCGAATGAGCGATCGCTCCTCCAGCTCCGCCACATACTTGCGTACCGTGGTCACGCACATGCCCACGCCCTCGCCGATCTCCCGGTAGCCGAGCAGACACTGATAGGTCTTGCGGTCCTCCCGGCGAAGCAGGAAACTGTACACCGAGATCGCGCCGCGGGACAGCCCCAGATCGTAGATCTCGTTGGGCAGTGGGAAATAGTTTTTGATAGGATCCCGCTTGGTCCAGCTCTGCTTTCTCATTTCGCACCTCCGGACTGTTCCTCCGCCCACTGAATGAACTTTTCTTTCGGTACCACCATGCGGCTGCCCACACGGAGTGTCGGGAAACCGGGTTCGTGCATTACCTCGTAGGCGGTGGAGATGGACACGCCCAGCACCTGTGCCACCAGTTTTGCGTTGAGGAACAGCGGCAGGTCGCCGTAGCTTTTACAGACTGACATCTTCATTTCAATACCTCCGATCATTTTCAAGTGCAGAGAAAAATTGTTCTTGCGTTTCGGAGGTCTCTCTGATAAACTGAACACAGATTGGGCTGTGTTTTCCGAAACGCAGCGGGCCGTTGAACTGTTGCAGCAGTTCAGCGGCCTTTTTTTACAGTGACTGTCTTTTGCCTGTGTCTGGCCACCACCATACCTGTTCCTGCCCTGCGGCCTTGTTTGACACGCACAGCGTTTGCTTCCCCTTGGTACGCTCAGCCGTTCCTCCTGTGACAGCGTCCTGGCAATACTTCCCCGGCGAGTATCATCTCTGGTGATGGGTATTCTGTTTTCAAGGTGCAGTACCAGGAGGACAATCAAACTTTCCATTGACAAATTGTCTTCCTGGCGCTAGACTAATTATAACTCACATTAGACAGTAATCGCTGTGGGAGTATCGTAACATACCAAAATATTTTTGTCAAGTCTATCGAAACTTGCATTTAGTGTTAGTCTATTTTGGAGGCCGACTATGTGGTACGCGAAAATGTATTTCTCCGAAAAGCGGGAGTTTTTTCAGTATGATGCCTCTGGGACACAGGGAGCACCGTCCGTTTGCCGGGAACTTCCATTCCTGGAGAGCCTGCTTACCTTTCTGGAGATGGACTGTGGGGAACTGGCACCCGCTCTCCATCGGATTAAAAATTGTTGGAGTCAGTTGATTGCTGAGGATGACCGGCAGGCTGGCATAGACGCCATGGTGGAGCTTGGCCAGTTGAAAAGTCGACATATCTATCTGGAACTCCTGTATGTGCGTTGGTATGACCGTTTCTCCAGGATGGGGATTTACGGCGACCGGGGCAGCGTAGAGGATCAGCAGATGCAGGAGGAACTACGGCATCTCCCGGAGCAGATTCTCCTCTATCAGAAGCAGGTACAGCGATTCTTTGATTTAGTTCTGGATGTGGACAGCGCAGGGCGCGATCCACAGCAGCAGGCAGCTAAGAACTATCTTTACGATAGTCCGAAGGATCCGGAGCTGTTTCGCTTCCGCCCCATTCCGCTCAGCTTTGAGCCGGTGGAGCCGGGCCGATGTTTGCCAGTTTTGTACTCCGCCAGCATTCCGGACATGATCGACTACTCTCTGCGCAACTGTGTGGAGAGAGGCATTACGGTACGGCGCTGCAAGAACTGCGGCCGCTACTTCCCCCAGACAGGACGGGTCAGCGCAGAGTACTGTGAGCGCCCAGTGGCTGAAGGACAGCAGACCTGCCGTGAGACCGGAGCTTTCCAGCAGTGGACAAAGAAACAGTCTGATGATCCAGTATTCAAGGCATACCGCAAGGAGTATAAGAAACGCTTTGCGCGGATCAAGGCTAGACGTATCTCTGACACGGATTTCTACGCCTGGAGTGAGCAGGCCAGAGAAATGAAAAAGAAATGTGATTCCGGAGATATCACTCTGGAGGAATATGAGAAGTGGTTGAAGAATTCCTAAGCCACTGACAAGAAAAGAATACGGAATCGGCTTTACAAAAGCCGATCCCGTATTCTTTGTATAGGTGATATAGATTTTATGCTGCTTACAGGTTTGTGTCTCCCTTATGGCTCTGTCTCATAGGGCCAGGAATTAATGCCGCCGAATTCGTAGATGTTGGTGTAGCCCAAGTCAGCCAGAGTAGAGGATGCAGTTTTGCTGCGGTTTCCACTGCGACAGTAGACCAGAACCGTGGAGTCCGTTTCCGGGATCACCTCGGCGGCAGTATCTTCGTCAATCGAACCTACCGGCAGAAGAACGGCACCTGGAATGTGGCCGCTGTCATACTCGTCCTGCTCCCGCACATCTAGGATGATAACCTCCTGGGTATCCATCATCTCTTTGGCTTCTTCCTGTGTGATCTGCTGGTAGGAGCCATCTGCGGCATTCCCACCGCATCCGGTCAGCAGGAAAAGGGCCAGCAGGAAAGGGATCATTCGTTTCATTTCAGTTCCTCCAGAAGTCCGGCGGCAAAGGCTTTGTGCCCTTGCTCCGTGAAGTGTACTCCGTCATAGGCCAGAGAGATGTCCCAGTTTCCGGCGTTGGCAAAATGAATCCCCATTCGTTCCACAAGGGTCTGACAGAGCCGTTCAAAGGTGCGGGAGTCATCAATGAGCTTCGCACTGGGCACCCATGCTCCTATAGTAACTGGCGGCGGTGCGATCAGCAGGATCTTGCTTCGGTTCAGAGGGATGCCTGAGAGGAACCGCTCCAATCTCTCAGCGGCCTGCTCAGGACTACACCCCTGGAGCAGATCATTGGTCCCCAGCATGACGATCAGCAGATCGGTGTCAGCAGGAAAGGCAGGAGCGGCAGAAGGGATCTCACGGCCATTCTGGCCCATGTTGCAAACTGTCCAGCCAGTTTTCGCAGCCAGAATGTCCACCCACCGGCTGTCCGCATCATAGCGCCCACCGAAATAACCTCGGGGATCATATCCGTAGGTGTTGGAATCACCGAAGCAGATGACTTTCATCCCGCGCCTTTCCTTTCTCTGTATGTATGTGTTTTCCAGCTATAGTCAAGGGGGTTTCCGTTTACTCAATAGTTTTTAGCCTCGTTAGGATTTCCTCATCTGCTGGGCAAAAATCATATTGATCAATTTCATCCACAGTAATCCATCGAATATCATTGTGCTCCAGTTTCTGAGGAATACCTGATTGAATCGATGCATTGAAGAGAGTTAGGTGGACAGTCAGATCTGGATATTCGTGGGTGACATCCATAAATACATCCCCTACATGCAATGTGACAGCTAGTTCCTCCTGACACTCTCGTATGAGGGCCTGTTCTTTTGTTTCACCAGGTTCTACCTTTCCGCCAACAAACTCCCAAAGGAGTCCTCTTGCCTTATGCTCTGGACGCTGGCAAATCATAAAGTTGTCTTGATCCCAAATCAAGGCTGCAACTACTTCGGTCATGAGACCCACCACCAGTTAATTTAGTTTTTTGTTGATGTCAATACAACCGCTGTCAGGTTAGGATAGATAATTTAGAAAAGAAGAGCTGGGCCCTGCTTGCCTCGATTGCCAAGCTGTCGCATCCTGGGGTAAGCAAAGCTAATGTTGTCTCACCGGGCCACGGCAGTGCAGTAAACTTTCATTCATATTATTGCAGTTATTGCGCAATTTCGAGATGACTTTTAAAATCTATTAATTCCTCTTTGGCAGCGGCTACACATATGTCCCCATAGTCTTGAGAAAAAGTGATCCACTACACTAGGGACTTCACTTCCGGCTTTATACATCGCAATAGAAAGAACTTTCATGGGATTACAGCGCGCTCCAATTAAATACTCTTGTCTAACTCAGAAAGATGTTGAAGAAAATCATTGCCACTGTACCGCAACTCATTCTGTAGAAGAACTGAACCACGATCTAAATGTGCTTTTACAGAACCGGGGAAGTATTCTTCATCAGACATATGGTGATTGGCACACACTTCAAATAGACACTTATATAGTGCATCTGCATCACCGGTAATCGTCTGTCGATTTAACTCTCGGCCTAAATTGTTTGTTTTGAAATCTTCTTCCTGTAAAGGGCCCTTGCGTAACGACAGTGCAAGGGAAAGTTTGATAAGCGTAGCATATGGAATATTGGTACTACTCTCAATTTGAGTCAGAATTTCCTCGGTTTTTTTTGATGTTTTCAGTTTAAATGCCATAATTACGCCTCAAAGTATTGATTCTCTAGGACATGTGTACATTTATCATCACCATACTCCAACAAGAACATATTGGAGGTCTGATCATGCAACGACAACATGTGCTTTGAACTGATTTCTTCATTAGTGGACAGAACAAAAAGCTGGCCAGGAAGACGCTTGAAAAACTGCTCCACTATATTGGCTCTATGATCTGTATCAATACGGGCAAATGGAGTATCAATAATAAAGGGAAGTTCACATTTGCACTGCTGCATCATCGCCCAATAAAGTGACATGACAAATACCTGGGTTTCACCCTTAGACAAAGTATCTTTGTCAATTTCCATCATAAGTTCAAATTCGTTGAGATGGCAGAATTCCAATTCATTGCTGAAATTCTTTTCTTCAGGATTTCCAATCATCTCGCTTAACTGAGAAAATGCATATTGTCGAAGGCTTCTTTGAACACCTGCGACACCAGATCTACGGCAGATTTTGATCAGATCCTTTTTTTCTACGATCTGCCTACGCAACAAATGAACTCGAAAATCTGAATCAATCTGAATATCATCAATAAACTTTCTTTTGCGAATCAGACGATTAAATTCAGTCAGGGTATCTACACGAACCTCCCGAATTAGTCTATCGAATATTATGTCTTGCAGATCCTCCAATAGAAGCAATACCTTACCGGAAACGGCCGATACAGAGCGACGCTTAATATCCATTTCCAGCTTTTTATATGCTGCCTCCAGTTCTTTTTCTGCTGCAATAATATCTGCCTCACAAGCTGTTAACTCTGATTGTTTGCTCTGAGAACGCAGGGAAAGATCATAAATGTCCTTTGTAATTTTTGATACAGCACTAGCATGTTCCTGATAATTCTCAACAGAACTATTTTGAAGTTTTTCTCTAATCTCCTGAGATTTTTTTAACGATTTGTCTAAGCGTTTCCGATATCCAGCAATTTTTTTAACTTCGAATTGCGACACGCGATTTAGAACAGCCTGCACTCTCATCTCATCATCATCTGAAAGTCCAAAAAGTGGCACAAAGTTTCTCCATCCATTTTGGGGAAGTAAAAACTTAACAATATCATTGTATACAATGGACCCCAACCGATCCGCATCAGGAGCACCAGCTTTACTGACAGAGGAAACAACGACATCTCTAAAACTATCTGTGCGAATAGATTCTGAAATTGCTTTCCATGTTTTAAATTCATGCTCCTTGGCAATTTGAGGGCGCACCTGATCCAGAAGATGCCCGACGACGATAAATGGCAGTACTTCTGCTGCTGTGGCTTTCCGCTCCCAGTTGATGCGCTCTCTACGCTCTTCTTCTTCCTTGAGTTCTGTATTTAATGCTTTCCATTCATCCAGAGAAATACCGCCTTGGTCTGAATATTCCTTTTTTAGCCGTTCGATATCGGCTTTTTTCTCGTCTTGCTGGGTTTGAAGTTCTGCAATTTCATTCGACAGACGATCTCTCGTTTGTCTTAGCCTTTTTAGTGCAGACTTGCTCTGGAGATACTCTCTGGTTATATCGTCCTCCTCAGAACTGCTGGAAGTTAAAACCTTTTTAACATTGGAGTACATAATGTCAAAGGTGTCATTTCCACTTAATACCATGAGAGCATCGCGCACATTGTTTCTCTGGTCATCCAAAAGATATTCTGCAATTCGTTCACCATCAAAAAAGCACAATTTGAGAAGTGCTGGTGGAATCAAGTGAAGCAGGAAAGTCTGGAAATCAACCAGTTCCTGATTGACTAAGTTACGGCCGTTCTTTACAACTTGGAAATTCTCTTTTACCTCGCCCTTTTTCCAAGACCAGGAACGGGTAATGCGGTACTGATCCAGATCTCCGTTTGTGCTGTCAGAGAACTCGATAGCAACATATGCATTTTCATCCTCATCAATCTTGGCACGATCATTGATATAGGTCATAATTTTTTGGATGTACCGTTTTCCAGAATTTTTATATCCAAGGCAGTAATGGCCATACAATGCAAGTTCAACAGCCACAAATAAAGTTGTTTTACCTGCTCCGTTCTTGCCGCCAATAATTATAATTTTCTTGCTCGGATCAGAGGTGTCTAAATTAAATACATTGTAATCCTTATAAGAGCCGAAATTATTCAGTTCAATCTTCTGTAATATCATTTCCTAATTCCTCTCTTATTCGGTCGAAATGAAGCCATCCTTGATTCAGAACCTTTTTTACTTCCTTAGCGGTTTCGCTTGAACGAGTGTACAACTTGCTGTTATCTACTACAGACATTAGTCGAGACATCAGGTCAAAGGGAACATCATGTTTTTCACATAGATCATGGATTGTACTCAAAGTTTCATGGTCATATTTGGCCTTTTTATACTGATCCCACGGTAGCCTTACCCCCATAACTTCAAAGTAAATATCGACAACTGCTCTGCAAGTCAAATCACCTTCCTGCTCCCATACCTTGTCGATAAACTTGAGTTCTTCTTGAGAAATCAATTCAAACCCGGAATTTTTCTGCAGTTGAAGAAGTCGCCGAAGCATTTCTTTACGGGTTTCCAAGGTAAACGGACCGCGACCAAGTTCGCCATTTTTCATAAGATATACCGCGCCGTTTCTCCGCCGGTAATCTCGTGCTTCAGGGGTCTTTCTCAATTCAACAAGCCAGTTACGGTACTCACGCAGGGGAATCAGTTCTGTAGACCCGTGATCGATGAAATTCTTCAGTGATTTATCTTCCTTGACCATAGTACAGCACCAGCAACCAAATCTAGAATTGCCGGTGATTGCAATTTTATCTTTGTTTACCTCGCCGACTACGCTTTGCTCTTCTCCCATTTCCTCGCCCTGATAGAGGGAGAAGAGATATCGATTGTCTGTTCCCCAAGCACTTTGTCCATCGTCTTTCAGAAGGTATTCCCATACATCCTTATTTTCAATTTCAGACAAAGGACTATATATATATGCTTTAGGAATAGAGTCATGAGGGGTCAGGATTTTTCCTTCGATTTCTCTTGAAGTGATGCTTTTTGAGCGGGTTGAACTTTCGGCTTTCCGAACTCCTAACAAAATTACGATTTCTCCGTCTTTCCGGATCACATTGTAAGTAAAAGCGTTAGAAGGAAGGATCTTCAGTCGATCCGTACACCACCGAAATCCAGGGGCTTCTGGTGTTGGATAACCCAAACCAATTACTAAGCTCCAGAATCTATTTTTTACTTCCGGATAAATAATGTGAGACTCTACATTCAGTTGCTTTTTAGCACTTGCAGCGTTGATTGCAGTACTCATGTTATGCATATATTGCCTTACAACGGGGTTTTCAACCATTGTATCCGATGTTACAATATATATTTTCTTTTTACGCTCCTCCGGAGCCAGAGATTCAAGCATTTCAAAAGTCAATTGACAAAGGAGGGTCGAATCTTTACCTCCACTATAACCAATCATCCATGGGCGAGAATCATGCTTATAGACGAGAGCCATTTGTTCAATGATCGCTTTGAACTGCTTTTGTGATTCTTGGTTCATCTTGCTCATCCTTGCTGATCATTCTGGGACTGTAATTCGAGAAACAATTCCCAGAATGCTTTATCTTTAATGTAAATAGGTCTCGGGCAATTGCCCATTTTAACAATGCTATAATGTTTCTGTAAATTCTTCACATCACTGAATATTTTTTTCTCTTCGGAACTATTAGCTTCTGTGTTAAACACAAAACGGATGTCTGTGTTTTTCAGGTCTGCAACATTATGAACGACCCAGGTCAAAATATATTTGGAGAAATCGTCGTCTCCATTGCCAAAGTGTTTCAGGAATTGTGTAGACAAAATAGTTCCCACACCGAACTCACGGCCCTCTTTTAGAATCTTTTTTAAGGAAGGAAATCCCTCATGTAGGAAATTATCTGCTTCGTCCACCAAAATCATTTTTGTGAGCTGTCTATACTTGCCTGAGAGTTTACTAGATCCTCTGGCCTGCATCTGTGCATAGAACAGATCTAATGTTATGGCAATAATCAAATTTTGTAAATCGGGGTTGCAATCCGAGATATCAATCACGACAACGCCGTTTAGAAGGTCAAAAAGTGATTTTGTATTGCTACTATCAGGCTCGAATATCTCAAAATCTGCTAGCGTACGAAGCGCAGCCTCCAACGAATCTCCCTTCTTAATATCGTCATCCCCCATATAAAGGGAATAAACATTCTGGAATGTGGGAGCAGGCAAAGTCCAAGTTTTGGGATCATTGGGAAGAATACCTCTGGTCGCATATGCGCTCTTGATACAATTCAGTAAAATACTGCTTTGCTTTGGGCCTAAGTGATAGACACGAGAAAGCGTATCGTTAAATGTGTTCGCTACGTGAATAGGCAAGAGATGCTTAAACACACGGGGCTGAGTAAGAGCAAGAGGATTGTAGGGAAGGTGGTATGGTTTTAAGACCTTTGCATCTGTTGCCTTCACAAAGTTTTCTTTGCTCTCGTTGTAATCGCCCTTATAATCAAAAATTAAAATACCAATGTCAGGGCTTTCTACGTTATTTACTCGCTCTTTATAAAGCTGAGTGACTAGTGATTGGGTAAACTGGGTTTTTCCGGTGCCCATTGTTCCGATAATACCTGTATTCGTATGAAATACTTCATCTGTATTTCCAGGATGCCAAAACAAGGGCATACCAGTATTTTGATCTTGTCCAAACAGAACACTGATTTCACGATCAGTTTCCTCTTTCTCACTGGGAGGCTCTGGCGTAACCAATGTTGAGTTTTCTAAATGTTCAACTAATATATCAGTTTCTTTATTTTGAGGCTCTGTTTTGTCTACCTGACCTTCCGCCTGAATCTCTCTCAGCGCTTCTTTATGAACTTCTTTTTGCTGTTCGTATTCTTTTGTAGTTTCGGTATGATCAGCTGTATAAAACTTTGAAAGTTTTGGAGGAAGGAATTTAGACAATTCTACATCATGAGCAACTTCAGCAACAGTTTTTACTAAGTACTCGTAGCCCTCACGCTCAGGCAGTTGAAGTATCGCAATGTTATTTTCAGAATCAATTTCTCCAGAAATAAGGCTCTCACTCTGCTTAAAGGAGATGATGGTTCCAATACCGATGTATTTGTTTACCGCCTCAGAAATCTCATAGTTTTCATTTAACAGATCTTCACGGCATTCATCTAGGACAAGCTGCCATGTTTCCTCTGGATAAATATTATACAGCTTCATCTTTTCGCAACTTAGAATTGCAAGTTGCATAATAAAATTTCTAACGACTTTCCGTTCAATTGTATTGCGTTCTTCTTCATCAGGCCACAGCGCATGAAGTAGCCCCTTATGGGTATTAATTATCTGATCCTTGGCTTTTTCAATAACTGCTGCATCGTTTAGTCCAATTTTAACCTCAACCGGATGAAGATGAACATAAATTCCTTCATCTGATTTCTCAATACCGATCAACAGCAAATCGTCACAGGTAGCACCATGATCAAAAGATAGATTTTTAGCCGAAAGCAATCCGTTGTTTTGAGAAAGTCCCGTGTTTCCAGACACCCTGAGTAACTCTTCAAGGGACACAGGTACCCAAACAATATTATTATGGGTATAGTATGCCATTGCGAATTTAACAGCAGAAATGATGCTCATTTTCTCCCTGCTGAATGTACTGTCAAGTGCTCTCTTAGAAGAGATCAAGCGAAGTAGCCAACGGCCATTAATCGCATTGAAGAAATCAATAATGCGTTTGGCTGCGACTGAATCAGCCCGGACATTTTTCTTTGCCAATTCTTGGGTGATAATGCGCTCATATTGTTCAGCTTTACGTGTTACTGTAATGGCATTATAGCCACTAGCAGAAGAATTCTGGTCTCCATAATGGATAATCAGTAAATCCTTCGATTGCTCATTCTGGTAGAAAAAGCTAAGATCTACCTTAGGATCAACAAATACCACCCAATTGGCAGCAGAATAAACTTTGTTAAGTTGAATGCTGGATTTTTTATGTACTTCTGTTGTGATACAATGATCAGGAGTATAGGTGCTACTTGAATAGGCAACACGGTAAATTGAATTTAGCAGTGCAGCAAAATCGTTTAGCGGCGACTTTGGAGCATGTTTCGTCCCAAATCCAGTTTTATACCATCCCTCATCTAAGACCGACGGCACACCGGAAATAATTCCATTCAACGATGTACCAGTTGTTAGACGGGAAATTTGGCTATCGCCACATTTATCGTTGGATAGCATTTCATAAAATGCGATATGAGAGTACCGGTATGTATCATCTGTTTCCTGGCGAATATAGTATTGTATTTTACTGACAAGCATTGCTGACAAGTCGGAGTTATACTCGTATTTTCCGTCAATATCACAGAGATATTCTTTTGTACGCTTCAAACTTGACAAAACAGAAAAATCGTTGTGATGAGATATGGCATCTTTATCGCCGTAAATATTAATTTCAAAATTCAGAATTTCGTCCGATATGCAGTTATCAGCAATTTGTCTCTTGAAATACCGAATGATACCTAAAAAGATTTCTTTGCAATCGCCCAAATTATGTATGCTCAGAATCATACGGTGATCACCGATATCTTTGAACAGGAACCTAAAATGAGCATAGTATTCCTCGATTTTTTCCGCAACTAACTTGGGCACAAAATCCCGAATCTCATTATAGCGGTCCCCGTCAATAGCGGCATAATATCTCCACTCCGGGGACTCATCCTGCTCTACAATTTCGTAAATCATCTGCTGATCTCCCTTGATGTAAGGAAGAAGATTCGCAGATGTTAGTCGGTTTATAATATCATCACGCACACTACCAAGCCCCAGTTCCTGGTGGACCTGAAGCTGATACATAACATTGAGAGGATGAACAGGCGAAAATGCAATAGTGTTTCGAAATGGATCGTACACTATTCCTAATTTGAGGATATTATTATGCTCTGGACTTAGAATGTCTCCTTCTTTGACATTGCTCAAAAATTCCTGATAAGTTTTAACATAACCTTCGGCAGCTTCACACAAATCTTCATCATAATAAGCTAGACTAGGTAGTTGTCTGCGGTCTTTAAAAATAGAAAGGAAATTTATATATGCATCCCTTATGTCCTCAGGAATTTCAATTTCCTGTGAATCGTATTGACCATTGAGGTTTTTAATAACATATAGCGATTGTTTTTCGACAATAAAGGATTCACATTTTAGATTTTCTTCAAAACCACCAACTGCGTAATAGGGGGTGGTACCCATAATGATTTTCTCGTTTCTGTATTCAAATCCTCGTTTCCGCTCATTCTTTTGCTTGAACGCTTTTATGCCTGTCAATTTGGAAGGTTTCACTGTATCATCAGAAATACCCAAAGGGAGCTGCATAGATCCGCAGGAAAGAATGAAAAAAACCTTGCCATTATCCGGAGAAATACTGTTTTCATCCAAGACTAATGTCAATGCAGTATCAAAATTACACGAATAAATTCCCTGATCTGCTACAACTTCACTTGTTTGCTTTTGTGCGCCCGGATTGATTACTAAGCATTCTTTAATGCCCTCTGCAATAATGCGCCTTTTTTTCCCACTTCCTTCGATTTTATAGCATGTCTGAAGATTTTCTAGGTAAGAAGGATTGATATCTAAAATGCAGATTTTGAGATGAAATACCGCTGCTTTGTTACTTGGGTCACATATATCTACATTAGCAAATACACAGCCATCTGTTTGGATCTGTAACCGAAATTCTTTGGGCTCACTCAAACTTGTTGCTACAGTGGGATCCTTTACAACAATTAAATCCTTACGGACGGCTATATTAAAGGGGACAGTAATCGTGACTGTTTCCTTTTTTTCAGGATTATAAATCAGGATATGCTTCTCGCGTTGCTTAGCTTTCGTAGTACCGCCATCTCGAATAAAAAGTTTCTGATCCTGCTGAAATTCATACTCTATCCGGCTACCACAATAAGCAACGATGTCATCATTATCGATAGTAAGAGGCGTATTCTGCTTTTTTTCCTTTTTAGCCTTCGAACGCATTACATCTGCGTAGGTAATACCCTCAAACCAGTTGATTCCTTGGCGCTTTTTATTTTCCAATTCACTGATGAAACTATTGTCAAAACTACCATCAAGTCCATCACGCAAATTTCCAAATTTGAAAATCTTATCGATCATTTCAAAATCGCGGTGATTTTCATCAATCTGTTGTTCCTGCTTTTTGGAATCAGATTTCAACGCCAGTCCTTCTGCATCCGGAAGCAGACGAAAATCGATCCAACTCTCTTTGCTTACTTTTCCGGTACGCACAGATGTTAACAGACTCTTATATTCGAACAACGATTTTCGATCTGCAAAACGGTCAGATTTTTTGCGCTTTAATTCATGCTTCAACAAAACATGGTCTGCTGCAGACAGTTGAGACTCCTCTATACTCTGTTCGATAGTCTTGAGCAGTTCATCCGCACAGAAAGGCATTCCTTTTGCTGAAAGGTCACGAGTGGCACTGGAAATTGTATCTATAGGTGCACAAGTAATCATCAAAATGGGATTTTTGTTAATAGACAACGGAATATTTCGCAGCGTAGCTAAAAAATTGTCAGTCATTCCATTAACCTGCGCAGCAATAATGATCTCTTTATTTGCAAGTTTTACAGTAAATGTATGATATTTTTCTTGATAAGAGAATGTACCCTGAATATCTTTTTTGCGTGTAATATCATACAATGCAGCATTTACTTGCTCAACCAAATCCCCATTGTCTAACTTGAAGCAAAATCGGTCGCCATCATGTAAATTATCACATTCCTGCTCAAAATAGCCGATAATGCGTGTTGCTATGTAATTAAAGAATTCTTCGTACATATTGTGCATCCCCACTATCGCTTTTCTTTTCTATTAGATTTAGCTTAGTATAAAACTGAACAACTTCTTCTTTTGATGGCTGGTCTAGAAAGATTCCTCTTAACTCAAACTGGCGAAACACTTCATTTAAACTCAATTTCTCTTCATCCTGAATAGCCAATTTTGTTATAAAAATCAAAAATTCTTCTGTGATATTTAGCATTAACCCGCTCGCACCACGTGGTTTCAAGAAACGATCGTGGCAAAATGTTTCAAAGTGCTTGACATATCGGTCATTGGCTGAACCACGTTGACCCGAAATACTTTTAAATTGAGTCCGCACACTTTCGTATAAGTAGTTAACTTCAGAAAAAACCATTCCTAACTGCTCATTTTTTTGCAAATCTCTCAATTCGATACAGTCTGGAAATGCATTTCGATACAAATCACAGGCACAGCGGATTTGGGCAGATACTTCTTCTTCTGCACCTGTTTTCTCAACATATTCTCTTAATGCAATATAGTCAAACTTCATACCTGCTGGATCTGGATTCTGATTCAAGATCTCCAGAGTAATTGCATGGTAAAACTGTTGTTCAATTGCCGGCAAAAGGCGTTGCCATCCAAATGTATAGCATTCTCTAGCTTTATTAGTTTTTTCCCAATCCAGGCTGAAATAGAGCGGGACAATTTGCGTCCTATCACCATATTCAAATCTTGATAATGCTAAACAGGTTTGGCTTGTATAAAAGAAATAGTAGAACTCTAGTAAATCCAAAAAGTATTCTTTTGTTCTTACAGTATTTTTAAGGACAAATTTCAGATCCCTTATAAAAATCTTTTGAGGCGCAAGATGTACAACATAGTAAGGATCAATTCGAGTTGGAGGCTCATTTTTCGCTTCAAGGGCTTCAAATACAGCTTTTTCTAAAACGTTGGATTCCTTTGTAGCATATTCCATCGCTTGATTTACTGCATTTTTTAGATCTTGACTACTGCCCAACACACTATAGAGATACTGCGCCATTTTTAGTGCAGTTTGATCATCACAGGGAATATAGCACATAGATGTGATACTTTTTGGACGAAGAGAATTTTTCTTATCATCATTCCAATAGATGCTTTGAGCAATCTGTAGCAGTTGTTCTTTTTCATAAGCACCAATATCATCCATTGAATCAGCAAGTTTTTTTAAAGTAACTTCCATGGATTCTGGTACTTTTTTCTGACCACTAGCAAGACGGAGCCATTCACCTATGACTGTGGAAAAAGAGGTCACACCTGTGCTGTTGGTAGTAACCGGAAATAGTTTAATGTGCTGTGCAGGTCTATGTGTAAAATTAGTGCCGTTTTCACCCATAAGAAATGTCTTTTTCATCATTTCCGGATCTAATTTAAACACAGGATTACACCTCCTTAAAACTATACCCAAAGTAGCTTTTTTCAAGCACGAATTTCGCATTGCCCGTTTTTCGCTTTGAGACGATGTAAACTCTCGATTTTTTTGTACCGAATTCAGATAATGCAGTAATTCCACTGGAAAAGTCAGCATGTACGTTCCGATCTTGCGATGTGGGACAGTATCCATCTTTCATTGCCATGATTACTCTATAAAGGCTATAGTCAATCGAAAAGGAAACCTGGTCGGTTTTAGATTCATTGCAAAAACGCACCAGAATCACAGGTGAAAATTGTAAGACTTCATCATCGCCGCTTCCTTGGACAACATCGTATTCAATATTTAGTTGCTCCAATATACTGTAATCATCGCTGGAATCATCTATACAAATTAAATCGCTCCCATAAGAACCATTCCACGAATAGATACTTTGCTTAACAGAACTATAAAGATTTTTCAAATATTTAATATTCCCGGCATAAGCATGATATAAATCTTTGACAAAAGAAAGATATAGTTGATCATCTTCGAGTGTTTCAAAATCTGACAATTTTTTATAATTCATCAAAAATTTGTAAATATATTTTTTGAGAGAATCCCTGCCGTTATCAATAGCTGAGAGCCCAATGCTATTCAAAATATCTGAATATTCTGAACCGTTTAGTACAGATGAAACAATAGGGCTAATATCGTCTACAGCGTAAAAATTAAGTACATCCCCGTCGCGGTTTTCGATATTCTCGTTGCTTTTTGCATTTTCCGTCATACAGTCAATTAAGCTTGACATTCCTTTGTTTTCAAAGATCAACATTGGTGTTGTGTAAGAAATGTATGTTTCCAAAAACTTAGCAGGATTGCTGAGAATACTCCAAAATTTTTTCTCATCAAAATCAGGGGAAACAACCGCATCAAAAATAAAGTTCAAAACATCTCTTGAGGTAACGACAAGCTTATCTTTAATACATACCTCAATAATGCGCTGGATTAAAAGATTTCGCACTTCTGCTTTCATTAAGAACTCAAAGTTATGGCGAACTGGGCACTGAGTATGATGCGGGCAGGTTGATCCTTGGTTTATATATGTGTTGTAAAAAGGGTTGCAGGGGTTATTGCCAAAAACTTTTTCAAATAATTCGGTCAAATAATCAGATTTCACACCATCGGCCGTCAACGTATACAGTTGATAATTTGAAAAATCAATATGATGAAAAACTGCATTCTTATCGAAAGGTAACGGCTGAGCAACGCTAAAAATATTGTTGTTTAAAACATATTGTTTCAGTTTACCAAAATATTGGCTCTGTTCAGAGTCAATAAAATTATTTAGCATGCCGAGATTGATCGCAAGTACTACCTTTTCACAACCGCCATCATCCAAATGGTCATCACGAAATGCTACAATTTTCTCTGCCAAAGTTTCAATAGCCGTCTGATTGGGTGCATCACTTTCTGTTGCATCGTTGATAATTGTGTACGCATCCAGAATCCCATCTCGATCACTATACTTAAGATAAGACAGAAGATGAGATTTGCCATCACCTGCACTGCCACATACCAGAACAAGCTGCTTATGATTAACCTCTGCAATCTTCAGCATCAGCTCTCTAAAGTCATTTTCAGTGTGACGGGTAATATGCATATACTCTTTTAATGGGTCAAAGTGATCAATATTTTGCACCGCTTCGGCTGAGAGTTTACTAAGTCTTCTTAATTCAGAGATAAATTCACAACTCATATTTGTCCCCCCGCACCCCTAAAGAAACAATAATTTTTGAAGCAGATATCACAGCCTACATTATTGAAAGAAATGCATTTCCTACAGATCTACGACTTCCATAATATCGCCAATATCACAGTGTAGTGCAGAACAGATTTTTACCAAAGAATCTGTTGATACATTTTCATTGCGGCCAAGCTTTGCGATTAGAGCAGAACTCACCCCCGCAGCTTGTTGTAAGTCTTTCTTTTTCATATCCAAATCAATTAGGAGTTTCCATAGTTTTTTATAACTAACAGCCATCTATATCTCCTCCTCTGCAATAAATCACAATATAATATTTTTAATATTATACTTAATACGTGCTATTTCGTCAATAAAATTACACGATAGTTAAGTTTTTCTGTGTACAAAGGAAGTCAAATATTAGTACTCTCTTTTACACGTAGAATATTGGATCAGTGACTGATTTTGACTTGGATACACTAATTTTACGGCACTTGAAATATGGAAATCCTGGTTTCCGTTTTATAAAATGGGTAGGAGGGCCTCAGGACAAGAAAGAGGCTCCCTGGCTTTAAGGAGTACCTCGAGATACTAGTGGGGCTATCGATATCTACTGGAGAAGATCACATAAATTGTGATAGAAGAGAGATGGAGTAGTAACCGCGGACGTATTCTCTTTGTATAGGCGTGTTAAAAATTGATACGCCTGACTTGAAAAAATATCTTGCTTCTCGGCCTCTGCAGAGGTACAATACCCCAAACCTGAATATGAAAAAGAGCCCTTCTGGACAGGCGGCGGCAGCGGATACCGCACCTGGTCAAGAAGGGCTCTTTGACCACATGTTTGACCACAGACAGCGCCGAAGCACTCGGAAACAGTGGAATTAAGAGCGTCAAAGAGTGAGCGAAATGTAGCGGAAAGGGTTAAAACCAATTAGAAATAACCAGAAAAAATTTAGTTCAACCGTTTGGGAGCATGATGTCTTGTGTTCGAGTCTCACCGCTCCGACCAACTTTGTCAGAAAAATTATCCGAAACAAAAGTTTTTCTACGCTTAATGATTAATTTAATTTGCGCTCGTAAGCTATAGAGGTGCTGTATGGGCGTGTTTTCTGTTTCTGAGCGTGTCGCATCATTCAACGAGGAGCAACAGCGACATATCTGCGCATTCATTGAATTTATGAATACGGAATTTCCTCAGCTGACCAATAAGATTTCTTTTTCCATGCCTATGTGTCTCGTAGGGAAAAGATGTATGAGGGATATGTGGCGATTTCCCCTGCAAAAACCACTTCTCAATCCATTTCTTAATGAGGAGTTTCTGAATGGTTTAGCAGAGAGTTTGCCTTCCTGTAAAAAAAGGGAAAGCGATGCATCAACATCAAATATGGCAATCAGCAGTCACTTCATGCAGTTGAAGACCGCCTAGGCCCCTCTCAATCACCCCGGTTACAAATACCGTCAAATACAAGCAGGCGTTGGAGTTCATCCGCACCCATGGCTATGCCATCTCCATGAAAGCAGCTGAAAATGGGCCCACCAAGGTTTTGACATTTACACCTGATATCATGGCATGGGCAGCGATAAATGCAGCAGAAGATATGATATCCGTTTTCCTTATGACTTACCACCATACGGCTTTCCCAGTTGCCCATCCTCCTCCAGTTCTTTGCTCAGTCCCAAAGCCAATTTGAATCCTGCGCTGAAGATGGGCAGGGAGATCTCCTCCCGCAGTAGGTTTCGGGTGTCACCAGGTGCATGAGCTTGTACCTACTGGACGGTGATACGCCCAGCATCTCTTACTTCTCCCGCCAGCCGAAAAATATGCCCTCTGCAATTTTGGATAAGATCATCCCCCTCAAGCTCCTCATGCCAATGGAGAAACCACTCGTTTTCATATTCACATTTTAGAACACTATCCGAAACAGGTCATCGTCAACGTTCCAATTGTCATAAGGCAAAGACCAATTCCGGCTCTTTTGCTTAGTTTCTCTCCAAACACAAAATAGGAAAATACAATTGTGATAAGGATGCTCATCTTATCGATAGGAACAACAATGCTTACTGCTCCGTTTTGAATGGCGTAGTAATAGCACAGCCACGAAGCACCCGTTGCAATACCAGAAAAGAACAAAAAAATCAGTTCCTTCTTATCAAGATGCCGGAGTTGAGATTGCTTGCCCTTCAAGAAAACAATCACCCATGCCATGATCAAAACTACAACCGTTCGGATAGCTGTCCCAAGATTAGATTCCACTCCGGCTATGCCGACCTTTCCCAGAATGGATGTCAATGCAGCAAACACTGCTGAACCAATTGCATATAAAATGTATGTATTATCTATGCTCTCACTGCTGGTTTTCTTTTTCTCCACCATCAAAATGATCCCAACGCCTAGCATGAAAGTGCTGATCAATTTAATAAAGAGATGTTCTGTCTCCCCAAAGCAAATGATTGCCAACAGGACGGAAAGGATCGTGCTGGATTTGTCAATGGGAACTACCTTGTTTACATCTCCGATAGACAGTGCTTTAAAATAACATATCCACGAAGCCCCCGTCGCAGCCCCAGACAGTATTAAAAACAACAACGAACTGGAACTGATCTGTGTGATGGTTTTGGCAGAGCCAACCACAAAAACCATCAGCCAAGAAAACGCCAGCACGACAACTGTCCGTATAGCAGTTGCAATGTCAGAATCTGTCTTTTTAATTCCACATTTTGCGAGGATGGCAGTTAATCCCGCAAAAACGGATGATAAAATTGCTGCCGTTAACCACATTTCCTTTTCCTCCATTATGCGAATATCCACCGAGAAGTTTGTGGCGACTTGCAATATCTGCCCGGGTGTTAAGGTATATCTGCAGAGAATTTCTATTTCATGTGCATATTTAGGGACCTGCTGCCCAAAGAATAACCCGGCAACGGCATGACCGTCTGTTAACCTCCCAGCCAAAGCCCAGCAGGCAAAAGCCGTTTTGGCATCACCTGTTCCACAAAAAGACCTTTGCAAATCGCGATGGCAAAGGCGTCCATGGAGTCACCGATCGAAATGGCCACGAGTGCTCCGATTCCCATATGGATTCCCATATGTTTATCTTCCAGAGAAATTGAGCTGTCAGGTAAAAAAAGAGACTTATCTGCCGGAACAGATACGTCTCGTCATTTATGATACTACCAGGAAAGCTCCCGTATGTTGGTATCACCACACCAAAGTGCTGACTACTCCCTTACATAGAATCGAGTATATCATATCGCCGGACTATTCTCAACACAATTCGCCCAATCATCTTTGGACAAATCAATTTTTGTGTCTTAATTTGCCCTGTACAGTTTTTATGGCAATCGGCCGGTTATATTGGCGGGATTCAGATAGATCATATGCTTCACGTCTACTGCCATCATGGCCCGGCAAATGGCCAGCTGGTCATTGCCTGTTCAGTCTGCACTGTTGAACTCCCATTCCAACCGGAATGAAATGCAGTGCAAGATGGTGTAAAAAAGATAATTCCCTCTTTTTTCTTATTGCGTGTTACCGTCTGTAATCTATGTGCTCTCCGGATAAAAATGGATTTTGTCTGTGGAGGAAACCACATCTATAGGGTGTGGTATATTTCTGCGGCCTTTTCGCGCCTTGCGTCAGCCTGTCCAAGTGACAAGGAGGCGCAGGGCGTTTTTCTATCTTTGGAAAGGCGTCAGAGGTGCCGATATTGAGGGTTGAAGGGGTACGGGGATAAAGCTGAATCATAAACGCATTGATTTTACATATACGCCTGGCGGGGAATTTTTTACCTTCCCCGAGGACACCATGCAGCCTTTTATCTTCGATATGGAGCAGGTTGGGTTTGAGGATGCCCAGGCTATGCCCCGACTTCTGGCAATCCGGGAGAAGTATGTGAGCGAAAAGCCCCGTGCGGGCTACCGCCCCCTGGGCCTTTCCGACAGTTCCCAGGGCACCTACAAGGGAGAGCAGTTTCTTGACGCGGAACAAATCACCCGGAACAAGCTCTATATCTACACCAGAGCAGAAAGCACAGGCTTTGAACGCCGCTTTCTCATGAAGCGCGTAAATGACAACTGGAAAATCGATACGGTACAGGAGCGGTTGGTCGGCTGGCAGCATGTGGGATTGAGAGAGATCAATATAACTTGGAAATTGAAAAAGCCAATTCGGTCAGTCTGTGCAAGCTATTTGGCATGAACATCTTTCAAAAGGAGAATCTGCCATGCGTAAGGAACTGTATAAGGTACTCATTGACGGCCTTGAGAATTTGTGCGCCTGTATTATGACTTCATCAGTCGTTGTGACGGAGATGCGTGGCCGGAATAAAAGGAGTCGTGACAGATGTACATCGGCAAATATTGGGGCAACTTTATTGGAGGCCCCGATGACAGTCTGAACCTTGTGGCTTTTGGGGAATACCAGAAGATCATTGACGCCCTGGAGGTCATTCCCAACCAGGAGCGCACTATTCCGATGAGATTCAGGACGAGGCATACCTGTTCATTCCCTTTGACGAAGAAACCTATCAGGCCATGGCAAAAGTGATCGAAGAACGCTTCATCAACTGGCCGGGTCAGAAATTTGATGAAGATACTTTGGAGCCTTCCGATTAGGCCCAAGCCATGATGGCGTATCTGGACTGCGAATGTACCTATTTCCCTACCATGAAGGACAATGACCCCATCATGGCAGCTTACAGTTATGCCAAGCGGGACAGCACCCATGAAGGCTTTGTGCCGGTGCTCATCAAGGTGGACGAAACCCTGTGGGAGTGCCTTATCATGAATTCCGACCCGGACAGCGATGGCGAGGATGACTACGCCTTCGATCCGGACAAGGTTGCGAAACACCGGAATAAGATGCTTGCCTCCCCCCTTCACAATTTTAAAACAATATCCAGCAGCTCACTCCGCGACATTTATGAGCCGCATCGCTGAGAGAAAATTTTTTCTTTCCCCCCTACAATCCTTGACATTTAAATATTTCCGGCATATACTTAACATTGTTAACTAAAAGCGAAGGGGCTGAAACCGTGGAGTGGACGGATATGATGCATTATCAACAGCAGATGCAAAAGATCATGCGCTGCCTGCTGCCTGCGCGTAAATCTCTGCTGACTGCCAGTGAATGTGAGCTTTTGGCCCATCTGTATTTGCAGCCTGACCAAAATACCCCCATTTTGCTCAGTCAGAGCAGCGGTATGAAAAAAGAAGCCGTCAGCCGCTGCTTGAAGTCCCTTTACGAAAAAAACTGCATACGCAAGGAGCGCCAGACCACAGATGAGCGCAGTTATCAGCTCTTTATGACAGAAACCGGTCTTGCCGAATTGAAAAAGGGATATGAGAGCATTTTGCAGCCCTTCTATGATCTGTGGCGCAGCTCCGGCGAAGATTTTGAAGCATTTATGTATTACGCTGACAGGCTCGCCACACATATTGAGAAAGGACAGGATAACCCCCGTGACCATGAGATTTTATGATGCGCTGCAGCTGGACCCTTCTATCTTAAAGCGGAAGATCGCAGCTTGTGATACAAAAGATGAAAAAGCATATTATTGGATCGCCATGGCAGTGCGCTCTATTCTGATCGTAGCCTTTGCCATCGTATTTATCAGCCTGCTGTCCGGTATCTTCGGCTCCGAAAACACACCTTTGGCGGTGGCAATGTTCTGCATGATGCTGGGCATTCGCTTTGTCAACTTCGAATACTGTATTGGCGACTCCCTCGTAACCCTGGCCGCCGTATTGGCCATTCTGGTATTGATACCCAGCGCAGCAGCGGTGCTCCCACCCATTCTTTTAATTCCGCTGCATTTTACGTCTTTTTTTGCCCTGCTTTACATGACCACCCAGCGGCCGGAAATGGGCAACGGTGGTTTATATAGCTTCGCTTATATCTATCTGACAGGCAATCCCGTGTTTGGTGAGGCTCTCATCCGCCGCGGCCTTTTGGCGCTGGTAGGCTATTTGATTTGCGGTGCAATTCTAATTGCAAAACACCGTGATCAACACAAAAGCACCCGTTTTTATCATGTGATGCGAAAATTTGATCTTTCTTCCCCCGTCCACTTGTGGCAGCTGCGCATGGCCCTTGGCGTGAGTCTGGTGCTGACCGCCGGTCAGGCATTTGGCGTGGAGCGTTTTATGTGGATGGGATTTGCCTGTGCATCGCTGCTGTCCGAGTATCCCTACTCCGGCAATACATCTGTCCGCTTCCGCCAGCGGATCATAGGTGCCGTGGCAGGTTCTTGTGCATTTTGGGTGCTTTATCTGGTCACACCGGAGGCTTTTCATCCGCTGATGGGCCCGTTAGGCGGACTATGTTTGGGATTTTGCACTGATTACCGATATAAAACAGCTATGAACTGCTTTGGTGCTCTGATGCTGGGCGCCGGGATCTACGGGCTGCAGGAAGCTGTAATTCTGCGCATTGTGGATACTTTCCTGGGAGTGGTATTCGGCCTGGTATTTGCCGCCATTTTCCACCGACTGGCAGCAGTCAGACTTCTCCCCTCTTTGAAAAAAGAATTATCAGATCAGGAAAGCGGCCATTTCCCGACTCCATAAAATTGCAGAGGATATACCCAGCGGATTCCACATCACAAATCAATCGGGCGCCCGTTGGCGCCCGATTTTCTTATCAAACTTTGCCAATGGCGCCACAGCACCTAGGCTACATATTTGAGGGGATATTAACCTGCCTGTGGGACGGACTGGATATCCGTACACTTATCCGTAAGTGTTACAGAGAATTGCGGAAAGCAAGGAAAAAGCAAGGTTTTCATTCCACGCAGCAAGGCAATTCTGTGGTATGATAGAAAAACCTTGCGGAGGTGAGACTATGAAAGCAAGCCCTATCGCCCACCGGCGTGTACTTGATTACGCATACACAGACATTGACACACTGTTCCGGGATTTTCACATTTCTGACCAAGGCTACAGCGATGAACAAGTTGAGGAAAGTCGCATCAAATATGGGAAAAACAGTTTATCAGGCCGGGCCTCTGATACGGTGCTCTATCGATTACGACGCGCCTTTCTGAACCCATTCACCATCATTTTATTTGTTCTGGCATGTATTTCCTTTTTAACTGATGTGGTATTGGCATCCAACTTCAGTCGAAATATCACCACAGTCGCCATCATTCTATGTATGCTGCTCATAAGCGGTGCCGTACGGTTTACCCAGGAACTGCGGGCAAAACGCGTAGCAGACCGTCTGACAGGGATGATTGCTTCCACAGTTCTGGTCCGCAGGAACGGGAAATGGGTCCGGGTATCCTCTACTGAGCTGGTGGTAGGCGATCTGGTTCGCCTGTCCGCTGGAGACCGTGTCCCGGCAGACATCCGGCTGACTGCAGCAAAGGATCTGTTTGTCTCGCAGTCGGTCATCACAGGAGAAAGTGCAATCCTGGAAAAAGATGCCCGTACCCTTTCATCAGAACAGGTTCCATCCTACGCAGGATACCGCAACCTTGTCTTTATGGGCTCTGCCCTCACCGGAGGCAGCGGGGAGGGTGTCGTATTGGCTGTAGGCGAGGACACTGTTTATGGCGGCTTTACGTCGGCAGAATTCTTTCCCAAAAATGGATTTGATCAAGGTGCCAATTCCATTGCGTGGGTGCTTATCCGCTTTATGATCGTGCTGGTTCCGGTGGTTTTGATTGCCTGCGGCTTGACGAAAGGCGATTGGATCTCCGCGTTCCTGTTTGCGCTGTCTGTTGCTGTCGGCTTAACGCCGGAAATGCTCCCTATGGTCATTAACGCTTGTCTGGCCAAGGGCAGCGCAGCCATGGGAAAAAAGCAGACTGTGGTGAAAAACATCAACGCCATGCAGGGATTCGGCAGCATGGACGTCCTGTGTGTGGATAAAACCGGCACCCTAACCGGAGACAAAATCACCCTGGAATATTACATGGATATCCTGGGCAACGAGAGCACCAAAGTCCTGGATCTCGCCTATTTAAACAGCCTTTATCACACTGGCGTCAGCAATCCTCTGGACAGCGCCCTTCTGCAATCCCGCCATATGCCAGGCCGCGAGCTCTATTTTCAGGAATTAGCTGCCCAATACCCAAAACTGGACGAGCTGCCCTTTGACTATGAGCGGCGGTTTGCCAGCGTTCTGGTCAGGAACGGCGAAGAAAATCTGCTGATCATCAAGGGCAGTATTGACGAAGTATACCTACGGTGCAGCAGCGTGGAATACAAAGGCGAGCGCCACGCTATATCTGGTGAAGGAATGGCAAGCGTCCGCGCCATTGTGGATGAAATGCTGGAAGACGGGATGAAAGTGCTGGCTGTGGCCTATCGGCCGCTGAAAGCGGCGACACTGTCGCAAGATGACGAGCATGACTTTATCCTGCTGGGATATCTGGCGTTTTTTGATGCCCCCAAGGAAAGTGCCGCCGGGGCGATTCAAAAATTACAGAAGCTCCACGTAGGGGTACGGGTACTGACCGGAGATCACCGGGATATCGCGATCTCTGTCTGCCGGAGACTGGGTATCGATACCACACAAACGCTGACCGGCAGAGACCTGGAGCAGTTGGACAAGGATGAACTTCCGATAAAGATAGAACATACCACCCTGTTTGCAGAGTTGTCTCCCAAGCAAAAAGTGCAGGTCGTGCAGCTTTTACGTTCCAACGGACATACCGTGGGCTTTTTGGGGGACGGTATGAACGACCTGCCGGCCATTGTAGAAGCGGATGTGGGCATATCCGTGGACACTGCAGCAGAGGCCGTCAAGGAAGGGGCAGATGTGATCCTGTTGAAAAAGGATCTGAACGTGCTGGAGGCAGGAATCCAGGAGGGCCGGAGGGCCTTTGCCAATGTGTCCAAGTACATCAAAATCACTGCCTCCTCTAATTTCGGCAACATCCTTTCGATTGTGATTGCCAGTGTATTTTTACCCTTTTTCCCCATGACCTCGTTGCAGCTTTTGCTGCTGAATCTCCTCTATGACATTCTGTGTCTGGTTCTGCCTTGGGACCATGTGGATGAGGAAACTGGTTCCCAGCCCCTGGAGTGGTCCGGCAGAACTTTGGGCCGCTTTATGCGCTTTTTTGGCCCGATCAGCTCCTTCTTTGACATTCTGACCTTTTCTTATTTGTTTTTTGTCCTGTGCCCCGCAGTCTGCGGCGGAAGCTTTTCTTCCCTGATCGGGAGCGGAGAAGAGCTGCACTTCATTGCTCTTTTCCAAACCGGATGGTTCCTGGAATCCATGTGGACCCAGGTGCTGATCCTGCATCTGCTGCGCACACCCAAAGTGCCCTTGCTGCAAAGCAGGCCCTCTCGTCCGGTGATGCTGGTCACCCTGTTGGGTACCCTGTTCTTTACTGTCCTGACCTTCACCCCTGCCGGAACCCCATTGGGGCTTACCACGCTGCCCCCCATCTATTTTGCTTTCCTGGCCATCGCTGTTTTATTGTATCTGCTCTGGGTCACACTGGCCAAGAACTGGTACATCCGCCGCTATCATGAGCTGCTGTAAGAAAGGAGGAATCTGTGATGAAAAAACATATTGGATTTATCGCACTGGATTTCTCCCTTGCACGCTGGCTTTCCGATACGCTTCGCACCGCTCCCCAGACCCACTCCGCCCAGGAACTGTTGGAAGGGCTGGGGGATCTGATGAACGGCAACACGGAGTCTCTGATGCTGGAGCTGGGAGAGAGTGCACATGAGGCCGTGACAGAAGACACCCTCCGCTGCGGTGGTCTCTCTATCGACCTAAGGCTGCGCAGAGTCAGCCGGGACGGAGCAGAGATTTCATTAACGCCAAAGGAGTTCGATATCCTGTATTTTCTGGCTCGCAACCGGGGAGAAGTATTTACCAAAGAACAGATTTACCAGGCCGTATGGGAGAGTGATTACTTATTGGATGACAGCAACATTATGGCTTTTATCCGGAAGCTGCGAAAGAAAATCGAGCCCAACCCCGATGCGCCGCAGTATATCCTGACCATCTGGGGCATCGGATACAAATTCAGCGACAAACTATAAGGTTTAATTCTTACCAAATCGCAAGAAAAACGCAAGGTTTTGGCCCTGTGATTTTTCTTGCGGTTTTTTTATACTCATCCAGGACGCAAGAAGGGAGGGAACAACATGGATTCTGACGGCAGTCCTCAAAGGTCGGTGCAGTATAAAACACATGGAGTTCCGGCTCCCTATGGACTGTATCGCCTTGAACACACGCAAGGAGGTAAGAAATGATGAAGAAAAAAGAAAATCGCCTTTTGGCTCGCCAGGCCGTACAGCAGGCTGTCCTCCGCGACGAGCAAAATCGCCGCATCCAAGAAGCCGCCTCTACCCCAGTCAATGTACTTTTGAATGAGCTGCACGCTCCGCTGAGCGGACTTGCCCCGGAGGCCGTGGATGCCAACCGTGCAAAATACGGCAGCAATAAGGTGACTCACGAAAAAAAGAAATCTTTGCCCCGGCGGCTGGCAAGTGCATTTGTCAATCCTTTTACTGCCATTCTGCTCTGTCTGGCTCTGGTGTCCACCATGACAGACATGGTATTTCCCTATCTCTCTCTGTTCGGCAGTACGCCAGAGGACTTTGATTGTTTAACGGTAGTCATTATCCTGACCATGGTCATTATCTCCGGTACCCTCCGCTTTGTCCAGGAATCCAGAAGCGGCAACGCCGCGGAAAAGCTGCTGTCCATGATCACAACCACCTGCACAGTCACCCGCAAGGGTCAGGAAAAAGCGGAAATCCCCATGGATGAGCTTGTGGTGGGCGATATTGTCCATCTGTCCGCCGGGGATATGATTCCCGCCGATGTACGCATTCTGGAGGCAAAAGACCTGTTTATCAGCCAGGCCAGCCTCACCGGAGAAAGTGAACCTGTGGAGAAGCTGCCTCAGACAAACCAGGAAAAAGAAAGTATAACCGACTATACCAACATAGCTTTTATGGGCAGCAGCGTGGTTTCCGGCAGCGCCCTCGCCGTGGCCATCTGCGTGGGAGATGATACTCTTTTTGGTTCCATGGCCTCCTCGGTGGCGGGAGAGGCCACAGAGACCAGCTTTACCAAGGGGGTAAACGCCGTCTCCTGGGTTCTCATCCGCTTTATGCTGGTAATGGTTCCCCTGGTATTTTTTATCAATGGCATTACCAAGGGGGACTGGTTGGATGCCTTCCTCTTCGGTATCTCCATCGCCGTGGGACTGACCCCTGAAATGCTGCCCATGATTGTGACCACCTGTCTTGCTAAGGGTGCGGTTTCCATGAGCAAAAAGCAGACCATCGTCAAAAATCTCAACTCTATCCAGAATTTCGGGGCCATCGACATTCTGTGCACCGATAAGACCGGTACTTTGACCCAGGACAAGGTGGTCCTGGAATATCACCTCAACGTAAACGGTGAGGATGATACCCGGGTCCTGCGTCACGCCTATCTCAACAGCTATTTCCAGACCGGCTACAAAAATCTCATGGACCTGGCCATTATCCGCAAAACGGAGGAGGCCGAGGCGGAGGACCCCCGGCTGGTGGACCTGTCGGAGCACTATGTGAAGGTGGACGAGATCCCCTTTGACTTTGCCCGCCGCCGCCTGAGCACCGTGGTACAGGACAAGGCTGGGAAAACTCAGATGGTGACCAAAGGCGCTGTGGAGGAGATGCTCTCTATCTGCTCCTTTGCCGAGTGTGATGGTAAGGTCCAGCCTTTGACGGGCAATGTGCGTCAGCAGATCCTTCAGACGGTGGACAGCCTTAACGACAAGGGTTTCCGGGTGCTGGTCATTGCTCAAAAGAGCAACCCCTCTCCTGTGGGGGCGTTCGGAGTAAAGGATGAATGTGACATGGTGCTCATTGGCTATCTGGCCTTCCTGGACCCGCCCAAAGAGTCCACTGCGGACGCCATCCGGGCCCTCAAGCACCATGGCGTGACCACCAAGATCCTTACTGGTGACAACGACAAGGTGACCCGCACTATCTGCAAGCAGGTGGGGTTGAAAGTACGCAACATGCTGCTTGGCTCCGATCTGGAGGCTATGAACGACGCTGAGCTGGCAAAAGCGGCAGAGTCTACCGACGTGTTCGCCAAGCTCACTCCGGACCAGAAGGCCCGGGTCGTATCGGTGCTGCGGGAAAGCGGTCACACCGTCGGCTTTATGGGTGATGGCATCAATGATGCCGCCGCTATGAAGGCTGCCGACATTGGTATATCCGTAGATACTGCGGTAGATGTAGCGAAAGAGTCGGCGGATATCATTCTGCTGGAGAAGGATTTAATGGTCCTGGAGCAGGGCATCATCGAGGGCCGCAAGACCTATGCCAACATGATCAAATACATTAAGATGACGGCCTCCTCAAATTTCGGCAATATGTTTTCCGTTCTGGCCGCCTCTGCCCTGCTGCCCTTCCTGCCCATGATGAGCGTACACCTCATTTTCCTCAATCTAATTTATGACCTGTCCTGCACTGCCATTCCCTGGGACAACGTGGACGAGGAATTCATCGCCAAACCCCGGAAGTGGGACGCCTCCAGCGTGGGTAATTTTATGCTTTGGATCGGGCCTACCAGTTCCATCTTTGACTTTACCACCTATCTCTTTATGTACTTCGTTTTCTGCCCCATGTTTGTCTCCGGAGGCGTACTTTTTCACGACCTGGCCTCCCATTTCAGCGGTGCAGAACTGGCCCTGATGCAGGCGAAGTATATCGGCCTCTTTCAGGCGGGGTGGTTTGTGGAATCTATGTGGAGCCAAACGCTGGTCATCCACATGATCCGCACGCCCAAACTGCCCTTCCTCCAGAGCCGAGCCTCCGCGCCTTTGACCCTGCTCACAATAACCGGCATCACCGTGCTGACGGTGATCCCCTTTACGCCCTTTGGTGCTGTGCTTGGATTTGTTGCCCTGCCTGCTGCCTACTTTGCTTACCTGATTCCTTGTATCCTACTCTACATGGTATTGGCAACCAGTCTGAAAAAAGCTTATGTACGCCATTACGGTGAATTACTTTGATGACAGGAGGAATTTATATGACCTGGACCAATCTGTGGATGGATTTATTTGGACGCACGTCCTTTTGCGGAATTGACATGGGCTTCTGGGTTGCCTTGTCTGCCGTTTTGTTCATTGTAATCTTGATGAATGCAGTGTTTTGGGGGATAAAGCCCAAAGAAAAACCTGGAGAAGCGGAAAAATAAATATTCTCTTTATGGTTACAGCCGCTGTTCTTCCGGCTCCCCCACGTACATCTAAAAAAGAATACGCCCCTGAATTTTCTTGATTTCAGGGGCGTATTCTTTGCCTATTGCGTATTAAATGCTGTTATACCTGATGGACAGAAATTGGTTTGTCACAAATCATTTTCCCAGAAGTCTCCACTTCCAGTTGTTCTCTGGGCTGGCCAATGTACTGCCGGGACTCCTGGAGCCGCTGCTCCTTTTCTGCAATTTCCTTCTGGATCTGTTGGCGGCTTTTTGCCCGGTTCATCTGCAGGAAGAGATGGTACCGCTCCTGCAGTGTCTCCACCTTAGGCGGGAACATAAGGACCTCCGCTCCGATCTGGTTGCCTTCCAGTTCATTCCGGCAGATCTCATCATCCATGACCGCCATATAGAGGGCATATCGTGTAAACTCCTTGAGCGGCATCCGGATCATCCAGCGCCAGCAGGCAGCAGAGCCAGCGACAACCGCCAAGCCGCCCAAGATCGCAATTTTGTTACCTGTCTTCATATCTTTTATCCTCTTTAACGCCGCCGCAGCAGTCTTTACCAGGATGTGGGCACTACTATACCAGGTAAACATACATTTGAGATATATTCTTTCTTAATGATCTTTAAGATTGCACCATTCTCTCTTGATATGTGAAGGAGCAGCAGCAAAGAGGCCAGCACAGCAAACACGCGTTTCACCCTTTCTTCTCTCCTTGAGTCTTTCGAATCTCATGGCGCAGATAGTCCAGCCGCTGAAGCTGACGCTCTTTAAAATGGATCTCTTCCAGAGCGGCGCTGCGCTTTTTCTCCAGCATGTTTAGGCGTTGTGCTGCCGTATGATTCCCCTCCAGCAGAAGGCGCATATAGGTCTCCACTTCCTCCACGGCAAATCCAATGTCATGGAGGGTCATGATGGTACTCAGCCGCTCCAGGTCGGCATCGTCATACTGCCAATCGCCCATCACTTTTTTCACCGCGCCGCACAGGCCCCAACTCTCGTATTCCCGCAGAATGTGCATGGGGATGTGATAGCGCTCGCTTGCCTCCTGTATGGTCATATCGAAGCCTCCAAACAAAAATGTGGGCGTCCTTCCTGGGACACCCACATTCTAAAACGGTTCCGACACGATGTCTAATGCTTATTTTCTTTCCCTTAATATGCCTATTGAACATTTTTGATATGTTGATGAAAAGCCTCTACAACAGGAGTCAGCGCCTGATCCTTTTTCCAGACCAGCACTGTCCCCGTCTCCATGGCCGGAGATAGTGGCAGGAACCGGAGATCATCAAAGGCCAGGTTCAGGTCGAAGCCCAGCGCCGCTCCCACACCGCAGCGCACCATATTGGCAGCGTTGAGGATCAGGTTGAAGGTAGCGGCGATCTGCAGACGATCCCAACAATCGCCAAACCAACTGGCCAGCTCGTGCTGTACGCTCTCCCGCCCACTGACCAGCAGAGGGACTGATTCCAAGTCCTGCGGCGTGACCGCATCCAATCCAGCCAAGGACGAGTCTGCCCGCACCAGCACGCCCCATCGGTCCTTCTCCTGCATCCGGCAGAAAGCATATTTGCCCACATCCACCGGTTCCGTCAGCAGCCCCATGTCCAGAAGTCCCATATCCAACCGCTCCTTCACATCGTCGGCGTTGGCACTAAAAATGCGAAAAGTGACCTTGGGGTAGCGTTCCCGGAAGGTACGGATAGCCTGAGAGAGAAAGGTCATGCTCCGGGTCTCCCCCGCACCAATGGCGATCTCACCCATCAGTTCCGTCTCCCGGGCAGCAAATTCCCGGGCTGTTTTGTCTGCCAGATCAACTAGTTCCTGAGCCCGGCGGCGCAGCAGCATCCCCTCATCCGTCAGAACAATGTGGTAGCGGCTGCGTTGAAAGAGCTGCACCCCCAGTTCCTCCTCCAGCTGCATCAGCTGCCGGGACAAGGTGGGTTGGGTCAGATGGAGCAGGGCCGCGGCCTTAGTGATGTTCTCCTCCCGGGCCACCGCCAGAAAATATCTTAAAACACGAAGTTCCATGAGTATCCCTCCTTCCTCCATCCTACCATTCCCGTCTCACCCCCGCAAGATAAAAATGCTTTCGCAGAATAACTGCAAATAGAAAATGAGTATTTTACATTTTTGGACATTAGATTTACAATAACCCCAGAAGATGCGTAAGGAGGTTATGCATATGAACGCATTGGTCGCTTATTTTTCCGCTACCGGCACCACCGCCAAGGCAGCGAAGGCTCTGGCAAACGCTGTGGGCGGGGAGCTCTATGAGATCAAACCGGCCGTTCCCTACACTAACGCCGATCTGAACTGGATGGACAAAGCCTCCCGCTCCAGCGTGGAGATGAAGGATGCCCACTCCCGCCCCGCCCTGGCTGACACCGACGCCCCGGTGGCCGGACACGATGTGATCTTCCTGGGTTTTCCCGTGTGGTGGTACGTGGCTCCCACCATCATTAATACCTTTCTGGAGGCCTATGACTTTACTGGCAAGACCATTGTCCTTTTCGCCACCTCAGGCGGCAGCGGGCTGGGCAAGTCGGCCTCTGGGCTGCGCTCCAGCGCCCCTGGCGCCAAGATCATGGATGGCCGGATGCTCAATGGCCGTCTGAATGAGGCAGAGCTGAAGGCCTGGGCAGAAGGGCTGAAGCTGTAAAACATTCCGGATATTGAAAAAAATGTGGAGTGTCGATTAGGACACTCCACATTTTTATATCTCCCTTTGCAGGTACACCATATCTACCAGCTGCACTCCACACTCGAAGATAGGATGGTCGTAGTGGTCGGTGAAAAAGTTCTTGACCAGATGATGCCTGCGAAAGCCGCAGGATTCATAAAACGGGATGGTGGATGGACTGTCCCCGGTACCCACCTGCAGCACCGTATATTGTCCTGTGTAGGTTCGGATGAGGAAATCCACCAGGGCTTTGCCATATCCTCTGCCCTGAAAATCCGGCTCCACAGCAATGTTTTTCAGTTCCAGAACGCCGTCACCCTCGTCGGTCACTACACATTCGGCTTTGACTCCGTCGTCCTCCAGCACATACATAGTCCCCCGCTCCAGATAGCGGTCGAGCATGTCCTCCTGCTCATCCGCCAGCAACAGCAAATCCATATATCTCTTTTTATCCGTTTCCACTTTTCTGATTTCCATAGGGCGGCCCACCTCTGCCTGACAGTCTTGATGGAACATATGATACCACAACTATACGAGTCTCTGCAATTCACTGAGAAACATGACAGACAGTTGTCCGCTCTCTGTGCTATAATATAGGCAAAAATCAAGGAAGGCGGTACGGCTCATGAAGATGGAGCGGCTCATCGGCATATTGTCCATCCTGCTCCAGCGGGAGAAGGTCACCGCCCCGGAGCTGGCAGAGCAGTTTGAGGTATCCCGGCGAACCATCCAGAGGGACATTGAGTCCCTGTGCCGGGCAGGCATCCCCATCTCCACCGCCCAGGGCACGGGCGGCGGCATCTCCATCATGGAGGGCTACCGGGTAGACCGCACGGTGCTCACTGATCCCGAGATGCAGGCCATCCTGGCGGGGCTGCGGAGCTTGGACAGTGTCAGCGGCACACGGCGCTATGCCCAGCTGATGGAGAAGCTGTCCGCCGGGACAGGCGGACTGGTCCCCGGCGGCGCCCATATGCTCATCGACCTATCTTCCTGGTACAAGACCAGCCTGCCGCCGAAAATCGAGCTCATCCAAGGAGCCATCGAGCAGCACCACACTATCCGCTTTACCTATTTTTCCCCCAGGGAGGAGTCTGTGCGCACCGTCGAGCCCTATTACCTGGTGTTCCACTGGTCCACCTGGTATGTGTGGGGCTGGTGCCAAATACGGAAGGATTTCCGCCTGTTTAAATTGAACCGCATAACGGAGCTTACCACCGGCGAACCCTTTGTCCCTCGCTGCGCACCGCTGCCCGATCTGGAGCCGGAAAGAATCTTCCCGGTGAAATATCAGGTCACCGTCCTCTTTGATCCTGCCTGCCGCTGGCGGCTGGTGGAGGAGTACGGGGCGGACCGCTTCACCGTGGAACCGGACGGCAGGCTGCGTTTTACCGGCGGCTTTCCTGACGCGGACAGCGTGCTCAGCTGGGTCCTGACCTTCGGAGACAAAGCAGAGCTGCTGGAACCGGAAGAATTGCGGCAGCAGCTTGGGGATCTGGCCGCAGCCTTGGCCGGCCGATACAGGAGGAATTGATATGGCGTCTCATCCGGATTTTGTGAACTACGTGGCCGAGCAGCTGCAGGAAGCCGGAGCCATCCGCAGCCGGAAGATGTTCGGCGAATACGGCCTTTACTGCGACGACGTATTTTTCGCCGTCATTTGTGACGACCAGTTTTTCGTAAAGGTCACCCCCCAGGGCGAAGCGGCGTTCCCCGGTCTGCCCAAGGCTCCCCCCTATGAGGGGGCCAAGGATTCCTTCCTGGTGGAGGATGTGGAGAACCGGGAACAGATGACAAAACTTGCGCGCATCACCTGCGAGGCGCTGAGAAGCAAGCCTCAAAAGAATCGGAGGAAATAACCATGGCCTTTGACTACAAGAAAGAATATAAGGAGTTCTATCTGCCGCCCAAGACACCCGACATCATCACTGTGCCCACTATGAACTTTCTGGCCGTGCGGGGCCAGGGCAACCCCAACGAGGAAAACGGCGCTTACAAGCAGGCCCTGGGCATGCTCTATGCCGTAGCTTTCACCATTAAAATGAGTAAGCTGGGCAAGCACAAACTGGAGGGCTACTTTGACTATGTGGTGCCGCCCCTGGAGGGCCTATGGTGGCAGGAGGGCATCCACGGGGTGGACTACGCCCACAAAGAAGATTTTCAGTGGATCTCCCTCATCCGCCTGCCAGAGTTTGTGACAAAAGAGGTCTTTGACTGGGCCATTCAAGAAGCCACGGAAAAGAAACAACAGGACTTCTCGACCGTGGAGTTCTTCCCCTGGGAGGAGGGTCTGTCCGTCCAGTGCATGCACATCGGCCCCTATGACGACGAGCCCGCCACCGTGGCCGCCATGGCGGAATACGTCAGGGCCCAGGGCTACCAGGAGGATTTCGGGGACGGTCGGTTCCACCATGAGATCTATTTAAGCGATGTGCGGCGGTGCAAGCCGGAGCGGCTGAAAACTGTCATCCGGCATCCCATCAGGAGGATACTATGAAAGGTTTTACCCGTACGGAAACCCGTTTCTCCCTATGCGGCTTAAACTGCGCCCTGTGCAGTATGCATCTGGGCGGCTACTGTCCCGGCTGCGGCGGCGGAGCAGGCAACCAGAGCTGCGCCATCGCCAAGTGCTCTTTGGAGCACGGCGGCGTTCCGTTTTGCTGGGAGTGCCCGGAGTACCCCTGTTCCCGCTACGATGGCTTTGACGATGGGGATTCCTTTGTTCCCCACCGGAACCGGCAGAAGGACATCGCCCAGGCCAAGGAACTGGGGCTGGACGTCTACCTTATGCAGCTAGAAGAAAAACGGAATATTTTAGCAGAACTTCTGGCCTATTACAACGATGGCCGCCGCAAGACCTTTTTCAACACGGCGGTTTATCTCCTGCCTCTGGAGGATTTGCGCTCCGTGATGGCCGCTCTGAACAACCGGCCGGAGCTGGACGAACAGGCAGGCAAGGAGCGGGCACTTGCCGCCGTGGAGCTGCTTCAGGAGGCGGCTGACCGCCGGAGCATCAGCCTAAAGCTCAACAAGAAAGCAAAGAAGGGGTGATCTCATGGCGACGTCCAAGGTGACAGTCCATTTCCCCTGCCCGGTGAAGCAGGTATGGCATACGGTGACTGACCTCACCCACACTGCCTGGCGCAGTGATTTGGCTCGGGTGGAAGTTTTGGATGAGGCTCACTTCGTGGAGTACACCAAAAGCGGCTATGCCACCAACTTTACGGTCACGGCCTGTGAGCCGCCCCGCTTCTGGGCCTTTACTATGGAGAACGGCAATATGTCCGGCTCCTGGGAGGGTATCTTTGAGGCGGCAGAGGGCGGCTCTCGGCTGACCTGCACCGAGACCGTCAACGCCAAGCATTGGTGGATGTACCCCTTTGTCCCCGGCTATCTGAAGCGGCAGCAAAAGCTGTATTGTGACGATTTGCGGAGGGAATTGCTGAAATAAGCCGCGTGTTAATCTGCGTTGCTTGCAGCAACGGGCCATTCTTCCTACAATGGCGATAACACCTGTATGAAAGGAGTTATCCCTTATGTTAAGTGAAAACATCAAGGCAATCCGAAAATCAAAGGGACTTTCCCAACAAGAGCTTGCCATTAAGTTGAATGTGGTACGGCAAACCGTCTCCAAATGGGAGCAGGGATTGTCTGTCCCGGATTCTGATCTGTTGATCTCCCTGTCGGAAGCGCTTGAGACACCCGTGAGCACACTGCTGGGAGAGACGGTGGAAGAGACGGAGGCAGATACCGTCAAAGCCCTCTCCGAAAAACTGGAGATCATCAACCTACAGTTTGCACGGAGAAAGGCTTTTCGAAGAACAGCCCTCCACTGGTCACTGATTGCATTCTGCGCACTCATTGTGGCTGTCTTCGCGGCCTTGGCAGTTGTCAACAGCCCTTACCTGGGTTGGGATTACAGCGCCCCGGAAACCGCCGTCATGGGTGTGGCCATCCACGCCTTTGAATGGGGCTTTGTCCGTCTGGCGCCCTTTGCGCTGATCGCAGCACTGGTGGGCGCTTTCTTGACACGGAAAAGAGCATAGGGCATGTTTCCGGAGCACATGCCACTGAACAAGAAGAGCAGTACCATCGGACAAATATGAGCACGGAAAATCGGGCAGAGTCCGTTGCTTTCCGATATGCTG
>ENA-OURU01001051-OURU01001051.1-human-gut-metagenome-genome-assembly--contig:-NODE-1051-length-37699-cov-5.512884_pt1 | contig 37699 bp, 28 predicted proteins | sample MGYA00242137_ERZ509064 | MGnify/ENA primary metagenome ERZ509064 (study PRJEB26280, sample SAMEA2338777) | human gut metagenome | biome: human gut; feature: human-associated habitat; material: faeces...
TCCGCGTTGACAGGTGCAAAGATAGACATATTTTTTTACCCTCCAAAATTTTCTTTCTTTTTTGAATAGTATAATTCGATAAAGATATCCAAAAGACATCGATTTTAAACTGATAATCAACCAATAGGAATACAACCTAAAAAGTGTTAACAGCCATATCTGAAGCAAGAAACAAAATCCCCGGCATCTTTTGTGAAAAAGCCGGCGTATTTTCATCAAAAGCCGGCGTAAATTGATGAAAAGCCGGCGTATATTTTTATACGACCCGCCAGGCTTGAAATCAGTATTCACATGAATCAAAAACAAAACTAACGAGAACCGTTCCCGATTCCCGTTAGTTTCATTGATCATACACTCGGGACTTTCTCCTCCAAAATTTATAATCCTTGCAAATAGGTTTTCAGCGTAGCCACATATTCTTTCATCGCCTCGTGACCAACCGACGTAATCCGGCAAGCCGTACGCGTTTTTTTCCCAACAAAACTCTTTTCTATGCTGATATATCCTGCCTCACTCAGTTTATCAAGCTGCACACTCAAATTACCGGCTGTCGATTGTGTTTTCTCTTTCAGATAAACAAAATCTGCCTCTTCAACCGATAAGAGGATCGACATAATTGCCAATCGAAGTTGGGAATGCAACAAGGGATTTAACTCTTTCAGCATAATTCTTTCATTTTACGATTCAAGATATGTCCGGGTATAACCATCATGACGGCAAAGATAGCACCAAAAATCAAAATTGAGTGCGGCATACTGACAAACAATAAAACAAACGACAGAACCACTCCTACGATACCACAGCATACCAAAGGTTTGAATTTGCTGACAGCTCCTGATAATGTCGTTGCCATACTCATCAGCAACGCAACCATAAACAAAATTCTCATTGGAATGAAAAAGGCACTTATGCTTAACACGACAACAACCACTCCAAACAAACTCCAAATATAGGTAGTGATCCGATCCATATAATTCCGGATGCCACAATTCGGATTTTTCCGATTAAAATACAGGGATACGGGAACACTGATCACAGGTAAGGCAAACCATAAAAAGTTGATCTGCCAGGAACATCCTAAAATAGCCATTCCATACCAGATACAAAACGAAACCACAATAGTCATATATCCCCATATCAATAAAGGATAAGCCTCATAACGGGCTTTTCTTTCCTGCGTCTCCTGAATCATTCGCAAAATCAGTTCCAAACTTTCCTTTTCCGATAATTTTCTGTCTTCCATCATGTCCTTACTATTTTTAATGTTTCAAAATTAATATTGTTTTGTTAAACGATCACGCTCTGAAGAAGAATCTTTTTCAACCGCCATTTTATTTATCTTCCGCCCGGCATTAAAATTCCAGCTTATGCCTATTTTAAATAAACGCCCTGACGATTTCGCACCATAATCTGTGACATGGATATAATCATCCAACCGGGCTACATAACCCGGAAACTGATTGAATATATTATCGACACCGATCTGTACACTCCACCGATCGCCCCAACGTTTCTGGCAACGTAGATCAAGCGTATGCCGGGGATTCACTTCGCTATTCCCCGAATACAGCCGCGAACTACCCGTATATTGCAAATCCAGCCGGACATCCCAAGGTAAAAAGAAAGAAGCCGTTGCGTTTCCAAAATACAAATAATGCGTCTGAAAATGATTTTCGGCATAAACCCGGATATCTTGCCTCACGCCCACCCAATTCGAGTTCCAGCTAAACCAATAAACCGGTTGCCAAGGAATATTCAAGGCTACGAACCAATGATTCTCCCGGTTATGATTCTCATAAGTCACAAAAGACACATCCGGATTTACCGGATCCTGCTTGGTAAACTGACGAATTAAATCGCGGTTTAAGTTGCAGCCAATTGTCAATGTATACCGATAATCATACACAAACGTCAAATTGAGCCGATCTGTATACATCGGCTTTAAGGAAGGATTCCCAATCTGATAATGATAATCCGAAGTTTGTACCCGGTTCGGATTCAAAGCCGAAAAAGCCGGACGTTCGATATATCGGGCATATTGCCCTACCAACATGCGTCGGCGAAGCTTATCAAAAGCATACGTAACATCCACATGTGGGAAGAAATCCCAATACGATCTTTGTATGACATTCGTCCGGTCGGATGTCTGTGAATACTCGCCCCGCAATCCTGCCTTCAATGAAAGACTCTTCCAATCGAATGCATATTGAGCATACAAAGCCATGATATGTTCATGATAGTCCAAAGCATAATCATATCCAGGAATAGGAATCCAGGAAGAAGTCTCCGACCAACCATCAGAACCCGCCTTATCCTTCATCTGTGTAAACGTATATTTCAGGCCCGCTTGCCCATAGTTTGTCTTTCTACGAAACCATTTCCAACCGGCATCCAGACTAGCGATACGATAATCCATCCGACTTTGTGTGCGGTAAATAGAGTCAGACATTCCCGATGGATATTGCCAACAGATATCATATCGGTTATCTCCATTTGACCTTTTCTGTGTATAATCAGCCAAGATATGCCAGGCAGAACCTAACGTATCCAGTTGATGGCGAAAACTGAAACAGCCTGTCACCATCTGATAATGATCAATTTGCCTATAATCCCCTAAACTTTCCATCCATCCTTCTTCAGCTTCCAACAACGAACGGCTGTGCATCAAACGAGAAGAGTAACGCCTGATATACTCTACTTCCATACCTACGTTTGTCTTATCATCAGGAGTATATACCAATCCATTCTGCCATGTTTCATAATCCGATGGATCCTCAAACCTACCTTCGCTGGTAAAACTTTTTCTATTATCAGTATATATCCGATTTCCATCCAAAATACCATCCGCTTGCGGCTGGTAAATCATCGACATGCTTCCATACCAATTCCATTTCCCTTGAAGTCTGTTCCAAGTAACATGTGGCTCGTATTGCTGAAATCCGGAAGAAAGAGAAGAGAACAAAGAAGTATTCCCTTGCCAACCTTTTTCTTTCATCTGCCGTAACCAGATATAAATGGCACCACCCTGCATTATCGCATCTTCATCCGCACCAGCCATCGGGACAACTTCTATCCGTTGAATATTCTCTGAACGAAGAGATTGTAAATAAGACATCAGCAAAGTTCCATCCAACCTCACTTCCCGATCATTTACAAATACCCGAGTTCCCGATGTGCCATTAATGGCTATCTTCCCATCCGACACCCAAACACCAGGAGCTTGCCTCAACAAATCAATCCCGTTGCTATTTAGCCCCGGCGGAATCTGCCAGACGAAACGGTCGGCCTTTCGCTCAACAGCATGCGCATGAACAACTACTTCTTGTAAAGATGTCTGTGAAACTTGCATGACGAATGTATCACATTGCAAGGCATGTATCTCCAATTGACATCGTAAAGATTCATACCCCACGCTGCGAAGATGAACTGCATAAAGTCCCGGAGTAATTGCCAGTTGGAAAAAGCCTAAACTATCCGCAACGATCCCTTCTTGTCCATCCGAAGTTAATGCAGACAATAATACCGTTGCATAACCAATTGGTGTTCCTTCTTGATTCTGTACGAAACCCGAATACATGACTTTCTGCTGGGCCATTCCTGCCATTGTCATCCAAAGGAATAAAACCAATCTGCAAAACCGTTTCATCACTACTGCCTGTCCATATAATACAACTTCAACTTGCATACCGGTTTATCCGGATTATATGTATAAGAACTCCGGGCAAATCCTTCCAGAGGTAGTCCTTTTTCGTCCATATTCATTTTCCAATCTCCGTTTTCATCATGAAAGACAGATATAATACATGAATCCCAGGGAACATTTTCCAAAGTCACAACAACGTGTCCTTTACAAGCCTTAGCCATTCCATAAACAGGCTGATCATTATCTTTTTGTTGTGCCATCACCAAAACATTCCCTGTTTCTCCACGAATGCCTTTAACTTCTACTTTTATTTGGAATGATTCTCCTTTTACCTGACACACTGAAGCCAATAGTATAGCTAGCCAACATACCATACGCATCATCTTTTTTCCTCCTCTCCTTTTGTATAATACCAAAAAAGAATCTGCTTGATCAAATTCATGCCCCAACCAAGTGCAACCCAAAATATCCACCATTCATGTGGTGTAACAACTATATTTAAAATGCCCAGAAATACACAAGTCACCAAATAAGTTGCTATACGTTCTTTCAAATAAAGCGGAAAATGCCTTTTCTCTGAATTAATTGTTTCCATCATTCTTTCCATTTAGTCAAACAAATTAGTTTATAAAATAAACCATTTAATGAAAAAAGAAAAGCAAAGAGGCGCGCTTCTCATTTGCTTTCGATGCAAATATAAAACAGTTTATTTTATAAACCAAATAGTGTAACAAAAAAATCCATCTCTAAAGAGAATTTTCAAATAAGTTGCATTATTAAAAATAATTCTTAACTTTGCATCGCAAGAAATTTGTATCAGACAAGAAATAGAAGATGAAACTTTCCGATTGGAAAATATTTATGGCAAGAATTTTATACGTCATTACCATTCTGTTGATTCAAACAGATGTATTGGCGGGTGAGAATGCACCATACAAATACCAAGAGAAAACTTGTATTTCTGCACAAACATCCATATCAACGAATCAAATTGATCCGGATGATGATTACACACGTACTCGTACCCTAACACGGACATTTGTTGCAGCCCTACCTGTGCTATTGACACTAATTCCTAATATATATATTTTACCTCAAGAAGAGGTTGTAAAGCCAAAACCAGAAATCGCATGTGTAACATGTAATAATAGTCGGCAGGCGACTCTTTGCACTTACTTGATTTAGCTTTTCCCACTTTAATATATGCAATCTTCTATCTGGATTTTTTATTCAGAGCGTATCGCATTGCATACTTTTTTCAACAGACCCAATAAACATATTTAACTTACCAAGAAACTTATGAAGAGTATTTATCAGAAGTTAATACTCCTGCTAGGCGTAGCTGGAGTTGTTTCTTCGTGTAGTGAAGCACAACGAGAAAAGGTGTTTCATACCACCAAAACGCCAATAACCCGATTAACACCAACCAGTATTGAATTTCCGCAATCGTACGTAGCAGATGTTCAGGCTATTCAATTTGTGGAAGTCAAACCAAAGGTGGAAGGATTTGTTCAGCAAATCTTAGTAGATGAAGGAGAGAAAGTTCAAAAAGGACAACCTCTTTTCCGTCTCAGCTCTGAAGAATATAGCGTGAGTGTGAAAGAAGCTCAGGCCAATTACAAGCAATCAGAAGCTGAATTGCAGATGGCTGAATATGAAGCAGAGCGTATCGAGAGACTCGTAAAGAAGAACATCTTGTCGAAGATTCGCCTGGATCAGGTTATGACCCAAAAAGAGGTGGCACGCATGAAAGTGGAACAAGCTAAATCACAATTGCAAAGAGCGCAAACCAACTATTCATATACAACTGTTACCTCGCCATTCGATGGATATATTGACCGTATTCCGTATAAAGTAGGAAGCTTGGTAACGCCGGAAAGCTTGTTGACCACTGTCAGTGACGTATCTGAGATTTTTGCCTATTATAAGGTAAACGAAAGTGAATATCTTAAATTCAAGCGGGCTCAACTTCGTGGAGAACAATTGCCTGAGATGAATAACATCGAACTGATTCTCCCCGACGGCAGTGTTTATCCGCATAAAGGACGTGTAGAAACTGTCGAAGGAGATTTTGAACGAGGTACGGGATCCATTGCATTCCGTGTTCGTTTTCCCAATCCCGATGGACTATTGAAGCATGGAGTTACCGGAAAGGTACGGATGATGACGAAGATGTCTGACGTATATCTGGTTCCACAAAAGTCAACTTTCGAGATTCAAGATTTTACCTATGTATATGTTGTCGATAAAGAAGGCATTGTGAAGGTTCGGAGCTTCCAGCCTCTTCAGCGATATGAGAAGTTCTATATCACAGAAGATCTGGAACCAGACACTTATATTGTGTACGAAGGTATTCAAAGCGTCAAAGATGGAATAGAAATTCATCCGGATACCATCAGCTTCCAGCAAATCATGCAAGGCATCACTTTGGATAAAGATAGTTTAAACCAATAAATCTGCGATCTGATTATGTTTAAATTATTCATCAAGCGCCCTATCCTTTCGGGTGTTATTTCCGTATTGATTGTCTGCCTGGGTTTATTGGCTATTACAAGCCTGCCCATTACGCAGTTTCCTGATATCGTTCCTCCTTCGGTGACAGTAACAGCCCGTTATACCGGAGCCAGTGCGGATGTTATGTCGAAAACCGTTGCTACACCACTTGAAAGAGCCATCAATGGTGTTTCGGGTATGACCTATATGACAACGGTATGTACGAATGATGGTATGTCACTGACCACGATTTATTTTAAGGTAGGAACAGATCCGGACGTTGCTGCTGTGAACGTACAGAACCGTGTTACTACCGTTCTCGATGAATTACCCGAAGAAGTTATCCGTGCCGGAGTGATTACCGAAAAAGAGGTAAACAGTATGTTGATGTACCTCAACATTTTCAGTACAGACAGTGCTCATACGGAAAAATTCGTCTATAATTTTGCGGATATTAATATCTTACGCGAATTAAAGCGTATTGACGGTGTCGGATTGGTTGAAATTATGGGTAGCCGCGACTATGCCATGCGCGTGTGGTTAAATCCAAACCGACTGGCCGTTTATAATATGTCACCTCAAGACGTAACAGAAGCGATCCGCAGACAGAATATCGAAGCTGCTCCGGGTAAAACCGGTATCAGTTCCGATAAGCTCCCGCAACATCTGCAATACGTATTACAATATACCGGTAAATTCTCTACACCAGAAGAGTACGGGGAAATTGTATTAAAAGCGATGTCTGACGGATCCCTACTTCGCCTCAAAGACGTGGCTACCATCGAATTCGACTCTGAAGATTATAATATGATCTCCATGACAGATGGACGTCCGTCGGCTTCCATCATGATCAAGCAACGACCGGGTTCAAATGCACGGGAAGTGATCCAGAATATCAAAGCCAAGATGGAAGAGATCAAAGAGTCCAGCTTCATTCCGGGAATGGAATATAATATCTCGTATGACGTATCCCGATTTCTGGATGCCTCAATCTCGGCCGTGCTTAGAACGTTGATTGAAGCCTTTATCTTGGTATTCATCGTCGTATATATTTTCCTACAGGATTTCCGATCTACCCTGATTCCGGCCATAGCCGTACCGGTTTCACTGATTGGTACCTTCTTTTTCATGCAGATGTTGGGCTTCTCCATTAACATGTTAACGCTTTTCGCCTTGGTTCTTGCCATTGGTATTGTGGTAGATAATGCCATCGTCGTCGTCGAAGCAGTTCATGTTAAAATGCACGAACAACGATTATCTCCCTATAAAGCATCGGTTGCCGCCATTGGAGAAATCGGAGCGGCGATCATTGCCATTACCCTCGTCATGTCTGCCGTGTTCATTCCGGTTGGTTTTATGAGCGGAACTGTGGGAATTTTCTACCGCCAATTCTCTCTGACATTAGCTGTTGCTATCGTCATCTCGGGTATCAATGCCTTGACCCTTTCTCCGGCTCTATGTGCCATGCTGTTACTTCCTCCGGGAGAATTGCATAAGAAAGTCGGCATAAGTGGAAAATTCTTCCGGATATTCAATCATCAGTATGAGAGATTTGAGAATTTCTATCATAAAGGATTAAGCCGCTTCTTGGGACGTCGTTTCTTCACGTATGCGACACTGATTCTATTCTTTTTCGCAACCTGGGGAATGAGTAGTATTCTTCCAACCGGCTTCATACCCAATGAAGATCAAAGTATGATTTATGTCAATGTGGATACTCCTCCGGGTGCGACACTCGAACGTAGCGAGGCTGCCTTAAACAGCGTACAGGCCACTTTATTACCATTCGACGAAGTAGAGAGTGTTTCAACGTTGGCCGGATATAGTTTGATGACAGAAACGGAAGGTGCCAGCTTCGGTATGGGAATGATCAACCTGAAGCCATGGGACGAGCGAGAGAAAACGGCAGAAGAATTAATGCAGGTTTATGCAGACCGTACTGCGCATATCAAAGATGCCCAAATCCAGTTCTTTTTGCCGCCATCAGTTCCGGGTTTTGGTAATGCCAGTGGTTTTGAACTTCGTCTACAAGACAAAACTGCCGGTAGTTTCCAAGATTTTGCAGATGTAGCCGATGAGTTGGTAGAAAAACTAAACAAGGATCCTCGTTTACAGGGTGTTTCTTCTGGCTTCAATCCGAATTTCCCTCAGTACTTACTGAAAGTAGATTTAGAGAAAGCAGCCAAACTGGGTGTCAATCTGCAGGAATCAATGGAGACTCTTCAATCGTATATTGGTAGTTTCTATTCTTCCAACTTTATCCGGTTTGGACAGATGTATAAAGTTATGCTTCAAGCGGCACCTGAATATCGTATGAATCCAGAAGATATTTATGACTTGTATGCCAAAAACAAAGATGGGAACATGGTTCCCTATTCTAACTTCCTGACAATGGATCGTATCTACGGACCAAGTCAGATTACCCGTTACAATATGTTTACCTCGGCTTTGATTACGGGGAATGCAGCAGAAGGTGTCAGCTCTGGTGAAGCCATACAAGCCGTTGAAGAAATAGCCAAAGAAACTTTACCACGCGGATATGATATCGAATGGTCTGGTGTAACTCGTGAAGAAAAAGAATCTGGCGGACAAACATTAATTACGTTTGCGATCTGTCTGCTATTTGTATATCTATTGCTGGCAGCCCAATACGAAAGTTTACTTCTGCCAATGCCTGTAATCCTTTCTTTACCGGCTGGAGTATTCGGTTCTTATTTATTCTTGCAGCTGGCGGGATTAGAGAACAACATCTATGCTCAGGTAGCACTCGTCATGCTAATCGGTTTGTTGGGTAAAAATGCCATCTTGATTATCGAAATGGCCAACCAATACCGTCATCAAGGACTCGACATTCTGGATGCCGCTATCAAAGGAGCCAGAAGTCGTTTGCGCCCCATTCTGATGACTTCATTCGCTTTCATATGCGGATTGATTCCATTGGTATTTGCCACCGGTGCCGGAGCATTAGGTAACCGCTCGATCGGAACGGCAGCAGCCGGAGGCATGCTGATTGGTACATTCGTTGGTATCTTCCTGATTCCAGGTTTGTACGTTCTATTTGAAACTATCGAAACACGCCTGAAAGGCAACCCAAAAAAGTATGATGACGATGATGAAGAATAAGAATACTCTATATGGACTCGTGTTGCTGGCTTCCGTATTTGTCACCGGATGTAAAGCCCCACAGCTGACACAAGAAGAAAAGTTGGTTGTTCCTGAAACGTATGGTCAAGCATCAAGCGATTCAACTACAATTGCAACCCTATCCTGGCAGCAATTCTTTCAGGACACTATCTTGCAAACATATATCCGACAGGCATTAGCAAACAACCTTTCGTTCAGGCAAACCGTCGAACGGGTTCGCATGGCTCAAAATCAGTTAATGCGAGCGAAAGGCGGACTCTTACCTAATATATCGGCTGGCTTGGGAGCTGGAGTCCAGCGGTTCGGAGAATATTCGATGGACGGAGTTGGAAACAGTACCACCAATACACCAGATCTGGAAAAAGAGAAACATATCCCAGATCCATACAGCGATTTCACATTAGGAATCCAGTTTGAATGGGAAGCTGATATTTGGGGTAAATTAAGCCATAAAAAACAAGCTGCTGCAGCCCGATGGATGGCATCCCAAGAAGCTGCTCGCTATGCACAAACTCTGCTCATCTCCGAATTGGCAACCCAATACTATGAGTTGATCGGGTTAGACCGCCAAAAAGAGATTATCAAAGTGGCGATACAAAATACAGAAGACTCATATAAACTGACGTATGAATTGAAACAGGAAGGCGAAGTTACACAGCTAGGTGTGGATCAGTTCGAATCACGTCTGTTGCAGTTACGTGGATTATTGCTTGAGAACGAACAACAGATTGAAGAGAAGGAACGGGCTATTTCATCTTTAATCGGTTCTTATCCAACGGAGATTCGACGAATTTCTTTCCGGGAAATAGAAGATTTACAATTCCCAACAGAGGTTGGTGTACCTTCTCAACTGATTTACAATCGCCCGGATATTCGCAGCGCTGAACAGGAATTACTGGCCAGCAAAGCGGATTCTGAAGCTGCACGCAAAGCATTTTTCCCTTCACTGACACTGAATGTAGGAGGCGGATTCAATGCATTCGATGTGAGTCACTGGTTTACAGCGCCAGCCTCATTAATCTACAATCTGGGTGCCGGACTCACCGCTCCTATATTCAAACAGCATGAAATAAAAGCCTTGTGGAATGATGCCCAAAGTGCTCAGCGTATTGCCTTGCTGCAATATCAGGAAAAAGCACTGAAGGCATACGAGGAAATTGTCAATCTGATTCGTTCTCATGACAATTTGTTGAAACGAAATAAGCTGAAAAAAGAGGAACGAAAATTACATGCCCGTTCTGTATCGGATGCCAACGAGTTATTCAAACTTAGTTTCATCGGCTATTTGGAAGTACTCTCGGCGGATGAGAAATACATGGAATGTGAATTGGATTACACTTCGCTCTGTACTCGGCATTGTATCAATCAAGTTCTATTGTACAGGGCATTAGGCGGAGGAACACTCTAATTATAATAATATCTTTTTTATTTCCACTTTCTAAAGGCTGCTCATCTGTGATAGACAGGCAGCCTTTATCTATTATTGACAACAAAAAATCAGGCACGAACTTCGCAGATTTCACAGTAGTTCAGAACTGTGTTTCTGTAAAATTCGTGCCTGATCTATATAGTAGGCTTGCATCTGATCTTACCAGCGAAGCTACATTAATCAAGACATACGATTCTTATAATCTTCATAGCCGAAACGACGGACCAGACGAAAACCCGTCTGCGGATTCCAGATACCAATAGAAGGATGTGTTACGCCATTGAACATCGTCGTCTTAACCATCGTATAATGGATCATGTCCCGGAAGACAATCTTCTCTCCTATTTCCGGTTCTCGACCACCATCGAAAGCCCAGTCGCCATAGTAATCACCCGCCAGACAACTGTTACCACCCATGCGCCAACGTTTCTCTCCGTCTGCAGGCTCATGTGTGCCCAAAATTGTCGGTTTGTATGGCATCTCCAAGCAGTCCGGCATATGACAGGCAAACGAGACATTCAACATTAACGTATTCACGCCACCATGACATACCTTGTCCTCAACAGTAGCGACCAGACAACCTGTATCCCAGGTAAAGGCACTTCCCGGTTCCAAAATGACCCGCAAATGCGGATACCTAGCCTGGAAATCGTTGAGAATACGGATTAATTCCTCTTCATCATAGTCCTTATGCGTCATCAGATGACCGCCTCCCATATTCAGCCATTTAATCTGCGGAAAAAACTTGCCGAAGCGTTCTTCTACAGCAGCCAGTGTATTCCGCAAATCATCCGGACGAGATTCACAAAGAGCGTGGAAATGCAGGCCATCAATACCTTCGGGCAAAACAGTCAATTCTTCTGCCAAGATGCCTAAGCGCGAACCCCGATCACAAGGATTGTATAAATCGGTCTCGACCGTCGAATATTCCGGATTCACACGCAATCCGCAAGAAACACCGGCGGCATGCGCCTTGTCGGCAAACCGGGCATACTGCGCGAGCGAATTAAACGTAATGTGACTGCTGTAGCGCAAGATTTCATCAATCTCTTCAGGTGTATAGACGGGTGCATAGGTATGCGTCTTTTCGCCATACTCTTCATAAACCAAACGAGCCTCCGCCAGCGAACTGGCAGTGGCTCCGTCTGAATGTTTCTTCAACTCAGGGAAAATACTCCACATAGCATTAGCCTTCAAAGCAACGATAATCTCAGCTTGTGTAGCCTGACGCACCTTATCAATGACTTCCATATTGGCTGCTAACATGCCTTCGTGCAACACATAGCAAGGAGAAGGCACGGCAGAGAAATCCCATTCGTTTAATAATGTTTCCTTATCGATCATACCTCCAGGTCAATATCAAACTTTTCAACCCAAGGTAATCCTTGTTCTCCCAGTTCAGCCAAGAATGGATCCGGATCGAACTGCTCTACGTTGTACACGCCTGCACCTTTCCATAAGCCGCGTGCAAACATAGCTGCACCCAATGCAGCAGGAACACCCGTTGTATAGCTGACAGCTTGCGTACCGGTTTCCTTGTAAGCCTGTTCGTGATCGCAATTGTTATAAATATAATATGTTCTTTCTTTTCCGTCTTTGATACCACGGATACGGCAACCTATTGAGGTTTCACCATGATAATTAGCACCCAAAGATTTAGGATCCGGCAATACAGCCTTCAGGAACTGCAACGGAACAATCTTCGTACCATTGTATTCTACCTCGTCGATACGAGCCATACCGATATTCTGGATTACACGCAGATGCGTCAAGTATTCCTGGCCAAATGTCATCCAGAAACGAGCACGCTTGATTGTCGGGAAATTCTTTACCAACGATTCCAACTCTTCATGATACAACAGATAAGAGTCACGCTCACCAATATTAGGATATGTAAGTGATTTATGAATTTCCAGCGGACCGGTCTTCACCCACTGACCATTTTCATAATAACGGCCATTCTGTGTAATCTCGCGGATATTGATTTCCGGATTGAAGTTGGTGGCAAATGCCATACCATGATTACCGGCGTTACAATCTACGATATCCAAATAGTGGATTTCATCAAAATGATGTTTAGCCGCATAAGCTGTAAAGATAGCCGAAACACCCGGATCAAAACCACAACCTAAAATTGCAGTCAAGCCCTTTTCCTTAAAACGATCCTGATAAGCCCACTGCCAGCTATATTCAAAATGAGCTTCATCTTTCGGCTCATAGTTAGCAGTATCCAAATAGTTTACACCACACTCCAGACAAGCGTCCATAATGGTCAGATCCTGATAAGGTAACGCCACATTAATCACAATATCAGGCTGGAATGACCGCATCAGAGCAACCAGTTCTTCTACACGATCCGCATCCACCTGAGCCGTCTGGATACGGTTACCGCCTACAGCAGCCGCAATCTGATCACATTTTGACTTTGTACGGCTAGCCAACATAATATCGGTAAAGATCTCATTTTTTGCGACCTTATGCGCAACAACGGTACCTACACCTCCGGCACCAATAATTAAAACTTTTGACATTAAATTATTAGTTTGTAAATCTATCATGCAGAGTACAGAATTGAGGACTCTGCGAACCCATTCATTTTCCGGCGTGAATTTACAATTTTTCCGGCGAATTCCGTACATTTGCAATCAGAAAAACTTTTAATCCATTATATTTTGGCACGAAAAAGAAAACCGTTACCTATATTGGAAAAGGTAACCATAACAGATGTGGCCGCCGAAGGAAAGGCGCTGGCTCGAGTAAACGACATGGTGGTATTTGTTCCGTATGTCGCTCCAGGAGATGTAGTTGACATCCAGTTAACACGTAAAAAGCACAGTTATGCTGAAGGGAAAGCGATTGCATTTCATCAGTATGCAGAAGGACGTGCGGTTCCTTTCTGTGAACATTTCGGTGTTTGCGGTGGATGTAAATGGCAGCATCTGCCCTACGAAGCTCAACTGAAATACAAACAGAAACAGGTTATCGACAACCTGACCCGTATTGGCAAGATTCAAATGGAAGAAGTCCTGCCGATCTTGGGTTCCGAGCATACACAGTTTTATCGTAACAAACTGGAGTTTACCTTTTCTAACAAGAAATGGCTGACGGAAGAACAGGTGCAGTCCGGCGAATCGTTCGACTGCATGAACGGAGTCGGTTTCCATATTCCGGGAATGTTTGATAAAGTACTGGATATTCACAAATGCTGGTTGCAGGACGATATTTCGAACCGGATCCGCCTGGCGATTAAAGATTACTGCCTGACACACGAGGGTTATCCTTTCTTCGACCTGCGGAATCAGGAAGGCTTCATCCGTACGCTGATGATCCGGACGGCTTCGACCGGTGATCTGATGGTGGTCGTGGTCTTCTTCCACGAAGACAAAGAACGTCGTGAGGCTTTGCTTTCCTACGTGGCCGAACAATTCCCTGAAATCACTTCACTGCAATACGTGATCAACGGGAAATGCAATGACACCATCACCGACCAGGAAATCCTTGTTTACAAAGGGAAAGATCATATCATCGAAGAGATGGAAGGACTGAAGTTCAAAGTGGGACCGAAATCTTTCTACCAGACCAACAGTGCGCAGGCTTACAACTTATATAAGGTAGCCCGCTCGTTTGCCCAACTGACGGGGAATGAACTGGTGTACGACCTTTATACCGGAACCGGTACCATTGCCAACTTCGTTTCTCGCCAGGCCCGCAAAGTGATCGGTATCGAATATGTGCCTGAAGCCATCGAAGATGCAAAAGTCAACTCAGCGTTCAATCAGATTGAGAATACGCTGTTCTACGCCGGCGATATGAAGGATATCCTGACACAAGATTTCATCAACGAACACGGACGTCCGGATGTCATTATCACCGATCCGCCACGTGCCGGTATGCACGACGATGTGATCAAGACAATCCTGTTTGCCCGTCCGAAACGGATTGTTTACGTCAGCTGTAACCCGGCAACTCAGGCACGCGATTTAAGTCTCCTCGACGGAGCGTATGCCGTGAAGAAAGTACAGCCGGTAGATATGTTCCCGCACACACATCATGTGGAGAATGTTGTCTTGCTGGAATTAAGAACTGACACAAACCAAGCATAAATCATGCCCAGACTTTGCTTCCTCTTCCTCACATTATTACTGCTGTTATCCGGTTGCCACAGCAACGGGCAGCAACAGGAGGAAGAAGAATGCACGTCTGTTACCGACTTGCCGCAGCTGAAGGAAAAAGGCAAACTGACGGCAGTCACGCTATATAGCTCTACTTCGTATTTCCAGTACAAGATGCAGCCGATGGGATACGAATACGACCTGATTGAAGACTTCGCCCAGTCGCAGGGACTGGAACTGGAAATCAAGATTGCCCAAAGCACGGCCCAGCTGGTTTCCATGCTGCATGCCGGCGAAGCAGATGTAATCGCCTACCCGATCTTTATCAGCAACCAGAGCAAGCAGGAAGTGTTGTTCTGCGGACACGAACAGCAGACCAGCCAGGTGATTGTCCAACGGGCCAACAAAGGGGATAAAATCCTGAAGGATGTCACCGAGCTGATTGGGAAAAAGATTTACGTACAGAAAAACTCCAAATACGAAGAACGGTTGAACAACCTCAACCAGGAATTAGGCGGAGGACTGGATATTGTCTCCCTCGAAAAAGATTCGTTATCCAACGAAGACCTGATCAGCATGGTCTCCAAAGGAGAAATTCCCTATACCGTTAGTGATGATAACATGGCCCGGCTGAACAAGACGTATTACTGGAATATCAACATCCAGCTAAAGATCAGCTTTCCGCAGCGCTCGTCGTGGGCCGTACGGAAAGATGCTCCCTTACTGGCAGCCGCCATTAACGAATGGGCCACCGATACCAAACGGAACCAGTCTTTCCGAACCATCACCAAACGCTATTTTGAATTGAGTAAAGTGTCGGAGGGCTTCGATATTCCGGAAGTCAAGAACGGACATATTTCGCCCTACGACAACCTGTTCAAGAAGCATGCCGAAGTATTGGGCTGGGACTGGCGCCTGCTGGCTTCTATCTCTTATCAGGAGTCCAAGTTCAATCCGCATGTTGTTTCCTGGGCAGGAGCAGAAGGACTGATGGGCATCATGCCGAACACGGCCCGCCGCTTAGGTGTATCTCCGCACGAACTGAAAGACCCGGATGCCGGTATCCGGACGGGCGTGGAATGCCTGCGCCGTTTCCGTCAGGGATTCAGCGAAATCACAGACCCGGAAGAGAAGATCAAATTCACACTGGCGGCCTACAACGCCGGAATCGGGCACGTCTATGATGCCCAGAAACTGGCAGAGAAGTACGGGAAAGATCCGCTGGTGTGGGACAAGAATGTGGCCGAATTTATCCGCCTGAAGAATGACCCGGAATATTACAACGATCCCGTATGCAAACATGGTTATCTGCGTGGCTCCGAAACATTCGCTTATGTCAGCGAAATCATGAAACGCTACGAATATTATCAGAAAAAAGCGAAATAATATTACTTAACACACATATTCTGAAAATATTCCTACCTTTGGTTCTGTTAAATCAAAAAATCATATTGCTATGTTTAGTAAAGACACGTATATAGCTCGCCGAGCTAAACTGAAACAGACCGTCGGTTCGGGTCTGTTGCTTTTCCTGGGTAACGATGAATCAGGAATGAATTATGCAGACAACACCTATCACTTCCGCCAAGATTCTACTTTCTTATATTTCTTCGGACTTCCGTATGTAGGGCTTTCTGCTATCATTGATATCGATAACGACCGCGAAATCATCTTTGGTGATGAACTGACCATTGATGCGATCGTCTGGATGGGAACCCAGCCTACGCTGAAAGAAAAGAGCGAAGCTGCCGGTATTAAAGAAGTCCGTCCGTTTAAGGAAATCGAAGCGTATCTGAAGAGTGCGCAGCAGAAAGGACAGCAGATTCATTACCTGCCGACTTACCGGGCTGAACATCAGCTGAAGCTGTTTGCCTGGTTGGGCGTCATGCCGGGTGCTGAACAGCCGTCTGTTCCGTTTATCCTGGGTGTAGTGAACCAGCGTAACTATAAGAGTGCGGAAGAAATTGCCGAGATCGAAAAGGCCTGCGTGGTAACTGCCGATATGCACCTGGCTGCCATGCGTACCGTCCGTCCGGGAATCCGGGAAAGCGAAGTAGCCGCCGTCGTAGCCGAAGCTGCCTTCAAGCACAACTATGAACTTTCCTTCCCGATTATCGCTACCGTCAACGGACAAACGCTGCATAACCATGACCATAGTAATCTGATCAAACCGGGCGATATGCTGTTGCTGGATGCCGGTGCTGAAACAGAGATGGGATATGCCGGCGATATGTCGTCGACCATGCCGGCCGACAAGAAATTTACTCAGCGCCAACGTGATGTTTATGACATCCAGGTGGCTGCCCACGAAGCAGCCGTTGCCGCTCTGCGTCCGGGTATCAAGTTTGTCGATGTCTATGAAAAATCGTGTGCCGTGATTATGGAAGGCATGAAGAGCCTGGGCTTTGCCAAAGGCGACCCGATGGAAGCCGTAAAAGCCGGTGCACACGCGATGTTTATGCCTTGCGGATTGGGCCACATGATGGGACTCGACGTACACGATATGGAAAACCTGGGTGAAGTTTACGTTGGCTACAACGGACAACCGAAGAGCACACAATTCGGACGTAAATCACTGCGCCTGGGCCGCGAACTGGAACCGGGCTTCGTCCTGACCATCGAACCGGGTATTTATTTCATCCCCGAACTGATCGATCTCTGGAGAAGCGAGCATAAATTTACCGAGTTCCTCAACTACGACAAGCTGGAAACCTACAAAGACTTCAGTGGTATCCGCAACGAAGAGGATTATCTGATCACAGAAGACGGCGCTCGTCTGCTGGGCAAGAAGATCCCGCTGCACGCCGAAGATGTAGAGAAAGAACATTGCTAATAATCAAAGAGGGTGTGCCCTAAAGCACACCTTCTTTTTTTAGTACAAAGCCGGCAGGATTCATCTCCAATTCCTGCCTACCTTTTGGAGTCGGCTATCTCGATGCTCAACGACATGTGGGGACTGAGTTCCTTGCCGGAAAATCATCATGAACAGAATAACTTAACCCAAGTTTGATAGCCAAAAAAAATTTTTAGTTATTTTTTAGCTGTATAATTTCACTAATCCATTGATTATCAGCTTTAGCATTTCTCAAAATTAAAATGTAGTACACAGAACTGTCTTTGTAATGTTGTATCTTTGTCCCACTATGCATTTTATGTCTCAGCTTAGATACAACCCGAAGACTCAAAAAGATGACTGGTACTACCGCATCAAGGAGTCATTCCGCGACTTGAGTGGCCGCGTTCGCAGTCGTGTCATGCTGAATGTAGGATTTATTACAGAAGAGTACCGTGCTGAGGACATCAGAGATATTGGAAAATGTCTGACTTATCTTCACGAGCATCAGGCAGAGATAGACCTGTTCGGCAATCCGTTCTCCAAGTATAATGAATTTGTACAGCGTAAGACCATGGAGTACTGGGATTTGATGGTTAAGAACGGTAGTGTTGACGCAGTCAAGGCTACTATTGAAGAGTCACGTGAGAAATGTGAAAGATTGGTTGACGTCAATACCATTGAACATACAGATGCACGTGAGATTGGCGCTGAGTGGATGTGCCTTCAAGCTTTACGGGAATTGGAGCTTGAGAAGTTCCTAAAGAATGAAGGCTGGAGCGAAACCAAGATAAATACAGCGTTGGCACACCTTATCACCCGTACCATATATTCATCCTCCGAGCTTAAATCCATGCGTATCATGGATGAAAACTCTGCCGTATGTGAACTAGTCAGTGGGAATCAGGACTGGCGACCGGGCTATCAGTCCATATATAAGGTAGCACCTGCACTCTACGAACTTAAGGATAAACTCGAGAAGCATCTTTGCATGAAGACGGACGACCTGTTTAACATCACAAACAGGATTGCCATATTTGACTTGACGAACTTTTACTTTGAAGGTAGAAAGGACAACAGTAGAAAAGCCCAGTTCGGCCGTTCTAAAGAGAAACGCTCCGACTGTAAGCTTCTTGTACTTGCCTTATGCATAAATAAAGAGGGATTCATACGCTATTCTTCCATTTTAGCAGGTAATACAGCAGACCCGAACTCCTTGCCTGATATGGTGGAGACACTCAATTCAAAGACAAGAATGCCTGGCACCCCCAAAGAAAAGGTCCTGGTTTGTCTTGACGCAGGTATAGCCACTGAGGATAATCTGAAAAAGATAAAGGAGAAAGGATACAACTACTTGTGTGTAAGTCGCAGACGGCTTACTGACTATGAACTGGACCCTGAGACGAAAACCGTAACCGTGCTTGACTGCAAGAAGCAGCCCATCAGACTTACACAGGTAAAGCATGAAGATAACGGTGACTATTATCTGGAGATTGACTCGGCAGCCAAAGGTCTCAAGGAAACCTCAATGAACCGCAAGTTCAAGCAGCGTTTCGAGGAAGAACTGGAAAAGATAAAGGATTCCCTGACAAAGAAGAACGGAACAAAAAGTTATGTAAAAGTCATCGAACGTGTAGGCAGAGCCAGACAGAAATATCCGTCTATCTCCAAATATTATGTTATTGATTATATACCAGACCATACTGAAACACCTAAGAACATGGTTGACATTCAGTGGCGCATAGCAGTGCCTGAGAATGTAGACTGGGACAGCGGGATATATTTTCTCAGAACAAATGTGGCTGATTTTGATGAAAAGACAACTTGGGACTATTATAATCTTACCCGTGAAATCGAATGTACAAACAGGCAGCTCAAGACCGACCTGAATCTTAGACCGATATATCATCAGAAAGATGATCACTCTGATGCCCATCTGTTTTTGGGATTACTCGCATATTGGGTTGTCAACACAATCCGTTACCGCCTAAAGCAAACAGGTATGACACATTACTGGACTGAAATAGTAAGAATAATGTCCACCCAAAAGGCTGTCACTACAGAAGCCATCAACGCATTGGGTGAAAAGGTGCATATGAGAATCTGTAGTGAACCAACCTTAGCGGTAAAAGATATTTATGAACGACTAAAATATAAGAAGATGCCATTCAGAAAAATCAAAATAGAAAAAAGTTTGTAGTACACAGAGGAGCAAATGAAAATTGCAAAATACTGAGTAGCAAAGAAAAGCATAAATTTACTATCAAACTTGGGTTAAGCCTCCGCTTGCGATGGAAACCCGCCGTGCCGGTAATTCCTATTTGCCGATTCCTTATGCAAAAAGCTGTAAAGTGACGATGGATAAGAAGGTATTTTATAATATTATCAGTTATAGAAGTTATCCTCAAAGTACATCTGTTCGAACTTTTAGTATGGATGAGTATAATCAATCGCAGGTGTTGATTGACAGTGTAGGGCATGTTTTGGAAAGAGGAGTGTATGGAGATTTGGTTTCTACAAGGAATACTGATACCTATTCTTTTCATAAGACTTTGCGACCACAAGAAAAAGAAACATTGGTTATCCGGGAAAAGCAGAAAGCGATTGAGCAGCTAGTATTCAAATTGGATGCGGAAGATTTTGATCAAGCACTACGTTCTACGGTATTGAAGATCTCATTTGATGGAGAACAGACTGTTTGGACTCCGTTAGGGGACTTCTTTAACATAGGAGTTGGATTGAAAACTTATCAGATGTGGGAAAGAGCCGTACAGGAAGATGGAACCATGATTTGCCGGTGGATTATGCCTTATCAACATGTCGCAGAACTGGAGATAGAAAACTTGGGAAAACAAGACATACAGATGGCAGTGACAGCTAAGGTAATGTCTTATGCCTGGAATGATCGGTCCATGTATTTCCATTCGTCTTGGCGTATGGATGATCCTACACCGGGTTTCCCATTGTTCGATTATAACCTGGTTAATGTGAAGGGAAAGGGAATATATGTGGGTGATCAGTTTACGGTATTAAATCCGGAAGAAGGCTGGTGGGGAGAAGGTGATGAAAAGGTGTATGTAGATGATGATACATTCCCATCGTTGTTTGGTACCGGAACGGAGGATTATTATGGTTGGGCCGGAGGCGTTGTACCTAACCCGGAGGATGAATTTTATACACCATTTTTAAGTAATGTCCGAGTGGCAGCTCCTAATTCTATGGGATATAATACTTGTACAAGAACACGCGTATTGGATGCTATTCCTTTTAATCGGCAGTTGGATTTTAATATAGAGTCTTCTGGCTCCAATCGGACCAGCTGGTTCCATTTGCAATATGCGGTGAATACCTATTGGTATGCAAAACCGGGAGCTACTTGTAATCGGAAACCTTTGCCGGAAATGGCCTCTCGTAAAATCATGACATTAGAGGAGTTACAAGCCTATAATGAGAAATGTAAGGCGGATCGGTATATTTACCCGGGTGCGATAGAAGCAGAAAATCTGGAAACCTATCAGTCGGGAGATGCTGTTCGGCCAGTAGAAAAAATGGATGTTTGGGGTGAATTGAGTAATGGCGAAGCCAAATGTTATCAGTTTACTCAAGAAGGTAAACCGGTAAATGTCCGTCTGACGGAGTTGTTTAATGATGTGCCATTAAAGGTTTGTCTGATTACGGGAAATACGTGTGGAGAATTTGATATTCTTGTAAACGGAACTTTAGTAAGGACGGTAAATCTGCTATCGGAACATTCAGCTGTAACAACGATTGATTTGGGAGTACATAAACCTGTTAATAATGCGTTGGATATACAATTTGTATGTAAGAAAACAGGTCAATTGGGAATTGATTATTTTTTGATTAAATAGGAGAGAACAAGGATGAGAAAAATAGTTTTGACATGGTTTTTGAGTATTTCGGCGTTTTTATTGTTTGCCTCAGTTCCACGTAAGGAATATCCTCGTCCACAATTTGAACGAACGGAATGGATCAATTTGAATGGAATCTGGAGTTATCAGATAGATCCGAGTGGAACAGGCATAGAACGGAATTTCAAAGAATCCAAGGGTTTTGAAGGGAATATTCTAGTTCCTTTCTCACCAGAAAGTAAGTTGTCAGGAGTAGGATATACGGACTTCATAGAACATTTGTGGTATCAACGGAATATCCAGATACCGGCAGAATGGTCAGAGAAGAAAATTCTGTTGAACTTCGGTGGAGTCTATTATGAATCTGAAATTTATGTGGATGGGAAATTTGTAGATCGTCATTTTGGTGGTAGTTCTTCTTTTTCCGTAGATTTAACGGATTTTGTCAAACCGGGAAATCAGCATTCTCTCGTTCTATACGTCAAGAGTGACTTGAGAAATAGAGTTCAGCCAGTGGGAAAGCAATCAACGCATTATTCCTCTTATGGTTGTAATTATACGAGAACGACAGGAATTTGGCAGACTGTTTGGATGGAAGCTGTTCATCCCAAAGCTTTAAAATCAGTACAGGTGATTACTGATATAGACAATGCTCAAGTAATTGTTAATCCGATGTTTTATAGTTTGGGTGGTACAAGATTACGGGCTATCTTGCGAGATGGAGAAAAGGTTGTTGTTCAAAAGACGATTACGGCTTCGGAGAGTACTCCGCTGATTTTACCGGTGAAAAAGGCAAAACTGTGGAGCCCGGAATCTCCTTTTCTCTATGATTTAGATTATGAAGTACTGGATGAACAAGGGAATGTGGTAGATCAGGTTCATTCGTATGTAGGAATGCGTAAAATTCATGCAGAAGGAAATCGGTTGTACTTGAATAATGAGCCTTATTATTTAAGGATGGTGTTAGATCAGGGCTATTATCCGGAAAGTCAGTGGACCGCTCCTTCCGATTCGGCTCTAAAGAATGATATATTGTTGTCGAAGGCTATTGGTTTTAATGGAGCCCGTTTACATCAGAAGGTGTTTGAAGAACGTTTCCATTATTGGGCAGATAAGTTGGGCTATCTTACTTGTGGAGAGATGAATAGTTGGGGACTAGATTATAATCTTCCTATTGCCGGAGCGATCTTTATGCCGGAATGGTTGGAGGTGGTGAAACGAGATCGGAATCATCCGTCCATTATCATGTGGGTTCCCTTAAACGAGCAAAATAACGTGGATAAAGTTTATTTCCCTCGTTTCTCGGAACAACTCTATGATGCGACAAAATTGGCTGATCCGACACGTCCGGTGTTAACTAATTCAGGAGGTACGCATTATAAGACCGATATTGTATCGTCGCATCTGTATAATCAAGATTCTGTTTCTTTGTATAAAGATTTATGGAATGAAGGGAAATTATTCCCTGGGCATCGTTTTAATGAAGATCCTCGTGTTTTGTATAACACGGGTTCAAATTTCCGGTTTGACAATCATGAAACACGTTGGTTTGTTTATGATGGCTCATGTCCCTATTTGTTTGATGAGTTTGGCGGTGTCTCTTTCAATACGAATCAAGGAGGTTGGGGATATGGAGGATCAGCAACGGAAGAAGAATATTATAAGAAGGTTGCTCCTTTGGTGAATGTGGTTCTAAAGATGTATCCTTTTATCGGAGGTTATTGTTATACGCAATTGACGGATGTGGAGCTGGAACAGAATGGCCTTTATTATTATGATCGCCGACCTAAGTTTGATATTCAGAAATTGAGAGACATATTTGGGAAGCAACCTGAAAAGGCAGGTAAAAATGAAATGGAATAAAAGGAGATGTTTTTTGGATAAAAAGAATTATCTTTGTTTATTCAGGAGATCTATTCAGTACTTCACTAAAAGTTCTGGATAGGTCTCTTCTTGGTCTTACATGGATTCTGTTTGATTATGAGAAGAAAACAATGGGTGATTATAGGTCTTTTATTCAGTCTGGCTCTAATTGGGATAGGTAATTGGATTGGCAGTAAAGATCTTTTTGTTTCAGGATGGATAAAGGGGACACAATGGTATTTGCAAGGTCGTGAAGTTTTTAATTTTAGATTGGAGAAAGTTGATTCTCTTTATGATGCGAAAGAATACCGCTACTTTTTGTTCGTTCGAGAGTCTGCAGACTTTCATTTAAACGATGAGGTTCTGGATTCGTTGCTTGTATTGACAGCTGATCATGTTACGGTATTACCAGGGCATCAAGATGTTGACAAGATCTCTTTATCGGGATCTGCTTTTGATTTTCTAATGAAGCCGGATCTAGCTATAACTTTGTTTCGGGTAGTTCATGTAACAAAAGAAAAAAATGGGTATTTGTATCGTTTGGAGAGAATGAAATGATTGAAGGAAACGGATAAATATTTTAGAATTAACTTATAAAGGGGATTAGTTTGCTATGTATGGGAAAAGGAAATTTTGGATGAGTGTTCTCTGTATGGTAGGAAGTCTGAGCTTGTATGCACAAGAGCAGATCTATGTTTCTCCGCGAGGAAACGATAAAGCAGAAGGAACCTTGAAGAAACCGTTACGAACGATTCAGGCGGCCGTTGATAAGGCTAGTCAGAAAAAGAATACAGATGTAGAGATTGTATTGCGTGGCGGTGCTTATGAGTTGGATAGGACGGTGGAAATAGGAAAAGGTTTGTATGCTTCTCTGCGGATAAAACCTTATGGAAAGGAAGCCGTTTCTGTTTCGGGTGGCCGGACAATCGCTTTGAGTCGTTTGAAGAAGGTTTCGAATCCGGATGTGAAGGCTCGGTTGCAGCCTCAGGTGAGTTCCGTTGTACGCGAATTGGATTTACGGGAGTTGGGAATAGATGTGCAAGGATTGCGTCCGTCGGGTTTTGGTCGTCCCAGTAGTGCGGCTTGGACCGAATTGTTCATGAACGAACAACCTTTGCAGATTGCCCGTTGGCCGAATGATTCGACTGTCTTGATCGGGAAAGTATTGAAGGCAGGAACCGGAGAACATGTGGCAGAGGCAGAGTTACCGGTATTCTGTTATAATGAAGATCGCCCGTCTGCTTGGAAAAATGCTGGGAAGTTTTGGATTGGCGGATATTTCGCCCATGGGTATGCGGATGATATGATACCTGTTGAAAAGATTGATCCTTCGGATAGGACAATCCATCCGGCGATGCAAACGGTCTATGGCTTTATGACGGGAGCTGACTGGCGACGTTGGTATGCGTTGAACTTATTGGAAGAATTGGATTTGCCAGGCGAATATGTGATCGATGAGGAAGAAGGCAAGATGTATGTATATCCGAAAGATACACTCACATCATTGCATGTATCGGTGTTGGATGAACCTTTGGTGGCTTTGGAGCATTGTTCGGATGTGACATTGGAAAATCTGACATTTGAATATGGACGGTATATCGGTATCTATTTGGAGGATACCAAACATGTGCGTATTCAGGGATGTACGATCCGGAATATGGGCGGTGTAGCTGTATCAATGGGAAAAGGTACATTGACTCCTGATAAAACGACCTTGAAACCTCATGCTGCAGAAGCTGGAGGAGTACCGACATCGCGTGTTGTGGGTGATTTGTTGGGAAAAGTATATCAGGATGTCTTGTTCAATCGACAGGCAGGATCGGATAATGGCGTAGTGGATTGTTATATATACCATGTAGGAGCAGGTGGAGTTAGTCTGGGTGGAGGCGATCGGGCTTCATTGACTCCGGCAAATAACTTTGTGGAGAATTGTCGGATACATGATTTTAACCGAATTGAGAAATCATATCGTCCGGGTGTGTGGATCGATGGTGTTGGCAACCGGGTTTCTCAGTGTGACATTTATAATGCGCCCAGTATGGCAATTCTGTTTCATGGGAATAACCATGTGATAGAATATTGTAAGATTACGAACGTTTGTGGCGAAGTGGATGATCAAGGGGCGATTTATTACGGACGTGATCCGTCGGAGCAAGGCAATGTCATTCGGTATTGTTATTTTCATAAGTTAAGTCCGCGTCATCGGGTAACGGCTACTTATCATGATGATGGTGCTTGTGGTGGTGAAGTCTATGGTAATATTTATCACAATGCCGGCTCTTTACCCGTATTGATCGGTGGTGGACATTATAACCATTATCATCATAATTTATTTATTGATTCACCCTGTGCCATTCATTTGGATAATCGTATGCAGAATTGGGGTACGGGAATGGTGGCTCCGGATGGAATCATTGATCAGCGTTTGAAGAAAGTTCGTCATACCGAACCTCCTTATAGCGAGGCTTATCCGAAATTGGTAAACTATTGGCAGGAAGATCCGGCTTATCCACATGGAAATCTGATTGAAAGTAATCTCTTCTATCGTATTGGTAATGTGGTCCATGGAGAGACTCAATGGGCCGAGTTTCGGAATAACTGGATAACCAATGATGATCCGGGTTTTGTCAATCCTGACAATCCATTAGAGGGATTCAAGACTGATGCTAATCTATTCAAGTATATTCCGGGTTTCCCTCAGTTGCCTTTTGATAAGATTGGATCGAAACTTCCGTAATGGATTGTTAAATAATTTGGATTTTATTTCTCTATCTCTGTTTTTTTGCGTTTCTTGTACACCAATTAACGTAATAGTCATTTTATTTAAGATGATAGAAGAATGAAGAGACATTTGAAACAAATCTGTTTAATGGCTTTGGTTTGTTTGGAGGCCGTTTTTCTTTCGTGCTCAGGGAAAAAGGCTGAAACAAATCAGGTCATGGCGTCTTCGACGAAGAGTAATGTATTGCCTGAATGGGCATTGGGTGGTTTTGTGAGACCGAAAGGCGTGAATCCGATCATTCAACCTCGGCCTGAAAGTAAATTCAACTGTCCGATGCGGAAAGAACCTGTCGGTTGGGAAGAAAGTGACACCTTTAATCCGGCAGCTACCCTGAAGGGTGATACGATCTGTGTGTTGTATCGGGCAGAAGATAATTCTGCTAAGGGTATTGGTATGCGTACTTCCAGAATTGGTTTGGCTGAGAGTACGGATGGTATTACGATGATCCGGCGTGATAAACCGGTGATGTATCCGGCAGAAGATAATGCCAAAGAATTTGAATGGCCTGGTGGTTGTGAAGATCCGCGTGTAGCCATGACGGAAGATGGACTCTATGTCATGTTATACACCGCTTGGAATCGGGATGTGCCCCGTTTGTCGGTTGCAACTTCCAAAGATTTGCTCACTTGGGAAAAGCATGGGCCTGCTTTTGCCAAGGCTTATAACGGGCGTTTCAAAGATATGGCTTGTAAGTCCGGTTCGATTGTAACAAAACTGGTGGATGGTAAGCAAACGATCGCTAAGGTAAATGGGAAATATCTGATGTATTGGGGAGAACACATGGTGGCTGCTGCTACTTCCGATGACTTGATCCATTGGGAACCGGTGTTGGATGATCAAAACGAGTTGCTTGGACTTATTTATCCTCGGGAGAAATACTTTGACAGTGCTTTGACCGAATGTGGTCCTCCGGCAGTGATTACGGAAGATGGTATTCTTTTATTATATAATGGAAAGAACGAAACCAACGAAAAACGGGATCCCCGCTTCAATGCCGGTACATACAGCGCCGGTCAGGTCTTGTTCGATCTTCAGCATCCTTATCAGGCGATCGGACGGTTGGATGTTCCGTTCTTCCGACCTATGGCTGACTTTGAAAAGAGTGGTCAGTATGTGGATGGAACGGTCTTTATCGAAGGCCTGGTATTCTTTAAAGGGAAATGGTACTTGTATTATGGTTGTGCCGATTCGATGGTGGGCGTGGCTGTATATGATCCACAGAACAAAGCCGATGGAGATATATTACCTTGATTAGGAAAAACGTCAGTTACTCTGGTTACTTCGAGTAGCTGACGTTTTTTTCTTATGGAAAGATTTTCATTTTTCTGAAAAAATTTACTTCTTTTGTAGGTTTGTTGGCCTATGGAGAAAACAGAAGTACATATCTTGACAGAAATCGCAGCCGGAAATATCCAAGCATTCGAGCAGTTATTCTTTCGATATCAGCCGAAGCTAGTTTGTTTCCTGACGGGTTTGACGCATGATTCGGAATTAAGCCGTGACATGGCGCAAGAGATGTTCCTTTCTATTTGGAAAGACCGCGAGAAACTGGTACAGGTGGAGTCTATTTCTGCCTATCTTTATCAAATGGCCCGCTATAAAGTATATGATTACTTTGATCATCTGGCTGTGACCGAACAGTATGCCCATGAATATCTGGAAAATACCTCCGAAGCAGAGTCGGAAGAGGAACAGTTGTTTGCCCGTGAGCTTCAGACGATGATTCAAGCGGCTGTTCAGCAAATGCCACCTCAACGTCAATTAGTTTATCGGATGAGCCGGGAAGAAGGCTTGTCCAATGATGAAATAGCTCTCCGTCTGCATATCAGCAAACGAACCGTAGAAAATCACCTGACGGCTGCATTGGCCATCTTGCGTAAGGTCGTATATTTATGGCTGCTCCTGCTGGTTCGATAATTATGACGGACTATGAAATTTGTCACTTTCTTTTCATAAGCAGTTCTTTCAGATGTACCTTTTTTCCCAATATACTTATCTTCAAGTTCTGATAATGTTTTTATGTTTCTCATTTCTTAATAGGCTTATGTGGAAAAACAAATGTAACGTAAAAGTAACATAAATCAAAGCAATTAAGAAAAAATAGATGTTGTTGTTTTTTTAACAAAAAAATCTCCATTTGGCTTGTGTGTGTTTCGGTGTTGAACCTACTAACGTATAAAAGCAGGTAATATGGATGCACACGGATCAATTAAAAAGTTATTCCAACTATATGTTGGGAAGCGTTTTTCCAAAGTAGGGAAAGCCCTGTTTGGAAAATGGTTGCGTGCGGAACAAGATCAGGAGATTAAAGAACATCTGTTGCGGCAACATTGGGAAACGGCAACGGGCGAGATATCAGCAGATACGTGGGAAGATTGGAACCGGTTGCGGTCTCAGCTGGGTACATCTTTCCACCGGAAAAAGCAAGTCCAGCTGATGTGGTTGAAATATGCCGCTGTGGTGACTTTGTTTTTGGTTTCTGTGGGTGGAACCTATTGGATAACGGAGCAACATACGTTACGCCAGTCGGTTGAAATGGCTGAATTGTTTGTTCCTTATGGCGAGACCCGCGAAATTCAGTTGCCGGATAGTTCCCGTGTGTGGGTGAATGCCGGATCAACGATTCTTTATCCGAAGGATTTTCGGAAGATGGATTCTCGTGCAATCTATCTGACGGGTGAGGCTTCTTTTCAGGTCCATAAAAACAAGAAGAAGCCGTTTATCGTCAAGACTTCCGGTGTGGATGTCCAAGCTTTGGGAACGGTCTTTACTGTAAAATCGTATGCGGGCGAAGATTATACGACTACCACGTTGGAAGAAGGTAGTGTGAAAGTCAGTCTGAAGGATGGAATGACGCAGTCGTATGTACTGAAGCCCAGTGAGCAATTGGTGTATTCGCATCGAGATCATAGCGTGCAACGAAATCGGGTAGATCTGTCTTTGTATAAGATGACACGCGAAGGTTACCTGATTTTCGAGGATGTTCCTTTCTGGCAACTCGTTTCGACACTGGAAAAGAAATACGGAGTTACGTTCCAATACAATGCAACCCGTTACGGGAACGATTTGTATCATGTGAAGTTTGCCCCGGATGAAACGATTGAGGATGTCATGGAAATCCTGCATCAGCTGATGGGCATACAGTATGCAATTAAAGGGAATAATATCATTGTCAAATAATAAAAAAGGAGGATATCATGAAAAAAAGAAAAACCGGAAAGAATAGCGGCCAACTTCCCTTTCCGGTATTTGAAACCCTAGTCTTTTGCGTTCAACAGAATAGGAGAAATCAATCAAGTTTCTAATACTAAAATTTCAAACGTACAAATTTATGAATTTATCAAATCTGATGCCAGGAGAGAGTAGAAAAAAAATATCCCGGCTGCTGTGTGTGACAGCATTATCAACATGTAGCGTATTCGCTTACGCGCAACAACAACAAGTCAAACTGACCGGAAGTAATCTTCCGTTGAAAAGCGTCTTCCAGCAAATTGAAAAGCAAACGGATCTTTCCATCGACTACAGATCGCAGGATGTCGATGATTCCCGTATTGTGAAGCAAATGCCGAAGGCAACCACCGTGCAACAAGCCATGAATCAACTGCTGGCAGGTACAGATTGTGAAGTGACCTTCAGTAACGGACACATCATCATCAAGAAACAAGTTTCTAATACTACTAACCAACAATCCAAACGGGTAAAAGGAACCATCGTAGATGCCACCGGCATGCCGGTAATCGGTGCCAATGTGATGGTAAAGGGAACTACTAACGGTACGATTACCGATATGGATGGACGTTTTAGTTTGGATGTTCCAAATGATGCTGTACTTGAGGTCTCCTATATAGGTTATAGTTCTCAGATTATTAAGGTTGGAGGACAGAACAGTTTGAATATTACATTGAAGGAGGATACACAGGCTCTTGACGAAGTTGTTGTGGTTGGATATGGTGTACAGAAAAGAGCTTCAGTTACTGGCTCTGTTGCTGCTTTACAATCGAAAGATATTGCAACTGTTAAGACTCCTAATGTTACAAATGCTTTGGCTGGTAAACTTCCTGGCTTGAGGGCCGTTCAAAGAAGTGGAGCTCCAGGTGATGATGCTGCAAGTATTGATATACGTGGATTTGGAAATGCTTTAGTAATTGTAGACGGAGTAGAAAGAGATTTTACACAAATAGATGCTAATGATATTGAGTCAATAAGCATTTTGAAGGATGCGTCAGCTGCTGTATATGGATTTAAAGGAGCAAATGGTGTAATTTTAGTTACTACAAAGAAAGGAGAAATTAGTAAACCAACAATTTCTTATAATGGTTATTATGGATTCCAACAAGTGACACGTTTCCCTGAATTATATGATGCTTATGAATATGCAAGTTTGTGGAATGAAGCTCAAATGAATATAGGCGTTGCTGCTCCATATTCAAAAGAGGATTTGGAAAAATATAAATCAGGAAGTGATCCTGCATATCCAAATACTAATTGGTGGGATAGTGCTACAAGAAATTCCGCACCTCAGATGTATCATAATTTAAGTGTTTCGGGTGGTGCTGAAAAAGTTAAATATTATTTTTCTTTAGGCTATACAAACCAAGAAGGTATATGGGTTACAAAAGACCATAATTATAAGAAATACAATGTTCGTTCAAATATTAGTGCGGAAATAGTAAAAGGATTGACTGTAGGATTACAATTAAGTGGTCGTCTTGATAATAGGGTTAAACCATATGAACAAGAAGTATTTAAAGGGATCTATCTTGCAAGTCCATTAAAATCAATATATGCAAATAATACGGCGCCTTATTTTAGTAATACAGGTGACAGAGCAAATCCTATGCAAGTGATAGATATTGATGAAGTGGGTTATGATAAACGAGATAGAAGAGAATTTAATGGTTCTTTGACAATCGACTGGCAGATTCCATGGCTAAAAGGTCTATCATTAAAGGCTTTATTATCATATGATTATAATAATGTGTCTACAAAACAATGGTTTAAAGAATATTATGATTACACTTACGACCCAGTAAATGATACTTATAATAAATTGGCAAGACATTCCATTTCAACTATGGATTTGAAAGATGAGAATTCTTTCAATCCTTCACAACAATATTCTCTTAATTACCAAAATACTTTTGGTAAACATGATATTGGAGCTTTAGTTTTGTGGGAAATGAAAAATTATCGTAAGGATTGGGTTTCTGCATATAGACAGTTTTATATTGGAGCATTGGATCAAATGGATGCTGGCGATAATGTAAATAAAAATAATGGAGGTAATGCTGCGGTATCTGCTCATGAAGGTTTAGTAGGACGTGTTAATTATGCATACGATAGTAAATATTTGGCTGAATTTAGTTTTAGATATGATGGTTCTTATAAATTTGCTGAGGGTAGTCGTTGGGGATTCTTCCCTGCAGCCTCTTTGGGATGGAGAATGTCTGAAGAACCTTTTTTCAAGGAAAATATCTCATTTGTTGATAATTTAAAAATCAGAGGTTCTATAGGAAAGGTTGGAGATGAAGGAGACTTTGCTGCTTTTCAGTATTTAACAGGATATAAATATCCTTCGGGCAATTATGTTTTGGGCTCTGATGGATTGTCTAATGGAGCTTCAGATAGAGGACTTCCTAATTTGAATTTAACTTGGTATGAATCAACAACAATGAATGTTGGTTTTGAAGCATCAGTTTTACAAGGTTTGTTGTCTGCCGAGTTTGATTACTTCCAACGCCACAGAAACGGTTTGTTGGCAAATCGTTTGTTGACATTGCCAACTTCTTTTGGATTAGCTTTACCTCAAGAAAATTTGAATTCAGATTTGACAAGAGGATTTGAATTAGTCTTGGCACATAGAAACAAGATAGGAAAGGTCTCTTATAGTGTTAGTGCAAATTTTACAACAACGAGAGAACTAAATAGGTATGTAGAAAGAGCCGCTTCTGGTAATATGTATGAGAATTGGAGAAATAATACAAATGACCGTTATAAAAACATGACTTGGGGATACGAGGCTATAGGACAATTCCAGTCTTATGAAGAAATATTAAATGCTCCGATTCAAGATGGTAACGGAAATAAGTCTTTATTACCAGGGGATATTCGTTATAAGGATATAAATAACGATGGAATAATTGATAGTAAAGATGAAAAACCAATTGGACATAATGATACTCCAACAATGTATTATGGATTGAATCTTACAGCTGATTGGAATGGTTTTGACTTTACAGCATTTTTCCAAGGTGCGGCAGGACATGAGGTGAAGGTTGGTGAAACATTCCTTGACCCATTTATTCAACAAGGCCTTGGTAATGGTGTTGTATTTTGGCTAGATCGTTGGCATCGCGAAAATCCGGAAGATATTAATAGTCCATGGATACCTGGTGAAATGCCTGCAGTTCGACCAACAGGATTTAGTGCAAATAATAAAACTAGTACTTGGTGTTTGTTAAAAGCTAATTATTTGCGTTTGAAAACATTGGAAATTGGATATACATTACCTAAAACATGGTTGGAAAGAATTAAAGTATCAAATATTCGTGTTTATGCAAACTGCTATAATCCGATTACAATCACAAGTGGAGGTATGATGAAGTATATGGATCCTGAGAATTCAAATGTATATTTACAATATTATCCACAAATGAAATCATATAACTTTGGTGTTAATGTAACTTTTTAAATGATATAGATTATGAAGTGTTTTAATAAAATAATATATGGGTTTGCTTTTACAAGCCTTATAAGTTGTAATTATTTAGATAAGGAACCATTTGATATTGTAACCCCAGATCAAGTGTGGCAGGATCCTAAATTAATTAATGCTGTATTGGTCAATTTATATGATAAAATGCAATTGGAAGATTTCAATTATTGGTATGACGCTGATTGGAGATTGATGAATTTGACAACAATGTCAGATGAAGCTCAAGGCTCTTTTCAAAAGGATCCATTATTTGATAATGCTAATACAACTTATACTTATGGTGATGAATTATTTGGAACATATTCCGATCCATATAAAGGTATAAGAAGTTGTAATGATTTTTTAGCTCAATTGAAAACAGCTTCTTTAGATGAAGCTGAAAATAAAAGATTGACAGCTGAAGTTCGTTTTATAAGAGCTTATCATTATTTTACTTTAGTAAAGAGATATGGTGGAGTTCCTATTATAGCAGAATCTCAAATTTATGAAGGTCCTGATAATTTGGAAGATTTGCAAACCCCACGTTCGACTGAAGAGGAAACATATCGTTTTATTATAACAGAGTGTCAGGAAGCTGCAAAGGATTTACCAAAAACTAATGAGGCTTCTGCAAAGTATAGAGCAAATCAGGGAACGGCTTTGGCGTTATGTTCTAGAGCTGCACTATATGCAGGTTCTATAGCTAAATATGGAAAAGTACAATTGAATGGTGTTGTTGGTATTCCTTCTGGAAAAGCTAATGAATTTTTCAAAATTGCTTATGATGTCTCCAAACAAGTTATTGATTCTGGAGTTTATGCATTATACAATAAGACTCCAGATGATAAAGCTAAAAATTATTGTGACATTTTTTTAAATGGGAATGGTGACAATGGAGAATATATATTCCAAAAACAGTATAATGTTGCAGGAGGAAAAGGGCATGATTTCGATAAAAGAAATGCTCCATTTTCATTTCGTGCAGGAGGTTGGGGATGTGGAGCTGCTCCAACGCTAGAAATGGTTGAGGAATATGAGTATATTGATGGTTCTGAGGGTACTCTAAAGTTAACAAATCCTGATGGTTCATTAAAACGTTTTGATAGTCCGATTGATCTTTTTAAAGATAAAGATCCAAGGCTTTTTGCTTCAGTTTATTTACCAGGTTCTCCATGTAAAGGTTCTATAGTTGAATGGCAACGCGGTATTATTAATTCTGATGGAGAATATATACAGGCAGCATCTCAACCAGATGCTAATGAAACATATACAGATCCTAAAACAGGAAAAACGTATTCTGTATCAGGGAAAGATGGAGGTGCGGATGCTGGAGATCCGTCAAAAACAGGCTTTTATCAAAAGAAGTTTTGGGATGAAAATTTGCAGAATTTAGATATGGGAAAATCTGAAACACCACGTCCTGTTTTCAGATTAGCTGAAATGTATTTAAATTTAGCAGAAGCAGCTGTTGAATTAGGAGGTAAAGAGGCTGAAGCTTTGTCAGCTATTAATATGATTAGAGAAAGAGCAGGTATTGCACTTTTATCTTCTATTGATATTAAAAAAGTTAGACATGAAAGAAAAGTTGAATTAGCTTTTGAAGGGCATCGTTATTGGGATTTACGACGTTGGAGAATTGCTCATTTAGATGTAAAACAAGGAGGATTGAATGGTTTCAGAGGTTCTGCTTTGTATCCTTGGTTTGATATAAGAGATAATAAGTATGTATTTGAAAGAGGAAATAAACCTCCTAAGCAAGTCAGATTATTCTTAGAGAAGAATTATTATGTTAAAATTGGCGCAGACGATATGAATTCAAATCCGAATCTCGTTCAAAATCCAGGGTATACAAACTAATTAATATGATATGATTATGAAAAGTATTAATATTTTTTTATCAGCTATATTTTTTTCTGTCATTTACATAATGACTTCTTGTGTGAATGAACTAGATAACTATGATGAACCCAATGGGGGGATAAGTGGAACTATTGTTGATGCTGAAACAGGCGAAGCTGTTCCTTTGCCTGTTCAAGGTTCAACTGGTGTAATTATTAAGATGATGGAGCAGAATACCGGAGCTACAAAATCTGTCGATTTTTACGCATTGCAAGATGGAACTTTTAAAAATACAAGAGTTTTCAATTGCGAATATTTGATTACTGTTGATGGTCCTTTTGTTGAACCAGGAGAGGTTCGTACTACAATTAACGGGCAAACTAAGGTGGATATTCCTGTTACTCCATATGCTCGTATATCTGCCGATGCACAATCTGAAGGTAAGAAGGTTTCCATAAAATACCATGTAGAAAAAACAAAAGAATCTTTTATAACTTCTGAAATTTATGGTTATTGGAATTTTGCTCCAGGAGTAGATGATGGAGGAGCCAATCAAGCAGGTAAAGTAAAGGTAAACGAATTAGATGGAACAATTGTTTTTGATTTAGAGAATGACCAAGTATTCAAGGATAATGAATATAAAATTAAAGACAATGGAAATAAAGTCTATGTCCGTATTGGTGCAAAAACTGAAGACTCAATAAATTATTCTCAGGTAATAACTGTTGTATTAAATTAATAGTAAAATGAAAAAAATAAAATTATATTCTTTTATCCTTTTAGGTTTAATTACTGTAGCTTGTACAAATGGGCCTAAGGATTCTGTTAAGAATGAAATAAAAGAAAGTGGTGGTTTGCCATCTTGGACTTTAGGTGAGTTTATTCGTCCAGAAGGTATTAACCCAATAATAACACCTAATGTGGAATCTCGTTTTGATTGCCCAATGCGTAAGACTTCTGTTGGATGGGAAGAAAGTGATACTTTTAATCCTGCAGCGACTATTAAAGATGGAAAGATTTATGTTCTTTATCGTGCTGAAGATAATTCTGCAGTAGGTATAGGAAAAAGAACATCTAGAATTGGGTTGGCTGAAAGTCTTGATGGAATTAGTATGAAAAGACGATCTGCTCCTGTTATGTTTCCAGCAGAAGATAATGCAAAAGAATATGAATGGGAAGGAGGTTGTGAAGATCCTCGTGTCGCTATGACAGAAGATGGTTTATATGTTATGATGTACACATCTTGGAATCGTAAAATTCCTCGTTTGTCTGTAGCAACATCTAGAGATCTAATAAATTGGGAGAAACATGGCCCTGCTTTTTTAAAGGCTTATAATGGTAGATTTAAAGATTTGGGATGCAAATCTGGATCAATAGTTACTAAACTTGTTAATGGAAAACAAGTTATTACTAAGGTTAATGGAAAATATCTTATGTACTGGGGTGAACATATGGTTGCAGCAGCAACTTCTGATGATTTAATAAATTGGACTCCAGTATTGAATGAGCAAAATGAATTATTAGGACTTATTTATCCACGTGAAAAATATTTTGATAGTGCATTAACAGAATGTGGACCTCCAGCTGTTATCACAGATGATGGTATTCTTTTGTTATATAACGGTAAAAATAGGACAGACGAATTAAGAGATAAGAGATATAATTCTGGAACATATAGTGCTGGACAAGTTTTATTTGATTTAAAAGATCCTTATAAAGCCATAGCACGTTTAGATACTCCATTTTTCCGTCCGACTGAAAATTTTGAAAAAAGTGGTCAATATGTTGATGGTACTGTTTTTATTGAGGGGTTAGTTCATCATCAGGGAAAGTGGTTCCTTTATTATGGATGCGCTGATTCAAAGGTTGGGGTGGCAATTTATGATCCAAAAAATTAATAAGGTAATTAAATTATACCCGTTGGCGGAATTAAATTGATAAAAGATTAATGTATGAAAAGTTGTGCATATTATTGATATTTAACAAATTAGATGTAATCAAACTTTTAATGGACAAATATCGTATGCACAACCTATATACAGTATTCGCAAAATTTCTGAACATATGCAAGCAAGTAGCCGGCAATTTAGTCAATGAATCAGGGAATGTACCAAGAAGAGGAGTAGTTCCCAGATTCTCAGACCTTGAAATAGTGGCATTGAATATGACATCAGAAGCTGTTGGTATTGACAGTGAGTTATTGTTGTTTGCAAAGCTACAGGAATATAGGATTGAAATTCCCAATCTTATATCCCGTAGACAATACAATGACAGACGTAAAACCTCTTTGCCTCTATGTAATTTTGTCTGATGCCCGTTGTGTGCCAACGGATAAAAGCGAAGCTGATATATTGGCTTGGGATGATGCGGGTACTCGTGATGATGAGATTCGTACAATTCGTACAATTCTGCAACCTTTTTTTAGCAGAAGTGGATCAGATACCGATCATTATGGGTGGTGACTTTAATATTCATTCTCACTTGGATTGGACTGAAGCAACGAAAGATTTATATCTTCATGGAGGAGCTGTTGTAAATTGGACAGTTTCTAAAACGATGGAATCTGCAGGTTTTAAAGATAGTTTCCGAGAAATAAATCCAGATCCGGTAAAAAATATAGGTACGACTTGGATGACGGATGCTGATTCTTTGGCAACGCCTAATCGACAAGACAGAATCGATTATATTTATTATCAAGGAAAGTCACTCCAAGCTGTTTCTTCACAGTGCTATGATAATTTACTAGGAAGTCTTTTTCTTTTTGAAGGGAAAAATTCTTCTACGGATCAGATCATGGATTTGTTTTGACAAGTTTTCAAGTAGATAAGCTTATGAAGTAATAAGAAGTAAAGAATCGCTACAACATGCCATTGGATTATGTGTTGTAGCGATTCTTTCATTTACACGCCGCCTTCTGCGCCCTCATCTTTATCGACGGTGAAACGGGCGAACTTGGCGACATCGCGCATTTCCTGCAAGCGCTTGCCCGGATGGAACA
>ENA-OURU01001053-OURU01001053.1-human-gut-metagenome-genome-assembly--contig:-NODE-1053-length-37681-cov-4.510923_pt1 | contig 37681 bp, 25 predicted proteins | sample MGYA00242137_ERZ509064 | MGnify/ENA primary metagenome ERZ509064 (study PRJEB26280, sample SAMEA2338777) | human gut metagenome | biome: human gut; feature: human-associated habitat; material: faeces...
ATGTAAAAAATAGAATCCTAACCCAAACCGCTGCGGCGTTAATGAGCGTGTCTTCGCGTAACAAATCTGATATTTTGATGAGATTAATCGGCGGGGGTTAATAAAATTTCTTCTTGACAAATTGTTAGTTATGGCTTACTCTTGTATTAAGAGTTAGTTAAAGCTAACATTAGACCAATACCATAATTCACCTTTGGTGGGGCTGCGCAATTTCTCCGGCAGCCTTTTTGTTTACCAGATTACTCTAAAACCTTCAAACAACCCTTTTTTCTTGGAGTTTTGAACAGGGATGTTGTCTTTGTTGTCTGTGTCTTTATTAATCAGCGGCCTTTGACTTGAGTCCATTTGCATTATTGCCTGGTTTGTATACCTTGTGCGCTCAAGATTGTCTAACGGTTGTGCTCCCTGTGTGGAAAATATTCTTGAGTTTATTTCAGCAGGCAAATTCATTTCTCCCTGTGCAACAGATATGCTGGAAAAAGAAATACAATTTATTGCAAACAAAATTAAGACTGAAAATATAATTTTTTTCATTATAAATTCTCCTTTTTATTTTTTGTTTTTGGATGTCTACCCGCAACAACTCTGCCTATATCTGGTGAGCAAGTTAATTCAAAATGGAATCGTCCCATTTTTTGATCTGTTTCATATCTGTTATTGAGTCCAAATCCCCAATAAAATCTTGCTGCAACATCTGTGCTCAAGTTTACTCTCAAGCCAAGACCCCAGCTCATTAAAAAGTCGCCGCTATCTATTGCATCACCGTATTTGTATGGGAATATCATACCATTGTCCATAAACACAGCACCTTTAACCATTTCTCTCGGGTAAATATAACCCAGCCTGTCAGAGCCGATTGCCTTTGGTAAAAATGGCAAAGGTGTTATTATTTCAGCGCTTGCAAAGTATCCACTTTTGCCAAGCAGCAGACCTTCAGAATATCCTCTTACTGTAGACAAGCCGCCAATCTGGAACTGTTCCAGCCAGGGAAGTCTGTCATTTGGTGAATACTGACCAGATACTCTGAATTGGCCGATTATGCCGTGGCCAAAATCATGCAGCCTTGTTATGTTTCCTTCGTATTTAAAGAAGTCTTCATCTCCGCCAAGAGCCTTAAAACCTACAGAGCCGTAGTGGCCCGTATACCAGATACCCCTTTGTGTATCTTTTCTTGCGGTCAAGCCCTGTGTAACAGAGAACGTACCAATGTCCAGTAATTTGATTCCGGAAATATCTGTGGTTGAACGTTTTAAGTTTCCTGATGTGTACGAGCTTATGTTGAAATCAGGCCTGTCAACAAACGGGTGTGACAGGTAAACAGAGTAAACCTGCGATGTACCGCCAATGCCAAAAGGTCTCATCGGGCCGTTTACAACAGAGATGTTACCTGCTGAAACAGTAGCACCAAGTCTTGTACCGTATCTGTTGAGCGGGAAGTTGTAATCCGCAAAACCTGTCCTGTTGCCGCGTCCGAGATATCCGCCTAACGATAATCTGTCTCTGTGTCCAAAAAGACTATCTGCGGTTAACATACCGCCCCATCTTGTTGTACCTATTGTTTGACGGCCCTGATTGTCTGTCATAAACGCAAGACGAAATGGAAAAGGGTCTTGTGCGTTGAGGGTGATATCAGTTGTTCCCGGTTCTTCACCTGCAGAAAGCCCTACTTTGAGTTTGATTGCGTTATTTGCATTAAACTTTATAACATCCTGCTCGAGTTCACTGATTTTTAAAAGCTCTCCGGGCACAGGTGCAACGCGATTTTTTATGTAGCCTGTTTTTGTCCAGCGGTTGTCTTTTACTGTAACTTTCCCTACTGTGCCTTCAAAAAGACCGATTTTTAAAACACCGTCAGATAAATCCTGCTCTGGCAAATATGCTTTTGAAGTAGCATAATCACCCAATATGTAACATCTTGTGATACTGTTTACAACTTTTTGAATATCTTCAATTGTTACGCTCTGGGCTAAAAGAGGGGCAGCAAGCTGTTGCAGTTCTTCCGGTGTAAATACTCTTGAAGGAGAAAATTCTACTCTTGTAATTGTTGCTCTGACTTCTTGTTTGTCGCTTGGTTGAGAGAGGTTATCTTCTACAATGACAGGGGGGCGAGCAGGTTTTTTCTCTGCCCACAGATTTAGTTTAGGAATTGTTTTTTGTGGTTCATAAATTTTGTATTTTTCTTGTTCTGCTTTTGTTTCTATATATTGTTCTTCCAGCTCTTGCTGTGAAACAGGGACAGGAGGCCCCGTCAGAACTGTTTTTTTGATTTCTTTTTCAACAACAGGTTCTGCGTTATCTAAAATTTTTGGAGCTTGTATGATTGGAACTGAAAAAGAAGGTATCGGCTCTTTTACAGGCTGCATTGGTACAGGCACAGACGCCGGCACCGTATTCCCCGTACTCTCCGAAGCTATGGTAAAATTTTGACTTAATAAACACAGGCTTATTAAGAATAGTAATTTTTTCATCCTAATCAACAATTCCTACAAGATAATATCAATATATATTACTCATCAACTCAAAGTCAATAAAAGTGTATAGACATATTACAGATTCTGTAGATATTTGAAGAAAATCATACATTTTGTTTACTGCACATATTGAATAGGGTATTATAATAATTATATATAGATGAAGGTTAGGATGAAGTATGCAAAAAGATAAACGGGGTTTTGTAGGCAAAAATTTTTTGAAAATTTTTAAGAAATTTATTTGCAGCCTTTTAATTATAAGTTTTGTCACAATGCAGACTGCATGTGCGTCTGACATCACTGTTGGCAGCGGTGGTTTTGGTACAACAATCAAAACTGACGGCAACGAAATTACAATATCAGGCGGTAAAATCAATAACGGCACAGGATTCCACCATTTCGGTAATTTCTGGCTGACTCAAGGCGACATTTTGAATTACATGATGGATGCCAAAGCTGACCGATATGTAAACCTTGTTGATAACCAGGTAAGAATTGATGGTATTTTTAATTCTTTTAAACAGGGATTACCGGGCAGAGGCAATGTTATTTTTGTCTCTCCCATGGGGATGATTGTCGGCGCTTCCGGCATAATGAACGTTGGTAGCCTTCAAACAATAACACCTTTGAAAAGTACCTATGACAGCCTTGTTGCGCTGGGTAAAAATATCTCTTATAACAATATAACTTCTCTAAAAAATAACAGCGAAACTTCATCAACAACAATTGACGGAAAAATCTTTTCTGCAAATGGCATAAACATAGGAGAAGCAGGTAACCTGACACTGGGCAAAGGTGCAATGCTTGTTTCTGGTTTTAACAGAGACGGTTTTGCTTTGACCAGAAGCGGTAACCTCACAGGTATTGTCAATACAGACGGCGTTGTCAATGCAAACTTCATGACTGACACAGGCAGTGTAAAAATTGTAGCAAACAAAATCACAACCGAAGACACCAGCAGCCTTATTCACGCAACAGGCAACATAAATATTGATACTACAGCAAAAGATGCAATCACAATCGGCTCCAGAATCAAAGCCGGAGGAAATGTCGGCATTGGCCAAAGCAGCCTTGCGGGTGATGTTACACTATCTAATAAAATAGATGCCGGAGGAAAGCTCTCTATCAACTCTGCATATACCCTCACTCAGGAAAAGGGTGCTCAAATTAATGCAGATTCTGTAGCTGTTGACACAGGTATCATAAATATTAAAGATAATATCACGGCAAACAACGGTATTGAGCTTACAGCTTCCAACGAGTTTAACCAAAGTGCAGACACCGAAATAACCAACAATATTTCAGGTTCTTTAAATATTACATCAAACCTTGGTGACGTTTCTACGGGGAAAATTACCAATAAGGGTGGCAACATAAAAATTGCAGCCGGAAATCTTGTTATTAATGACACTATTGATGCATCTGGTTCTATGGACTTGACTGCAAGAAAGTCTGTTACGCAAAAAGACGATACTTTTACAGCCTTAAAAGCAGGCGGTGACTTAAACGTTATTACGTATGCAGATTTAGGTACAGCTTCACAGTCTTTGAATGTAGATATTGGCGGAAATATTGATATTACAAACAATGAGAAAGCCTCTTCAGTGTATCTTTCTAGCAAGGATTCTGACTTAAATATCACAAAAATCACAAATGCCACTGATGTAAGCCTTGAAAGCTCAAAAGGTGTAACTGTTCATCAAAATATCAACGCAAACAGCAGCGTAAATATTAATGCTCAGGAAGGTTTTACGCAGAATTCCGACTCGGTTATTACAAATACAGGTTCCGGTGGAATAAATATAACTAACAGCGGCAGCGGCGATGTCAATATTAACAGCCTGAACAGCACAAACGGCAATGTAACCATATCAAACAACAACGGCACGGAGCCTCCGACTCCCGGTAACGTTAATATTAACGGAACAATCAATGCCGATAACGGTTCTGTAAGTATAGATTCTCAAGGCAACATCACACAAAGCTCTGAAAATAAATCTATTTCTGCTTCTCAGGACATCTCACTCGTTGCTAAAGGCGATATCGGCTCAGAAGATAAACATATTATTGTCTCTGCCGGAAATTCTCTGTCTGCTAAAGCTGACGGTGCAGTTAGTCTTACTGGAGAGGATACATCTATAAAACTTTCTGATATCAGTGCAGGAACAGACTTGAATATTACTACAACAGGCAAAGGCGATATTACTTTTGATACAGACCTTTCTGATATTCAAGGCGATTTTCGTGTTGAAACAGAACGAGACTTGAATATAGATACAGACATCCACGCAACAGGAGATGTGTCAATTGTATCAAGCGGCGGGGATGTAATACTCAATGCTTTGATTACATCGGTTGAAGAAAGTATAAATATAGGAGCAAACGGCAGTATTATACAATCAGATTCTTATAGCGGCACAACTTTGAACGCGGCTAAAGATATTACTCTTATTGCCAAAACCGGTGACGTTGGCGGTTCTTTACAAAATGCAGTGCAAATGGAACTTGGCGGTGCTGTGCTTGTTGAAGGTACAAATGTTTATTTGACCAGCCCGGGCAGCTTAAATATAGCAGGTATTAATAAAGACGGAAGAGAAAATATCGGTGTTATAAACATTGCAACCACAACTACCGATAACGGAAATATCCATTTTTCCGGACTTGTAAACGGCTCGGATGTAACAGTTTCTGCTGCACAGGGTATTACACAAACAGAAGGTATCAAATCAATTAATGCCACAGGAGCGTTGTCTTTGGTATCTCAAAACGGAAGTATCGGTCAGCAGGGTAATGCAATCAGTTTTTCAGCTGGTTCGGTTTCAGCTGATTCATCTGAATCTGTTGTTTTGACAGGTATTGATACAGATATTACAACTACAACTATAAACGCAAAAAAAGATATAGATTTATCAACACAAATTGTAGATGATGCTCTTGGCAAGGGGAATATTACCGTTGCAGATTCTTTGGAAACACAAAACGGTTATATACGTCTTGATTCTGCAAGGCAGCTGAATATTGACCAAAACCTTACTGCTGGCAAAACAATTACCTTAAATGCCAACGGCGGAATAGTCCAAAAACAGGGCACAACATTTACAAGCGGTACAAATACAACAGACCCTGAAGGCGGTAATATTACCATTACCAATAAAGGCAGCGGGAATATTACATTGGATAATGTAGTTGCTAATAATGGAAACATTGTTGTCGAAAACACTGCTCTTTTGGGAAATGTTTTGTTAAACTCCACATTAAATGCTGTTGATGGAAACATTTCAGTTACTACTTTGGGCAATATTATTCAGGGAGAAACAAATACAAACACAGCTTTAACAGCAGCCGGAAATATTACCCTTAATGCTCTCAATGCCGGCAGCGAAGATTCTCATCTTTTGCTCAATGCCGGAGGAACACTCAACGGTATTGTTAACAATATGTATGTTACAGATACCGAAGACTCTTTAACTATCGGCAGTATCACAGCAAACAATGATGTCTTCTTAACAGCAGAAGGCAACATACAACAGGCTGACTATTCAAAAACAGCGATTACCTCAGGCGGTTCTGTTAACCTGACAAGTACTGACGGAAATATAGGTTCTGATTCTCCTGATAATGCACTTGTTGTTTCAGGTACAGGTAAAGTCAACGCAGATGCGTATAATATTTATTTGACGTCTAATGATAAATTGGTTACAGGCAGTTTAAACGCTCAAAATGATATAAGTGTTTCTTCAAAATCACAGGAAAATGCTCTTGAAATTTCAGGTGATATGACAGCAAACGGTCTTATTTCCATAAACTCCGAAAACGGTATACAACAGACTGAAGGCATAATTCATACAACCGGAGAAGACTCTTCAATTGAAATAAATTCCACACAGGGTACAATTGCTCTTAAAGACGTAACCTCTGATAACGGCTATATTTCTATACAAAATGGCGGTGGCGGCCTTTCTTTGGAATCTGTATTAAGTGCACAAAACAGTTACATCACAATTGATGTAAACGGAAATATTGAACAAATTGGAGAACAGACCTCTTTAATTGCAGGAGATGATATTTTTGTATTCTCTAACGGTTATGATATAGGCTCAGAGGCACAATACCTGACCTTTTCATCTGGAAACGGAATCACTGCAAATTCCGGTAACGGTTCTTTATTCTTAAAAGGTGTTGATACAAATATAAGTACATCAAAAATCTTTTCAAACGGAAATATCGGCCTTATCGCTACTGGTGTAGGCAATGTTTTAATAGATGATGACCTTACAACAACAGGCGGTTATATTGATATTGTAGTGAATACTGCTCTTGACTTAAATCACAAACTCCAGGCTGCAGGCGATATCACTTTGCAGGTTAACGGAGCTGTGACACAAAACGGTTATACAGACAATGCTCTTGTTTCAGGGGCAAATGTTTATATTAATACAAATTCTAATACAATAGGTACGGATACAAATTCTGTAAAAGTAAGTGCCTCCGGTCAGGTAAATGCAGAGGGTTCTGATATTTATCTCGGTTCTAAAGGTGCAGATTTTAATGCAGGCAATATTACTTCCTCCGGCGAAAACATAAAGATTACAACAGAAGATTCAGGACAAGTTAACCTGAAAGGACTTGTTACAGGTAAAAACTTAACAGTAAATTCTGCTGACGGAATATATCAATCAGGAACAGACAAAACCATTGATGTTTCAAACGCTCTGGTGTTGAATACAACCAATAATGACATTGGCAGACAGGATAATGCTGTTATTTTTAAAGCAGGTTCTGTAAGTGCCTCTGCAACAAACGGTTCTATTGTATTAAAAGGTATTGATACGGATATTCACACCAGTACAATTGATGCGGGCAAGAATATTGACCTTTCAACAGAATTAACAGATGAGTCTTTGCAAAGCGGAAACATATTTGTTGAAAATAACCTTGTAACTTCTGACGGTTACATCAATCTGGATTCTGCAAAAGCTCTTCATATAGACAAGAACATTGAAGCAGGACATTCTATTACACTCAATGCCAACGGCGGCATTGAGCAGGTGGGTTCATCACAAATAAAAGCCGGCACCTCATCTGACGCGCAAGATGGCAGTGTAACCATTACAAACAACGGTTCTGGCAATATCTCACTGGGTTCTGTTTCTTCTCAAAAATCCGATGTTAATATAATAAATAATGCATTGAATGCTGATGTAATATTGAACTCTCTTGTTGATGCATCATCAGGAAATGTTGTCATTGATGCAAAAGGCGCAATAATACAGGCAGATTCAATTACCGGCCATGCAATTAATGCAGGAGGTAATATTAACCTAACTGCACAAAACGATATTGGTTCAGCTTCTCAAAAAATAACGGTTAATGCTGACGGAACTGTTTCTGCAGCAGGTACGGGGATTTATCTTGACAGCCCTGAAAAAACGCTCAACCTTGCAGGTATAACATCAGGCGGAATTGTTGATATTTCAACAACTACATCAGGAGATATCAACATAAAAGACAATACAGAAGTTACAGGTACAGATATTACACTTTCTGCAGCAAACGGTATCTATCAAGATGGTGCTAATAAATCTATAACTGCACAAGGAAAACTGTCTTTGACTGCACAAAACGGGGATTTGGGCAAAGAAGGAAATGCAATAGTCTTCAAAGCAGATTCTGTAAAAGCAAGTGCACAAAACGGTTCCGTTATTTTAAACGGTGTTGAAACGGATATTAATACTGATGAAATTATAGCCGGCAATAATATTGACCTTTCCACAACCACATCAGGCAACATCAATATTATCAATGCTATTACTGCAGATGGATACATAAGACTAAACTCAGCAGAAGCCTTGAATGTAACACAAAATATCACATCAACCGGCAGCAGTGTTACTCTTGGTGCTGTTAACGATGTTACTCTCAATGCGCAAGTAAAAGCACAAACTGATGTAACTGTTGATACGCAGGGTAATATTATTCAGAATTCAGGCCTTGTTTCTGCGGGTAATGATATTACTCTCAATGCTGCGGGTAATGTTGGAGCTGTTGGTCAGGAAATTGCTATCAATGCAGGTAATGTGCTCAACTCAAATGCAGCGGATATCTTTATTAAAAATACACAAGGCGGCTTAAAAATAGGTGAAATAGTATCTCAAAATACTGTTAACCTTACTGCTTCAGGAGATATTACTCAGGACAACCCTTCCAAAACAGGAATCACCGCTACCGGAGATATAAATTTGGTCTCAAGCGGAGGTGATATCGGAAAATCATCAACAGATTCTGTTGCAGTCAACACAGAAGGCGTGGTAAATGCAGAGGCTTCTAATATTTATATGTCCTCTGACAAAAACTTTAATACAGGCAGCATAACCGCATCACAGACAGGTAATGTAGATATAAGAACGACTGCAGACGGTTCTGATATCGTTATCAAAAACCTGATGAAAGGCGGAAATATCGTTCTAAACGCGAAAGGAAGCGTAACACAAGACAGCACTCTGTCTAAATCAATTGAGGCAGACAACCTTGACATAACCGCTCAAACAGGTGATATTGGCGAAACCGGTAATGCCATTGATTTTTCATCAACAGGTTCATTGTCAGCTAATGCACAGCAGGGTTCTGTTATTCTCAACGGTATAGATACAGACATTTATGTTGGTTCCGCTTCAGGCGGCGGTTCGATTGTTGCCGGGAAAAGTATTGACCTTTCCACAGAAAATTCGGGCGGAATATTTGTACAAAGCGCACTCACTGCCAACGATGGCTATATCAGGTTAAATTCTGTAGAAAGCCTAAACTTGAGCGAAGATATAACTGCGTCTGAGAAGGTTGAGCTTATCTCACAAACAGGGGATATTCTTCTTGATGCTTTGATAAATGCAGGCACTGACATTGTTGTTGATTCTGATGGAAAAATCACAGCCGGCAATGAAAATGTGCTGTTAACAGCAGGTAATGATATTACACTCAATGCAAACTCAACAGTTGGCGAGGAGTTGCAAAAAATAAAGGTTAATGCTGACAATAATGTTACAGTTACCGGCTCATCGGTTTATTTACAAAGCCCAGGTAAGACAATAAACCTTGCAGGAATTAACTCAGGCGGTGTTGTTGATATTTCTACTACAACATCCGGAGATATAAACATAAGAGATAATTCAGAAATTACCGGCTCTGATATTACATTGAATGCTGCTGACGGCATTTATCAAGAAGGTGATGAAAAAACTATAACAGCAAGCGGCAAGCTCGATTTGACTGCAAATAATACAGATATCGGACGTGAGAATAATGCTCTGATTTTTGCGGCAGATTCAGTAAAAGCCTCAGCAGAGAAGGGCTCTATAGTTTTAAACGGTATTGATGTGGATATAAAAACCGATACTATCAATGCCGGTAAAAACATTGACTTAAGCACAACAAACTCCGGTAACATTATTATCCAAAGTGAACTCTCAACTCAAAACGGAGGATATATTAGATTAAACTCTGCACAAAGTCTTGTTGTGGACAAAAATATAACTTCCTCAGATTATCTTTTCCTGGGTGCGAAAGAAGGGCTGGAACTTTCAGCCATAATTCAGGCTGTTAATGACATTACAATGGAAACCCAGGGTGGTATCAATCAAATTTCAGGTTCTGTCACAAGTACGGCTGGCAAAGTGTTGGCTTCCAATACTGTATCAGGCGGCATAATACTGAACAATGTTGCCGCACAGACAGGCATGAATATTACTAATACAGGTGATTCGGCAGCACTGGTGGCTGTTGGAAATCTTGTTTCTGCCGGAGGAAATCTTAATATTGTCAATGCAACAGGCGGTAATGTTGATTTGACAGGTAATATAGAATCTTCTAACGGTAATGTTTCTATTAACTCGGATGAAGGTAACATCGTAAAACAGGATACATCTGCCACAGTAATAGCAGGACAGGATATATTCCTGGGCGGCAAATCTGTCGGAAGTGCAGATAAATTTATCAACACAAATGCAGGTGGTGCTGTTTCGGGCCGTGGGCAAAAGCTCTATCTCGAAAATACTACAGGTGAATTTAAAATAGGTAACATAGAAACAGTTAAAGATACACCTCAAGATATTACAGAAGTTAATCTTGTATCAAAACAGGGCGATATTACATTCAACGGCCTTGTTCAAGGCGACAATGTCAATGTAAATTCTTCTAACGGAATAAAACAAGATACTGCATTGACAACCCCTTCAATTGAAGCAGACAGAGTTACATTGACAGCAAACAACGGTGATGTGGGTGCTGCTGACAACGCAATAGATATGAAGGTTACAGGTGCATTGAATGTTGATAAGGCCGGTAATGTTTATATCCACGGCGCTGATACCGGAAATGAAAATGCATTGAATATCGGTAATATCAATGCTGACAACATTGTTAAATTAACATCTGATTCCGGTATTAGATTAAACGGTCTAATTCAGGGACAAACAGCAGATTTAACAGCCAACGGTGATATTACACAATCAGATAGTATTGAAAAATCTTTTGATGTTGATAGCCTAAATCTTGTAAGTACAGCAGGCAATATAGGACTTACAGGCCATGCAATTGATTTTGTAGCGGGGTCTTTACACGCAAATGCTGCCGGTTCTGTTGTTTTAAACGGCATAGGGCTTGATATAGAAACCGGCGATATAATAGCAGGCAAAGATATTGACCTTTCCACAACAGGTTCTGGCAATATTACAATTTCCAAAGACATGAGTGCCAATGGATACATCAGACTAAACTCTGCAGAGGGCCTGATTGTTAATAAAAATCTAAATGCAACAGGTTATATAGAATTAATTGCCCAGGGCGGTGAAATGATACTGTCTTCATTAATAGAAGCAACAGACGTTACTCTTAATGCAGCCGGCGGAATTACTCAAGAAAGCGGTAAGATTGTAAGTACAGGCACTAACGGTGTAAATGTTACAAATAAAACAGCCGGTTCAATAGAACTGGTTGATGTTACTGCATCTAACGGAAACATAAACATAACTAATGACGAAACTGCAGCCGGAAGTATCATACTTGGCAATTTAACAGCCGGAAAAGATATTTCTGTGTCTAACCTTTCAGAGGGTGAAATAAGACTTAACTCTAATATCTCAGGTGCAGATATAAATCTTATTGCAACAGGCGGTATTTCCCAAATTGCAGGTAATATTACAGCAACCGGCGAAAACGGATTGAATGCCTCCAACTCTGTCTCAGGCGGTATTAAGTTAAATAACATAACTGCACAAAACGGCGGGGGAAATATTGCAAATGATAACAGTGCTTCGGGCAGTATTATTGTGGGAAAAATTGATGCTCTCAAAGATGTGTCATTGTCTAACCTATCAGGAAACGAAATTATTTTGAATTCCGATGTAACAGGTGCTGATGTGTCAATTGTTTCAACAGGAGGCATTATCCAACAAAGCGGAAATATCATAAGCAGCGGAGACAGTGGTTTTAATGCTCAAAACAGCCAATCAGGAAGCATTGAATTGAATGATATTACCTCTGCAAATGGTGTGAATATAGAAAATACCGCATCAGATGCAAGTGATATAGAGCTTAATAAAATCTCAAATACAAACGGCCTTGTATACATTACAAACGCAACCGGCGGTAATGTGCTGTTAAATGCGCTGGTTGAATCATCAAACGGCTCAATAATTATTGATACAGCAAACGGTAATATTGAACAAAATATTGCAGGTATTGCACTAAAAGCAGGCGGAGATATCTCTCTTAAAGCAGGCAACCATATCGGAACAGCGGATTCTTATATAAAATTAAATTCAGGCGGCAGTGTTTTCCTGGATGCAAACAACCTTTATATAGACAGTCCTGATATGGATTTAAATATTGCTCAAACAGACAATACAACAGGTTCTGTAAATATTAAAACAAGCGGTGCTGATGCAGACCTTAATTTGAATAGCAATGTGTCGGCTGCAGATATTACGCTCTCGTCTGTTTCAGACCTGAATTCAGCAGGAATTCTCAACAGCAGAGGCAATGTGTCTTTACAGGGCAACAATGTTTCCGTGAACAGTATCAATACGGGTTCTTCATACTCAATAACTGGTAACGGCCTTGTTAATGTTTCAGGAACATTGACAAATAATGCGGACTCTTCAATTACAGCAAATAATTCAGGTACGGATTCGGGCATAATAATTGCAGATACAGCTGTGCTTAACAACAATAATGGCAGCCTGAATATTACAAATAACGGCGCAAATGGTCTGGCAATGAACGGAACAATCATTAATAACGGCAATATGACGCTGGAAAATAATGCAGGCTCAATGATTCTGGCAGGAGAAATTGATGCCAAGGTAGGCTCTGTAAACACCTTTATAAATGGTGCAGATGAGGATATGAATATTTCAATGGACCTCGAAAGTTTCGGTACAACCATTACGTTTGAAAACAGAGGACAGGGCAGTCTTATTGTAGATGAAAATGCAAACCTTGCCGTAAACGGCATACAACAGGGCGATACCTTCTACGAAGGTGAATTGAACCTGAATAATATGTCAAACTCAGATCAGAGCGGAATCTCCATAAAAGGCACAATTGCCGGAGATAACGGCACTGTTAATATAACAAACAACGGACAAAATGGTATAACTTTTGAAAACGGTTCAAACGTTAATACAGGCTCTGATATTAATGTTATAAATAATAAAGGCTCATTGACAGTTGCTAAGGACGCTTCAATTACATCCCGTGCTGATATTTCAATAGAAAATAAACAGGCTGCTCAAAGCGTAAACTTTGACGGAACTGTCCATGGTAAAAACGTTACTGTACAAAGCAACGGCTCCAATATAAATATTGCTCATAATAAAGAGCAGGCAAACATTTCTGCTGATGAAAATATTGAAATCACTGCACAAAATGCGGATATTTTAAATAACTCTCTATCAGAGGCGCCGGTGCCAAACGCAGGTGGTATCAGTGCAGGCAACAATATTGAGCTTTCGGCTGACAATATAGGTTCTCTTGATGATACTCTCGGAAACATAATAAAAGATGGATTTGTGCTGGATGCTGATAAATCTATCCATGTGAATGCCGGCGGCAATATTACTGCCGATGCTCAAGAAACTCTTAATTTGCTTGCAGTTAACGGCAATCTTAATCTCGATTCGGTTAGTGCAAAAGATGCCATTTTGAGTGCTCTTAATGGTAATATAACAAGCAACAGCATTACTTCTGACAATCTGTACGCATTTGCGGCTTCTGACAGTGGTAAGATTTCGCTTGATAATATGAATATTGCAACCGATGTATATGCTGAAGCCGGCTCTCATATAACGATGAATAGCAATTCTGCACTCAATATACAATCGGCATTGAGCAGAAATGACTCAATTGATATAACCTCTGAAGGCAATACTGAAATCAGAGAAATTGCGGCTTTAAAGGATATTAATATTACTGTTAATGATGAAAAGTTGACGATAATTAATCTTGGCAGAGTTGAAAGAGCTCAGGATGTTATCCCTGAAAATGTAAACCTGACAGTTCTCGATGCCAAACGTCAGCCGTCCGGATCTTACACACCAGGCATGAGCCCGGAAGAGTTGGAAAACTTGAAACCTAACAGTAAGCTTGATATTTATAATGCTTATGTTCAAAACAAAGCTACCCTAAAAGCTGATACAATCACAGCTCAGGTTTATGATATATCAGACGATTCTGTTGCCGGTCAAAAAAGAGTTGATAAATATGGAAATGAAGCAACCGGCTTCCACAATGCTAACAAAAACGGAGATTTGTTAGAGTTTGATATACAAGGTGCAAACTATGCTCAAGGCGATGCAGGTTCTGACCCTCACAACCCGTATTATTCTCCTGATGCAAATGACAAACACGCACTAAATGTCCATCTGACACTGGGTGACTCTGTTGGTGATGCATTGTACGGAGCTAATTTCAAAAAATTGTATTCGGATTATGCATTTATTGACTCGATTAACACATCAAATCCTGATGCTTTCTCAAAAATAGTAATAGAAAGCGGCATCATTGGTGAAAAAGCAATAATAAGAAATAACAATTTGAGGCTGGATATCAATAACACTGATGTTGAACGTGATTATGCAATCAACAAGCATTATAACGATGCACCGGATAAAGAATATACAAACCATACTTCGTTTAACTCGGAAATGTTTGATACAATAATTGTGGATAAAACAGATAAGCCAGACATTCCTGATGTGCCGGTTATTCCTCCGGATCCGAGTGATGATAGAAATCCTTATAACCCGAACAGACAGGTAAAAGACCCTGTATTAACAGATAAGGTTATACCTATTTCAAGATATGTTCAAGAAGCAGAAAATAAAGATTCAACTGCGGTAGATGCCGACAAATCAACAGGCATAAAACAAATCAGATGGGTTGTAAGAGATAAAGAAAACCGTATTCTCGGTGCTTCTGAGTCTGAACTGATAAAAGAACCTGTTGTTGATTCTGTTATCAAAATTTCTAAAAAAGGAATAGTTGTAACAGCAGATACCGTGAGCGATGATGGTCTGAAACTGAATCAAAATGTACAAATTGATTTAAAATATAAAGAAATAGCCTTTAATGTTGACGGGCAGGTAAAAAATATCAACGGAAGAATCGTTGAAATTGCCTTTGTCAATGTTGATAAACTTACTTCAACGGTTATGCTTTTCTTGAGTATGTTCAGTGAAAATCTGTAATATAAAATTATTAATGCATTGAAGGGGTGTCATTTTCATCATGTGATTTGTGGAAGTGACACCACTTGAATGATGGATAAGTTTCTTTCATCTGTTCCCATGCAACATGCACGTTGTAGGGCATTCCTTTTGTTGTTATCTCTGCTCTGCGGCCTTTTTCCCATTCTTTAATAAAGTCTATGCAGGCATGGTCAATGTAGTGTAATCGTTCTGCACAAAGGGTTATATTTTTGTCCTTTGGCAAGCGTTCAAGTGCTTCTATGAGTGTGGGCAGCTGTATAAAGGTGATATTTCCGTGTATTTTTGCCGTTATTGTGTTGGTTTGTTCATCGTATTCAGTGTCAATATCAACTTTTAAAACTTTATATGCGCTTTTTATAAGAGCACAGAAAAAGCCTGCCAAAATTCCTTCAAAGAGATTGGTAAATAATATTGCAACCAGCGTGATAATATAAATTGCAAATTCACCTTTGCTGAGTTTTAGAATATGTTTTGCTGCTTGAATGTCAACAAGCTTGTACCCTGTATATACAAGGATTGCCGCTAGAGAAGATATTGGTATGTAGTTTAAAATTGCCGGGAAAAAGCTCACAAAAAGTAAAATCCATAAACCATGAAGTATTGTAGACATCCTTGTTTGAGCATCAGCATTAATATTTGCGGCACTTCTCACTATAACTCCTGTGATTGGCAATCCTCCAACCACACCTGAGAGTGTGTTTCCTACTCCCTGTGCAATGATTTCTTTATCATAATCAGTCTTTGATTTTGAGCTCATTTTGTCGATTGCAGTTGACGTCAAAAGAGTTTCCGCACTGGCGATAAATGTTATTACTAGTGCGCTTATCAAAACTTTTAAATCCAGTATATGTGCAAACAATGAGGGTTTTATGAATATAGCCTCACTCCAAAAATTTTGTCCAACCTGAATATAATTAATATCAAAATGCATAAAGTTTGCAAACAAAGAAGCGATAATAACTGCAACAAGAGCGGACGGTACAGCTTTAAGCTTTTTAAACGGAAGCAAATCCCACACCACAATTATACAGATTGTTAAAAGCCCCACCATTGCTGCAAGGTGATGAGCAGACCCGTTCATAGGCAGAACAGAGTGATAAATCACCCTGCCAAGGTCGAGAATATTTGCTATAAATGTATTTTGCGGTTTGCTATCAAGCATAATGTGGAATTGTGAAAGAAAAATTGATATCCCTATTCCTGCCAGCATACCTTGTATAATTGCAGGTGATATAGCTCTAAACCATTTTCCCAACGATAAAAAGCCGAATAAAATTTGCATTAAACCTACAACAAATATTATCAGAAAAAGTTTTTCTATTCCGAGAGTGTGAATTATATCTACTACAATCAATATTAAACCGGCAGCCGGCCCGGACACCTGTAAAGAATTGCCAGATAATGCTCCAACAATGATACCGCCTATTATGCCGGAGATTATCCCGCAATAAATCGGCAATCCGCATGCTATTGAAATACCTATAGCCAGCGGCATTGCTACCAAAAATACTATAACTGATGCCAAAAAATCTTTTTTTAGTGAATCTATATTAATCATTATTATTGTCGCCTGTGTTGTAAACCGACTTTTATAATAACGATTAATTAATTCTTTGGCAATAATTTATAAGGCTAATGTTACAAAACATAGCTGATAGCTTGCGTTGCCAGCTGCGTCATCGCAGGGCTTGCATAATAATTTTTGCACAGGTTTTGCGCTAAATTTTGTGCTCCAAATCCCCAATCTTTGGTGTTTTGTATTTCTCTTAATGCACCTTTTAAAATATTTGGTACGTTAGAATCAGGATTCACTTCACTGTATGTAACTTTTCCGTCTTTATCTGTGTCTACATTTTCAGTAAGTTTATTAACATTATTATTTTCAAGAACCTTTTGTAATTCCGGATTTTTTCTGTCTTTCAAAGTTTGCAGAGCAATTTCCTGTTTAGACAGTGTATTGTCGGAATTTTTGTCTATTTCATCAAAGTTACTTCTTAAATAATCAGCAAAATCTTTTGTATCAGTATTCAAAAGGTTAGATGTATATCCCTGAACCTTTGTATATAAGCTGTTAATTATGCCGTTTTGTAGAGTTGTCCCGTTGTTTATTTCAAGACCCATAATTATACTCTCCCCATATTTATTTATATTATAGAAAGTATTTATTCCTTACTCATCGGCTATATAGTGGAATTTATTTTTTAAAGAAAAATTTATTAATTATAGGTATTATGTATGGTGCTATAGACTTATGAGAAAATAATTTTATAATAAATCCTTGTATTGGGTGTAAATCATAGAAAATATGATCTTGTGCCTCAACAATATATCCTAATAAATCTTCAATAGCATAGCAGATAGCAGGAAATTTAGTATTTTGATTATTTATAAAATCTGTATCGTAGTATTTATGCTGTATGCATTTTAATAATTCTGCTTTTATTGCAAATATTGTTCCACCATAAAATTTGTAAGTTTTTAATTTTTTTAAATTTAATTCTTGTACGTATTTGTTATAAAAATATTCTTTATTTTTGTTAGATATGGTAATCAACAAGGGCTCAAAGCCTATACAGCCAATTTTCTTATTTTCTTTAAAGCTTTTGATTACAAGAGGAATGTTTTTTTCACTTAATATAGAGGTAAGCATAAAATCTCTCCACAGATTTTTTCCACAGAGACAATTATTTATTTTTTGCTTAATATATTCTACATTGTGTTTTGTATGTAATTTGAAAACAATATCATAATCGTCTAAATTTATTTTATTCAGCTCGTAAATAAATGGATAAATATCAGCACCTAAGTTCTCGATAATATCTATATTTACTTTGCCGGATGTGTTAAAGGAATTTTGTATATCATCAAAAAGCTCTTGATCAGACGAGTTACAAGTCACATACAGATCAAAATTTGAAAACTGCGTTAAATTTGATAAATAATTTTTTATTTCTGGCCATAAATTTTGATAATACAAATGGCAAATAACACAAATTTTACAATCTTCTTTCATTTAAACCTTAATTTTTTTTGTTATTTGTCTTTATATTAACATACTGCTGTTTTGTTGTCTTCTTGTTTTTTGAACTGTGCATTATATAAAGATCTGTATGCACCGTTTTCAATATTTAAAAGTTCTATATGGGTACCTGTTTCGGCAATTTTACCTTCATTTATGACAACTATTTTATCAGCATTTTGAATTGTTGAAAGTCTATGAGCAATTACAAATACAGTCTTATCTTTCATGAGGTTATCAATGGCTTTTTGCACAACAGCTTCAGCTTTGTTATCCAGTGCTGATGTTGCCTCATCAAGTATAACAACAGGCGCATTTTTTAAAAATGCTCTTGCGATTGCCACACGTTGTTTTTGTCCTCCGGATAAAAGCACCCCCCTTTCTCCAATGAAGGTGTTTTCTTTATTTTCCAGTGACTCAATAAAATCATCTAAATATGCCATTTTGATAGCTTGTTGCAGCTCTTCTTCAGTTGCGTTTTCATTACCAAGCATAATATTTTCTCTTATTGTTCCGGAAAAAAGGAAATTATCCTGAAATACAATTGCGATATTTTGTCTTAATGATTTCAGTGTGAAGTTTCTTATATCAACACCGTCTATCATTATAGCCCCGGATTTTACATCATAAAAACGTGGGATAAGATTGACTAAAGTTGTTTTACCTCCGCCGGAATTTCCTACAAAAGCTATTGTTTGTCCTTTTTTTATTTTAAGGTTTATGCCATTTAATACAGGGACATCTGGTATGTATTCAAATACCACATCTTTAAACTCTATTTCGGAATAATTATTTTTTAATTCAACAGCATTGTCTGTGTCTTTTATTGCTGGTTCTGCATCTAACACATCAAATACTCTTTCTATGGCAAAGAATGATAACTGAAGTTGGTTGAAGTTATTCCCAATACTTTTTATTGGACTATAAAGCATAATCAAAGCTGTTATAAACGATACAAAATTTCCGCTCGTTATTTGTTTTGTAAGTATCAAATGACTTCCAAAACCAATGGCCAGACCTATACCAACCGATACAATTACGTGCATCATTGGAGAAAGCCAGGATGTTCTTTGGACCATTTTTATTCTCAACGTAAATATACTTTTTAATATATTGAAAAATTTATTTTTTTGATCTTGAGAAAGGTTATAAGATATTATAGTTTTGTTGCCTGCATAAGCTTCGTTATATGCTGTGATGACAGCTGCATCTGCCACGAGTGTTTTCTGCATTACATCGTTTATTCTCTTTCTTATTTTCGCAACGGGTGCAAATGCCGCACCTAATACTACTACAGCAATTAAGGCCAGCTGCCATGAATTATAAAATAATACACAAACAAGAGAAACAGAAGAGAATAATCTTTGAGTGAATACTTTTAGATTATCAAGCAATCCTGTACAAGCAAGATCTGCATTGTTATTAAACTGAAACACCACATCGCCGGAGCTCCTTTTATCATAAAATGATGTTTCAAATGTAAGTAGTTTTTTAAACAAATCATATTTTAAACCGTTTGAAATTTTGCCACCAACCCAGGTGTTTAAATATGTAGCAAGATAATTTAGACCTCCTTGAATAGAGGTAAAAGCGACGATTCCAAAGGGGATGTACCAAGGTGACGCTATGCTTTTTTCTACCATAACCAGATCCATATATGGCTTTAGAGAAAGTGCAATGATAGCATCCAGTGAACCAATAGGTATACAAATTAATACCGCCATAAGTGCTCTAAACCAGTATGGTCTTATATAAGGCCACATTCTTTTATAATTAACAAAAAACTGTGTCGTTGTAATTTTTTCCTTAATTTTTTGCATGATTTTAAACATTTTTTCTTTCATCCTATATTATTTATCGTTTGCCAAACGTTCAATAACACTTCTCATTGCCAGTATTGAATTCTCGTAAAGTTTTTCTTCTTGTTTGCTAAGTTTAACTGGTAAAATAAAATTTATTCCTTCAGATGATATAACAGACGGTTTACTCAAACAAACTTCCCCATATCGGGTCTTTTGTATACTTGTAACATTAGCCGTGACTGTTTTATTACTTAATATAGCTTCTGCCAAATAACAAACACAGGTTGAAATCCCATAAAAAGTTTTACCTTTGCCTGTAATGATTTCTGTGCCCATATTCAAAACCTTTGATTCTATTACGGATTTTTCTTTACTACCGAATTTAATATTAAAGATATTACAATATTCTTCAAGTGGAACTTTTGCAACTTTGGCATTACTCCATAAAGGTATTTGTGAGTTTCCGTGTTCTCCAATAACAGAAATTTCTATCAACTCTTTATCAATTTTTAGATAATCTGCAATAACATTTATTATCCTAGATGTGTCAAGTATACAACCTGTACCTAAGATTTTTCCATATGGAAGATTTAGTCTTTTTGTCAGGTAATAAGTTATAATGTCAACAGGGTTTGCAACAATGAGAATTACTCCTTTGTTATAGTTTTTTTCAATATTTTGCGCAATTGATTCTGTAATTTTTATATTTTCTTCTGCTAAATCTAATCTGCTTTCATTGCTCTTTCTGCTTCTACCTGCTGTTATAATAATCATATCGCTATTTTTAATGTCTTTATAACTGCCGCAGGTGATTTTTGTTCTGCCCATATTTGGGATTCCGTGCCTGATATCCAGCATTTCTGCATTTACAATTTTTTCATTAATATCAATAAAAACGAGCTCATCAGCAATGTCTTTAAGCATTAATGCATAGGCTATCCCTGCGCCCACTGCACCCATTCCGATTATTGAAATTTTTTTATTCGTTTTTTTTTGCATTTTTCGCCTATGATACAGATATTTCTCTTGATAACTCTCTAACCAAATCGTGTCCGTCCCAAATGGTGTTTATATCCATTGCTTTCCCTATTGGTACGATTCTGTCTATGCCTCGTAGGTTATGCGCCACAATCACCTGTGCCAACTTTTCCGGTTCTATGCCAAAATATGTTATTGTCTGGTATTTTTCATTAACAATTTTGAAAAATTCCTCTAAATCTTTCAGAGAATATTCATAAAAATACCCGCCCTTGCCCCTCAAATTTTCTGTATTTTCATCTATAGAGGTCAACTCGCTACGGTATAACAAATTTTTTTTATGTTTGACTTCTTTTATGCAATTAAAATCTATTGCATCCTCGCATAATTTTGTAAACTTGTCCACGCAAACCGCGTCTTGTAAATTATATTTTTCTTTTGCTGCGCAGTAAACAGCGTTCCAGAAACATTCTCTTGCTTCTTTTGAGTCATTTACCCAGTAAATCAACTGCGGTGAAGAGCAGGCGTTTTGGTCCATCAAATATGTGTCATTGTAAAACTCCTGCGAAAGCCGTTTGAGCTTTTCTTCGCCGGATTCAAGGAGTTTTCCCCCATCAATGATACAAACCGAATATCTGTCAGCAAAAGCAATATCAACACAACGCGGCTTTGTTTTCATTTTTCGGACGGTTTCAATTGTTTTGTCCCCGCCCCAAATCATTCTTGCGTCGGCGTTTAGTGAAAATTGTTCTGTTATTTCGTTGTTTCTTTCGTATTTTACAAATGCGCTGCGTTTTTCAATGCCCGGATGCCTTGAAAGAACCGATTTGAGGATTTTTATCAAGGCATCTACCTGCGGAAACTGCTTGCTCGGCAGCCTTACAAGGTTTGAATTGCCGGCAAGAAGCGAAAAAAGATAAGAAAACGCAAAATTTATGGGGATATTTGAGGGCGCAATATGAAAACACAATCCTTTGCCCAGCCTGTAACCTGAATTTGCGTAATTTTCTTTAATTTTTTGAATATTGCCTTTTCTGCACCAGAAACCGAGCGAATAAAGGTCAGGATAAAGCCGGCTTTCCGGCGATTGCATAATTTCTTTTGATAAATCGTTCAAAAATTCGCAAATTTCCCCGCTGAAAGTTGGCAGCGGCGCGTTTATTATATTTTCATTCCCTATTAAAAAATTAACGTCGTTCATAAGTATCCGAGCAACCTCTAATTTCTGCATTCTTTATTCTGCCTTTGATTTCAAAATATTTACCCTTACGTCCGCACGGGCAATCATCTTCGCCTAAAATTACCCCCTCATCCTCTGTTAAAAGTGAATGCCCTGGATAAGACTCAGGCAATAATGATACAACTTGAATAATTCCCTTTTCTCCGTGTTCGCAAACCGAAAAATCGCGGGTTTTTCTGACTATAACGTCTGAATAAGCGCTTGTATGCAGGTGTCCGTGTTCACATTCCATATAAACACAGCCGGTTTGCTCAACCATCCCATAGTAGTCATGTACGCTGCTCAAGCCGCATACTTCTTTCAAAGATTGTTTAAAATCTTCTTTTGAAACAGCTTCGTTTACAAGTTTTTTCCAGCCGCCGCCATGAATTAGAATTCCGTTAGAAAGGTCAATTTTGCAGTTCAATTTTTTCAATTCTTTGTAAAAATACTGCCATATCATAAAAGTAAAGCCAAACAAAAGGATTTTTTGACCCTTGTGCCTTTCTAAAAAAGCCTCAATTGCTTTGATGTCAATATTCATCTCATCATCCAGCGCATAAGTCCTGTCAGCTCCGAAAATCGAAAATCCCAGTATTCCTGCGCCTCTGGCAGAAAACATAAGCCTGTTTTTTATAACAGACGGTGAATCAATGATAAGCATAGGCATTCTTGACGCACCTGTGAAGCTCGATACGATTTTTACAAGCGTTTTTTGCTGGTTTGCGGCGGTTTCTTTGTTCAGGAATATTTTTGAAACAGCCTGCCCTGATGTTCCTGATGAAGTCATTGTTTTGAAAATTTCTTCTTTGTCAACGCTGCAAAGTTCGTATTCCTTAAAAAGCCGGACAGGAATAAAAGGGATATCCTCAAGTCTGTCAATGCTTTTAACATCGGTTCTCAATACGTCAAGAATTTTTCTGTACTTTTCGCATTTTTCTTGATGGAATTCAGTAAGTTCTTTCAGATTTTTCAAAAGCAGCTGCCTTTTTTCCTCTTTAGCAAGGGAAAACGGCGCAATATTCAATACATCTGCATAGTTAAACATTACAGCACTCCAGTTCTTTGTAAAGTGTTTTTCCTGCCTCGTTTTTCGGAATCTGTGAAATAACATTTACCCTGAAAGCAACAAAATTCAATCCTGTTTTTTCAGTTATAAAGTCTGAAACAGTTGATTTGTAATCAGGGTTTGTGATAAATATCTCCATTTTGTCATCCACACCTGCACATGCACAGTCAATTTCAGGGAATTTAGCCTTAATCAGCCTTTCTGTTTCGTCCAGATTGACGCGATTTCCGAATATTTTGAGAAAGCGTTTTTTGCGACCCACAATATAGAAAAATCCGTCTTTATCGAATTTTGCCATATCGCCTGTAATCAGTCTGCCGTGGCGTTCATCACCTTTTTTGAGGTCTTCGCCGCATACAGCGTAGCCTAAAGTAACATTTTCGCCCTCATAAACCAGTTCTCCGACGGTTTCCGGAGTTGAAATTTCTTTACCGTCAGCATCAATCAGTGAAAATTTTCCGCCCGGGATTGCAATCCCCATAGAACCGTATTTTTCCAGCGATTTTTCAGCCGGAAGATATGCCATCCTTGCAGTGGCCTCGGTTTGTCCGTACATAACAACGAATTTTCTGTTGTTTTCAAGCGCCCATTGTGCAAATTTTTCATGCAACTCGGGTGACAATTTGCCGCCGGCCTGTGTCATATATCTCAATGACGGCAAATCCATCCTGAAAAACCGCAATCTGTTAAGCATTTCATACGTATAAGGCACTCCGGCAAGCGAGGTCGCCTCAAATTCTTTAAACTGCTGCCAGAATTCTTTTTGCATCAGCCCTTTTTCGGTAAGAATAACGCCTGCACCCGCGTGCAAATGTGTATTCAGCACGGAAATTCCGTATGTGTAGTTCATCGGAAGCGTTGTGATTGCACGTTCAGACTCATCAAGGTTCAAATACTCCACGATAGATTTTGTATTTGCTTCAATGTTTTTGTAACTCTGACGTACAAGTTTCGGGCTTCCTGTTGAGCCGGATGTTGTTAATAGCAGAGCCAATTCTTCATTCAGCTCAAAAATACCGTCATAAGGCGTTTTTAACAGGCTGTAATTGAGGTTTTTATAAACCTCCCGGCACCCGTCAAACTGAGAAACCATACCTGACGGCACATGCAGGTAATCGGGTTTATAAGTTCTTATGCATTCTTGCAGCAGCTCAAAATCAAGGTCTGCTTTTAGCATCAAGGGAACTATTTTTGCATTTAAAAAGCCGATATATCCGGCAAGCGACCCGATTTCATTCTTGCAAAGATTGAAAACAAGGCATCTTTTGCCGATTTTGTCGGTCAACGCATTGCAGTGTGCGTCAAGCTCTCCGTATGTGATTTTTTCGCCGCTTTCTGTGATTACAGCAGTGTTGTTTTTGAATTTATCTAATTGCCACATTTAAATGTCCTTCAATCATTTTCTCTTTTAGTTGAAATATGTCGCCATGTCCGGGCAAAACAGTGATTTCTTTGTTTAACGTATGCAGGAAAGGAATTGTAATATTTTGGAAATCCTTTGTTTTTCCACCCGGGAACCTTGTTATTGTTGGATTATCTTTCATTAGCAAATCGCCTGTAAATATATATTGTTTATCCAGCATAATGCAGCAGCTGCCTTTAGAATGCCCCGGTTTTCTATAAAATTCAAAGAAATGTTCTGCTGTTTTATACGAATACTCATTCTCAAATGTGATATCTGCGTCAATGGCAAATGTTTTGTATGATTTTTGAAATTTTTCAAGAAGATTTGTATTGTTAATACTATCTTTTTCTTCCAATACAAAAGTCAAAAGCAGCGGGCGGGTGGCTTTTTCGTCGGATATGGCTGCGGCACAGGCATTTGTGCATATTATTTTGGTATTGAAGTTTTCTTTTAGCCACGGCAGGCCCGAAATGTGGTCAGGGTGCTCATGAGTAAGAAGGATTTCAATATTTTCAATCTGTTTTTCCTCCAGCATTTGCGCGAGTTTTGCATTATAGTGCGGATCGATAATTATGGCATTTTCCTGCTCAAAAATTACATACATATTGGAATCAATATATTCATATACAGAGCAATAAATTTGTAAATTGTCAAAATTGAGCAATTCCATTGTTAAATCAAATCCTCTTCAAAAATCAATGTATCAAACTCTACATCTTTGTTTAATTTTTTGCCTGTAACCGAATCAATTTTATCTGCCGGTATGCCGGTGCCAGGGCGTTTTAGAATCAGGTCATTTTTTGTTAAAATACATCCGGCTTTCAGGTCGTGTGCTGCGACAACGCTTCTTCTCATATTTTCACGTTGTTTGTATTCTGCCTCTGACACTATTCTTTCTCTTGAGCCCAGAGCTTTATAGACATTAACGCAATTTTGGGTAAGTTGGCTCATTTCAGCCGGTTCAATTGCCATATTGTTGTCCATTCCCATTTTCCCCTTATCCAGAGTAAAGTGTTTTTCAATAACGCACGCTCCCAGTGCGACAGCACCGGCAGAAATCTCAGTTCCCAGAGTATGATCTGAAAAACCTATTGGATATTTGGGAAATTCTTCTTTAAGCCACAAGATATTGTTCAAATGAATAGTTTCCGGAGCCGCAGGATATATTGAAATGCAATGAAGAAGTATAATTTGAGTATTGCCGGCATTTTCAATAACTTTTACTGCCTTTCTGACTTCGTCAGCTTCTGCCATTCCTGTAGAAAGTACAACAGGGACGCCTTTTTTTGCTATATATTGCAAATAATCGTAATTATTGATTTCCATTGACGCTATTTTTATAAATGGAGCCTGACATTCATCAACAAGGAAGTCCACTTCTGCTTCACAATAAGGAGTAGATGAAAAAGCTATCCCTATTTCTTTACAATAAAGAGCAATGTCTTTTAAATCTTCCGGTGAGATTGAAAATTTTTGTACAATTCTTTTTGCAATAGGATTTTTTGCATAATATGACTTTGAATAAAGGCTTTCAGAGCTCCAGGACTGGAATTTTACACAATTACAGCCCGATTCTTTTGCCATTTTACACATTTCCTTTGCTGTTTCGACATTGCCATTGTGGCTTGAATTTACTTCTGCTATGAAGTAAGGTTGTGTATCGTAGCCTATTTTATCTCCGTTTTTTAACGTTATTATCGCCATCTCATACCTCTCTATTCATCAATCGGCTCTACAACCATTTCTCTATTGAACAAAGCTCTATCAATAAAAGGAGATTGATCTTCAATTGGTGGCTGAACAAATTTTCCTTTTGAATTTTTTCTAAAAGAGCTGTGTATGTAACCTTGATTCTCTTTTCCAATAATTTCACAAATTACAGGTTCATCAAGTTTGAGAATATTTTTTAATTTATACAACTCATCGCTTGAAGAAATTTTTTCATATTTAAAATCAAAGCATTTCGCAACGTGTTGAAAATCTGGACATGAAACGCCGTTTTCTGAATCTGTACCAATTGTTCTAGTTCTGAATAAGTCCTGCTGACGTTTTCTTATAACTGCATAACAGTTGTTATTTATAATTAAAATTTTTACAGGAATTTTGTGATAACTTATTGTTTGGAGCTCTTGTAAATTCATCATAATAGAACCATCGCCAATTACTGCAATATTCTGTTTTTTATCTGCAAAATACGAACCTATCAGTGCAGGTAGAGCAAAACCCATTGCTCCTTGTGATACTGGATGAATACATCTTTGCTCTTCTTTAAATTGTATAGTTGTAGGCACAATCAACTCTTCGAGACCGGCATCTGTTATACAAACCGCATCATCATCCATATTTTCACTCAATACTTCTGCAAGTTCATATAGGTCTACCGCTTTCGTATTTTTGTATTGTAATTCACATTTTGGAAATTCTGTTTTCCAATGTTTGCATTTTTCTTGCCACTTTATTTCAGTTTCTTTTGCTGTTTCTTTGTTTATTTCTTTTAAAAATTCTTTTATATCAGAATGGATAAACTTATCTATCTTTTTAGGAAATTTTTTGTGTTCAAATTCATCTATATCTACAGCAATAATTTCTGCTTCTCTAGCAAATTTATTTATATCATTGCCGGTGATCATTGTTGTTAAACGATTGCCAAGAATGAGAATCAAATCAGCATTTTGTATTGCAAAATTTGCTGCCCTGTTAGCTGCCATTGCACCTACACATCCAATTACAAGTTCACTGTTAGTGTCAAGAATGTCAACTGACGATGTTGAATATACCGCAGGAATTTTTGTTTTTGAAATAAATGTTTTAAGCTCCTTTTGTGCTTGTGCAGAGCGTATCCCACTTCCAAAGAGAATGATTGGACGTCTAGCATTATTAATTTTTTCAATAACAGTTTTTATATCTTTGGGGGTAGGTTTTTTTACACAAATATCAGGAATAAAACATTTAAGTTTTTCTTCCTCAATCCTCATATTTTGAATATCTAGAGGAATATCTATCCAAACAGGTCCTTTTCTACCCTCATTTGCTAGAAATAATGCTTTATCCATTTCATATGCGATGTCTTCTGGTTTTGTAATCATTGTTGCATATTTTGTAATTGGTTTAACTAAACTAACAATATCAGCTTCTTGTTGACCATATGTTCTAATTGGTAAATTTGTATATCTTGTTGTTTCATTAAGCTTATTTTGTCCAGAAATAAATACACATGGTAAATTGTCTTGCCAAGCACAAAGAACTCCCGTTATGGCATTTGTTGATGCACAACCTGTGGAAACCATAGCCACCCCAATGTTATTAGTTTTTTGAGCATATGACATAGCTGCATATGCTGCTGCTTGTTCATGGTGGACGCAAATTCCTTGTATACCTTCTTGTCTAGCCAATGCATCTGATAGATATAACATTCCTCTTCCTGTAACAAGAAATATGTGTTTTACACCTTGTTTCTGGAGTCTTTGCATTACATAATCCGCAACTCTTGGCATTATTTCTCCTTATTTGTATTTGGCATAAAGTTAAGCATTATATCAGGAATAGAAACAACTAATTCCACTTCATTTGCCAATTCGTTGTTTATGTAACCTTTTACTTTACCCTTTGCAAGACCGCGTCGGTAAGAGGCAAGTTCAGCAACTATATCTAGCCTGTCTCCAGGTATGATTTTTTTTCTGAATTTTGCATTACTAACAGACACAAAACCTGTTTTTTTACCTTTGTTTTCTGGAAATGTTAAAAAAGTCATAAGAAAGACTTGTGTTAATGTTTCGATTTGCACAAATCCTGGGACGTTTGGTTCATCTTCAAAATGTGCAGGAAAGAACCATTCATTATATGTGAAATTTTTATAACCTTTTGCATATTCTCCAGGTACAGCCTCAACAATTTTATCAACAAAAAAACAAGGGTATCTGTTTTGTTGATATTCTTGAATTTGTTGTGCATCCAAATTTTGCAAAACAATTTTTTCTGTCATTTTTGCCTACATTTCTATATTATATTTTTTTAAGATTTCCATACCCTTTTCAAAAGAACTTAAATCAACAATATCATCAGGGTCGAGCATAATATCAAAAGCATCTTCAATAGCTGCAACAAGTCCCATATGTCCAACAGAGTCCCACGCTTGAATATCTTGATATTTTAATCCTTTTGTTTGTTCTTCTGAAATTTCAAAAGTCTCAGTAAAAGCCTTTTTATATTTTTCTAAATTTGACATTTTATCCTCCTTTGTACTCTTCTCTTTTTATAAACTTAATCCATTCTTTTATTTGTTCTTCCCTTGTTGGAATATTTTCCGGTGTTTTGAAGTAATGCACACCGCCGTTATATGCGTTTTCTAAATCCAAAATGCAACTTGCGGCAGAAAGCCCTACACCAAAAGAAACAAACATTATATCTTTGTATTTTTTGCCTTTCATCTGGTCACAGAAATTGACAAGAACAGATGTTCCTCCGCAATTTCCATATTTTGTGAAGGTCTGCGAGCTGGCTTTTTCTCTGGGGATAGCTCCATGGTTGATTACAGTTCTGACAATTTGCCCGTTTGCCTGATGTATAGCAAAGAAATCAATATCATCATGTGTTTTTTCGGCAAGATTTAATACTTTATCAACACATTTAGGCGCAGTTTCAATTGCAAAGCTGAAAATATCTGTTCCGCTCATTATTGAGTCCCAAAGATGAACCACATTTCCCTCGGCGTCGAGAGTTTCAATATCTATAATGTCTTTTCTAATAGGAAATCTGAAGCCGCCGGCAGGAGTAGCAATCTTTTTCCAGTCTTTGCCTCTGCTCATAAGATAAAAGTATGATGGCATTTCAGTTTCTGTTCTTTCAAGAAGGACGGCTCCTCCTGCGTCGCCAAAAAGCATATTTGAGTTTCTGTTTCTTATATCAGAAATCAAACTGCTTGATGAACCTTCAAGCACAAGGCATTTTTTCGAAGCACCGCTCTGGATAAGCGAGCTGGCAACCCACAAGCCGTAAACAACATCCGTACAGCCGAGCCCAGACATATCAAAACAGGCACATTCTTCAGATAGGCCCAGTTTATGCTGCAAAATGCAAGCATCAGAATTTCCAATATAATCGTGGTTTATTGACACAACAATCAATGTATCAATTTCTTCTTTTTTTATATTTAAGTCTTTTATCAAAACTTTTGCGGCTTCTTCGCACAGGTCAATGCAAGTGCAGCCTTCGGGCAAAACATGTCGTGTGCCCAGCCCCAGAATTTTTTTATTTCTGGCGAGTTTTTTTTCATCTTTATAAAATTTAATTTCGTCATCAATGTCTATATGTCTTTCCGGAACAACACATACAGAACCTGTTATTTTTACATTTGTAAACTTTGATAGTGTCATTTACTCAACTTCTCCAACTTTTACTGCAGGGTTTCCCAAGAGGTAGCAATTATTTTTGCATCCTTTGTAAACTGCACTTATAGGTGCAATTTTACTGTTGTTACCTATTTTTACATTTGGTAGTAGTATAGAATTTGCCCCGATTTGGTTTTGATTGCCAATTTTGACATTACCTAAAATTTGAGAAGCGGGGCCGAAAAAGTTATAATCGCCTATTGTTGCATCATGTCCTAGTATTACATTGCAGTTAAATACGTTGCAATTGCCAATTCTTATATTTACAGAAGAGAAAAATGGCGGAGTAAAAATGTTTGCTTCTCCGTATTCGAAACTGTCTGATAAAACAACACCATCTCCAATTAGATTATAAAATTGAAGCCCCATCATTTTTAAATCTTCATATATTTTCTTTCTGAGACTAGGATAACCTGCACCTATAATCATATAATCATCATTATTAAATTGATGTTCTGTGACCTCTCCAATATATAAATGCTGGTATGTTTTATAATCTATTGTTTTTCCATAGCCACCATGTCCCAAAAAACCCGCAAATATAACTTCTGTTCCATACTCCTTTGCGTTTAGCAAATTCAAATAACATTCTCTGGCAAAACCGTCTCCGCCAACTATGTATATTTTTTTCATTACCTCACTCCACCGGAATCAACTACATAACTTTGACCGGAAATAAATTTTGATTTATCTGAAAGAAGAAACAACACAAGATTTGCTACATCATCAGGATTACCCCATCCGAAAGGGTATCTTTCATCACCATTTTCTGGCGTTACAAGTCCTTGTAAAGAGCAAGTCATTTGCGTTTTTATCATAGAAGGCAAAATGCTGTTTAATCTTATACCATAGGACGAGACTTCTTTTGCTATGGCTTTTATTGATGCAGACAGTGCAGCTTTTGAGCCGGAATAACAAGGCTGTCCTTTAGTTGATGCTAGTGCATCAATAGAAGATAGATAAACAAGGGAACACCCTTTCCCTATGTTATTTCTTCTATCTGTTATGCCTTTAGTCATCATAATCGGAGTAAAATAATTTATATCAAAAACTCTTTTTAATTCATCATAATCTAAAAGTAATAAAGGCTTTAAACAAGAGATTCCTGCACAATAGGCCATCCCTGAAAACTTTCCATATTTTTCTTTTAATGATTTAACATATTTGGGCAGTCCGTCTATATCTTCTGTCAAATCTTTAATTTCTATGTGAATATTTTCAGGATATTTGCATTTTTCTTTCATTGCCTTTAGGCGTTCTTCATTACGAGCAATAGCAATTACCGTTGAACCCAGTTTATTCAGCAAAATAGCAACTGCTTCACCAATACCAGAGCTTGCTCCTGTAACTATATAAATTTGTTCTTTGGAAAATTGTATCATTATTGAATTTTTTCTCCTGCTAATTTTATTAAATCACTAACTGTATTTACTTCTTTTAAGTCTTTCAATGTTAATTTAATACCGAAGTTTTTATCAAAATATGCCATTACTGCCATTTTTGATAAAGAATCCCACTCTTCATAAGAATGCAAATCGTCATTTTCACTGCAAGATTCTTCTCTCTGTAATACATCTTCTAATTCAACTAAAAATTCTGCTTTATTCATTTTATACTTCTCCTTTAAATTTCTTTTCCCAGTATTTTATATATTCGTCTCTTGTTTTAACATAAGATGGTTTTTCAAATGTTTTTATATCTAAAATTTTTGTACCTTTCATATTTAACAAAGCACTTGCACAGACTAGACCATTGCCAAATCCGCTACACAATAACTTCTCTTTTGAAATATTTGTGTCTAATGTTGTAATCGTTGTAGGAATTGAACACATTGTATTATTTCCATATGCTTCAAATGCATAATATGGTACTTTTTCTACATCGAAACCTGCCACATTGCCAACAGTTTGTACAATTTGCTTATTTGCCTGATGAAGACACAAAGCGTCTATATTATCTTGTGTGAAGCCTGAATACGCCAAAAGCTCTTTAATATTTTGGGGAACAACATTCATTGTAAAGTCAAAAACAGCCATTCCGTCCATAAAACTAGAAAAAGGTGAAACAGAAACACCGTTTGGTGTTGTATATCTTTTTTCTCTGAGTTCTGACATCAACTTAAAATCATTATTATTTTGAATCTTTAAACGGAATCTTGTCCCGGAATATGGATCAATTAATGCTTCAAAACCAGAACTTTGGGTTTCTATATTGTAGTATGACTCAATATTATCTTCACAATAATCAATTAACGTTGCACATCCTGCATCACCAAACAGAGGTGCCGTTGTTCTATTTGAAAGATCAATCGTCGGGCTTGGTGTGTCCCCATTTAATAACAAAATCCTTTTTGCTGTTTTGCTTTCTATCATTTGGCTTGCAATAAACAAGCCATATACCCAACCAGCACAACCTTGATTTATGTCAATTGCCAAACAATTTTTTGATAAGCCCAGTTTGTTGTGTAAAAAATATGCACATGCAGGGTTAACATAATCAGGTTGCTGTACAACAAACAGTAAAATATCTATGGAATTAACATCTATATCCATCTTTTCTAAAAGATTTTTTGCTGCATCATAAGCTAAGTCAGATGGTGTTGTTTCATAGTCGCAGACTCTTCTTTTGTGAAAGCCCACCATTTTGCGCATTCTGTCAATTTTTTTTACAGAATTGTCGTAGTATTGAGCTTCATCATAGATATTAATTTCTTTTTCTGGAACAACAACTGACAAACCAGATATTTTTATATTATTAAATTTCGCTTTCATTTGTTACCCATGTACTTTCTTATTTTTCTAATAATGTCTCTTGGTATATTTAGTATATCTATTATAAAAGGAGATAAAAAATATCGTCTTATTTTACCTTTTGATTTGATTTTTCTAATAATATCTCGAGGTAAATTAAAAATATCAATTATTAATGGTGGTAATATGTAATGTTTTATAGTTTTAAGTTTGTTTTGAATCTGTTTTGCAGGATGTATATTATCGTTTATTCCAAGATTGTTATTTGTGTTTATGTAGTTTTTATTCAAATCTCGTTTGTTTAACCAACAGACTTCTTCTATTAATATTTTTTGCAAATTAAGATTAAAAATGTTGTTACTGTAATTATTGTAGTTTGATAATTCAGTCACATTGTGCAAAAGACGTTTCCAAAATGGAGTTCCTGTAACGCATCCTTCTCCACTTTCTCTATAGTAGCAAAATGTATCATCGATAAAATACATGTTTGCATTTTTCTGATTTATTAATTCAAAAAATTGAGGGATATCCACTATAAAATAGTTTGGGTGATCTTTATTTATTTTTATGCTCGTTGTTCTTACAACACGGGACATTAATGATGTAAAAAAGTAGATTTCGGGGTTTGATATTATATCATTTTGGGAATATACACCCTCTTGTAAGCTGGGATAATAATCAGGGTTAATTGAAGTATTGGTTGTTCTTGAAGCACAAAAATTACATTCAGGATGTTTTTCAAGAGCATCAATTTGCTTTTGTAGTCCATATTTGTTAATTCTATAATCGTCGCCTTCAATATACATATAATAAGGTGTTTTGATGTTTTCATAAGAACGAAGTGCATTAACAAATACACCATTAGAGGTGCCCAAATTAATATCAGAAAGGTACAGTTCAATTTTGTTAGGATATTTTTCTTTATATTTTTGACAAATTTCTGTTGTTCCATCTGTCGAGCAATCATCAAATATTCTGATGATAAACCCGAAATTTGTCTTTTGCGACAATATTGAATTAATACATTGTTCTATATATTTTACATGGTTATATGTAACTATGTTTACTGTTAATAGTGTATTGTTCATTGTTATCTGTTCTATAGTGAATATCTTTTATTAAAATTTTCTACTGAAATACATTCCATACCGGGACAATTTGGCATACAATCAGGATAACACCCTTTTTTAAAGTTTTTTCGCATTGTTCTGTGCTTATAATCGTTAAAGAATGCTTTCCAATCAATTCTATTATTTTTTCTAAAACAATTAATGTCTAAATCATATGGCCGCCAAGGACAAACCGAGACTTCTCCATTAGGCTTTAAACAAAGATGATTCCAAGGATTTTGACATATAATTTTTTTATTATATTCAAATTGGTGTAGGCATACGTTTGTTAATTCTTCATAGTATGAATAATTTTTTTTGCCTTTTCTTTTTCTTATTTTGTTTTTTTCTAAATAAACAGATTTTAAATCTAACAGATTATCAACAAGGCTTGTTATTTCTGGATATTTTGCTCTAATAACATTTATGTCTTCTTGTTGTATTCTTTTTTCTACCTCATATAAATCGGCTGAAGGGAAAAACAACCTGTATCCCAAAAAGACTTTTCCTTCTATTATTCTTTCTATTTCCATCAATTTTACTAAAGCTGCTTTAAATCCTTCCATATCTTTTATTGGATTTTTTTTGTCATATAAGTTATTTTCTGCAGCGTCTATAAAAAAGATTATACTGAATATTTTCATCTCTAATGCCATTTTGACAAATTCATCAACGGCTTCATAGTTTGTTGAATTTATTACACAAGAAACAGAAGGTCTAAATAAACCCAAACCTTTTTCATCCAAAAGATTTATATAATTATTCAGATTTCTTTTAATTATTTCATATACCCCATCCTTTTCCCATACTGTTTTTTTGAAATATTCTTCGTTAATTGCATTTAATGAAAAATTAACTCTCATTAAATTTTCTGCAGCTAATTTTTGCCATTTTTCATTGAACGCAATACCATTTGTTTCAACAAATATGTTAATTTCTGGATAATTTTCATGTATATAAGAAAGATATTCAAATCCTTCTTTATGAAAAGTAATTTCTCCGTCAGTAGGCACTATATTACTAGTTTTTGGATACAAGGGTTTCAAATCTTCATAAAGCATTTCCGGAGACATCATTTTCAAATCTTTTGTAGTTGCACCTTCTGCAAAACAAAATTTGCATCTGCAATTGCAATCATTGTTAAATCGTAATTGTAATGTTAAACAGTCTGGTACGCCAATATCTAATGATTTATCATGCATTATTTTAAAGTAATCAATTTTATTTTTTAAATTTAATTTTTTAAATTTAATTTTCGCACCAAGCATATTTACAACTTTGTGCTTTCTATCTTTGTCATTTTTTATTGAAAATATTTTTTCTAACAATTTTTCTGTCATGGTGTATAGCCTTTCTATAGTGTATATTCTTTTTTATAGAACTTATCTAAATTTGATTCAAACAATTCTTTCGCATAAAGAAAGGAAAGTTTTTCTTTTATTGTACTTATTAAGTTGTAGTAAAGTTCTTTGCTTTTTGAAATTTCATTTATATCGTTAACGATTTCATTTTCCTGCTCATCCGCAGCTGCATATACATTTTTTAATTCAAGCCAACTCTCATCCGGGAAAAATCTATTGTTATACATCGCAATCCCCAGAGTACCCACAAACACCGGCTGTATAAAGTACCCGTCAAAACCTTCACCAAACGAAATTACAAAGTACGCTCTTGCAATCAAGTCCATATATTCATCAAATGGCATATTTTCCACTGTAATCAATTTAAAATCCGGAAGTTCCTGTTTTAATTTTTTTACTATAGCTTCTTTATATGGTGCTTCATCAGGAGACAAAACAATAATTTTTTGTTTTTCTTCAAATGCATAGGACCTATATCCTGAAGTATCTATGTGAACAGAAAGAAAATGTGTCGGAATTTGCCATTTGTCACAGACCTCCTGAGTGGCATATCTGTCATGGGCTATGGTTTGAGTAACATTGTTGGTAATTTTATATAAACCCTTAATCTTTTCCGGCTCGGGCATCAACTCGATATTTTGGTTTAATATATTTATCTGAACATTTTCAATTTGTTTTAAAAACTTAAAATCCTTGTTTGTTAATGCTGTGCTAAATTTATCGGAAAAATATTCCGGGATGTGTATTATTAGCTCCTTAACATTTTTTGCATTGTTAACTATTTGTTCCCAGCGGTAAATTTTTTCGTCATTTTTAAAAAATGTATTATGCGCATAAGTAACTTTTGATGGGAATGTTGTTATAACACACTGTGCATCAGGACAAATCTCTCTGGAATATTTGCAAATAGAGAAAATAGACATAATCCCGCCATTTATATCGTTTTTGGGTGGAATAAAAAATACAATCAATTTTTTTGTATTTTTTATATTCGACAAATCATAACTGTTTTGTATTTTTATAGCATCAAGCACCTTTTGTTTATTTTTTACACAAAGTTTTATGCCTAAAAATTTAACAGTTATATAGTCACTATTTTTTGTATAAGAAAAGAGTTTTGAAAAATCTATCTTCACGCTAACTCTCCTCTTATGATGTTGCAGATTGTTTTTATTTGCTTTTCTGTTATATCGTTAAACAACGGTAAACAAGCGATTCTAGAACTTATATCTTCTGATACAGGGCAATCCTGTGTCTTATTTATATAAGGCAGTTTATTCAAACTGGGGTAAAAATATCTTCTTGGAAAAATTCCTTTTTCATTCAATGATTTGAAGACGCTTAAAAGTTGTTGTTCGTTTTTGAATAATACAGGGTAATAAGCGTTGTTGTATTGTAAATCTTTTTGTTTTGCAGGTCTTTGCAACAGTCCGCACAAGATGTTGTCATACAACTGTACAGCTTGTCTTCTTTTTGCAAGGATTTCATTAAGATATTCGAAATTTGCCAAGCCCATTGCAGCGTTAATTTCAGACTGTTTTGCATTTATACCCAAACAAAAATGTTCATCTCCCTGATGGCCGAATCTTTTTATCAACTCCAACCTGTCAGATATAGCTTTGTCCTTAACAATACAAGCTCCGCCTTCTATTGTATGGAATAACTTTGTTGCATGAAAGCTACAGGTTGAAATATCACCAAAATCAAGCAACGATTTGTTTTTGTATAAAGAACCAAATGCGTGAGCTGCATCATATATTACTTTTATATTGTGTTTGCGTGCAATAGCTTCAATTTTTTCTGTATTACATGCATAACCAAAAACGTGTACAGCAATAATTGCTTTTGTTTTTGGAGTAATTGCTTTTTCTATTTTATCAGGATCTATAGTAAAATTATCAGCTTCTATATCTACAAATACAGGAGTACATCTTTCCCACAATATGGAAGAAACCGTTGCAACATATGAAAACGGAGTTGTAATAATTTCTCCATTTTCTATGTCAAGGGCCTTTAGTGCAAGTTGAATAGCTATTGTGCCATTTGTTACATAGTGTAGATTTTTTACGCCTAAATAACAGGATAATTTTTCCTGCAATTTTTGTAATAACGGTCCTTGATTTGTTAATTGGCCGTTTTGGAAAACTTGTTTTATGTATGTTTCGTATTCGCCGAAAGGCGGCAAGAATGATTTGGTTACAAATATTCTCTCTTCAGTAGAAGACAGCATTAAGTCTACTCCCCTTAACCTGCTCGTTTACTATTCAGTTTTTTATAAAAAATATATAATTTATTTTATAGTGCAAAAACAGAAAATGTAATTAAAGACTATAAAATATTTCGAAGATTT
>ENA-OURU01001069-OURU01001069.1-human-gut-metagenome-genome-assembly--contig:-NODE-1069-length-37364-cov-23.495913_pt1 | contig 37364 bp, 56 predicted proteins | sample MGYA00242137_ERZ509064 | MGnify/ENA primary metagenome ERZ509064 (study PRJEB26280, sample SAMEA2338777) | human gut metagenome | biome: human gut; feature: human-associated habitat; material: faeces...
GAATAATCAATTGCTAATACCTTATTCTTAATTCCTTTACTTGCATCAAACTCTTTTTCTGAATAACCTTCCGGTACTGTTACACAAGAAGGAATAATATCTAAGGTATCTTCGGCAATTAAACCATGCTGATTCTTTTCACCACCGTATGCTTCAATGTAATCAAAATCTACCGGTTTTAATCGAAGAATCTTCTTTGCTTCCTCTTCTGGCATATCTACAACGTTTTCCTTTACTAATTTAGAGGACGGATTTGTAAATGATGTACCATAAACCGGTGCATAGGAACTTCCACTCCAATTTGCTTGACAATAAATTGCACTTCCTACTATTGCAGTTCCACCACTTGATGCCCCGAATGTTCCATTTGATTGTACCCTTGCCACTTGGCTACCATTTCCATTGCAAAACTGATGGATTCCACTGTTTGTTAAATAATTAAAAGTTGAACTTGAATCTATTAAACGGCTTGTATAGTCTGCCGAACTTCCACCATAATGAAAATCAATAAATGGCACACCACCTTGTCCAAATATCTCTATGCAAGGTGGATTGTTCGGAAGGTAATTGTGCGAATGCGAACTAGGTGGATATGTTGAAGGCTTTCCTGTAACACCACTCCAAGGAACTTTACTAGCATTTGCTGCCGTACCTGCACTTGATGCATATTTCACACTTTGCTGACCAATATTCCCAGTCGTGATTGCCGTTGATGCATCCTGCTTACTCTGGTTCAGTTCATTAAATGCAGCTTCAACTCTATCTTCCAAATCATTCATAGTTTCCGCATTAAAGGCATCACCTTCAACGGAGATTGTCCCCTCACTTCGTGCCACAGTAACCAACTCTGTGTTCCCATCCTCTTTTGTTAATAACCGGCGGTTGATAAATTCCGCTACCCGGTCTTTCCATGTTTTCTTATTAAAAGCCATAATCTACCTCCTATAAAAGTAATCCACTAGATTCACCTGCATAGATCTCTGTTCCACAATAATAATGGAAATTATTCAGCAGGATTTCATAAACATCACTTAAAATCTTTTCGATGTCATTCCATTTTTCAAAAGTATTTACCGGTTCTTCTGGGACTGTTGGTGTGGTGGAATGAATGCAGTAAGCACTTCTGATTTTTCCAGTATTCTCTCTGATTTCATCAAACAAGGTGACTGTAGGAATCTCCGGCACATCACTTACTGTAAGATTCAGTTCCAGCACATCGGACAACAATTGAATGTTATTCTGGATCCGTGTTAAATCCGAAATATTCAAAGAACCTTTCATACCAGCAGACCATTCCCTTTTTTCTGAATCAGCGAAATTCTTCCATCCTTTTTCCAGTAATTCCAGAACCCGGTAAACATCATTCTGTGACCGGTCTGTCACGGCTTCTATCCAAAGCAGCATACTCCGTCACCTCTTTTTCCTTTAAGTCAGCTATTTCTTTCTTTAGCTGCTCATTCTCTGCTTTTACCTGCTCATTTTCTTCCTGCAAAGATTTAATAATCTGATATGGATTAAGCAAATTCAATTTCATTAGATAATTCCACCCCCTCCAGCATAAAGTTCTGTGCCTGCATAATAATTTTCTGTAACCACAACAGAATATCCACGACAACTTGCAGTTGCTATAAAGCCACCAGTCAAATCAATCGTCTGACTTTCAATTAATGTTGTAGAAGTGTTTCCGGATGTATCTGTTACATTTATCCAGTTTCCAACCTCTTCCAAATCTAAAAGAAACTTCATATCAATCTTTCTTCGCAGGGAATAGTAATCTAATAACCGCTTTGCAATATCTGGAAGATTCTTAAGGTTATACAAAGTTATTGTGCCAAATGATTTCACAGATTCTGATTCCCCGGCTTCCAAGTGAGTCACATTTTCCTGATATGCCACTTTAGCATCAGCATATTTCTTTCCAGTTATGGTGCATGTACCTGCTTTGTTCATTTGAACTTCAATATAATTCGTTCTTACTGTCTTCGCAGTTCCACCAGTTACTGTAATGGACGCAATCTGATACGGTTCTGAAAAAGTGATTCTATTTAATCCTTTCGGAAGATAGTCATTGTAAATCTCACTATCCTTATCTTCTAATGTATAAACACTTCTTTCTATTGAAACACCGGAAACATAGCAATCCAATGATACTGAAGTATTTCCATTGAACTTCCGGTCTGGTCCCACAGTATACTTTACATATCTATCCGGCTTATAGACCTTTACCGAATCACTCCTGCTGTCACTTGCCAATGCGCCACAGGCAAAACAAACCATCTGTAAAGCTTCTCTGCAGGTCTGTATCTCCAAATATCCATCTAAGAGGGTGTTATATACTTCTTCCTCAATGGAATACTTTGTTATTCCGGCACTGGCAAATATACTCTCCAATATTATTCCGGCTTTTCTGGACTTGTAAATTTCACCATCGTAATAGGTATACTTATCCATCAAGCCGATTTTATCGATCATCTTAAAATTCACGATATTCTTTTTAAAAGAAAAATCATCTATATGGAATGTACCTGCCGGAATTTCTTTACCGTCCTTTATTTCCGTTAATGTAATCTGCTGTGTTTTCTGCACCGATTTCCATGCTCCATTTTCATTGCCAATATCAAAATCATTGTTGACATCCACAATCTCTAACTCTGCTTCATTAATGGATAAGGATGCCGATGTAAAATCCACTTCCTCTGTAACTTTCCCAGACTGGATTAAGTCATCCTGCCATGCTATGTATAGTCCATATAGAATGTACTGCAATCTTGCATAACACTGTGGATACCTGGTCTTAGTTATTTTAATAATGACCTTACCATAATTCTGCACCGGGCAATTGCAGGTAAAGACAATCGCATCAGGGTAAAACACTTCACTTAATAACTTGGTTCCGCCCAATGTATACCACTCAATTTCAACCTCTTCCGGATAATCCATTCCAAAATACAATGTCAGACCAGATGATGAATGTGCCTTTTCAAAAACAACGGTAAGTGTCGGAGCAGTTGCAAAGCTGCAATCTGCTCCTGACATATCGGTGCTCCAAAAAGCTACGTTCTCTGGATTGGATTCCACAATCTGCCTGCTGCCATCAAGTACAAACTGATTCAATTCCAAGGTTCCGTATTCCGGTACTTTTCTTTCTGCCTGCAGATTACTTAATTGTCCAAAGGATTTATTCTCTGAACTGGAAGGAGTTGCATCTTCTAATGCTGATACATCAGTAAATTTCATTTCTGCTTTACAGCCTGTCCTCAATGTAATCCCTCCTTATGCTGTCTTATATGGTTTCTTAGATGTCATTTTCCAAGACAGCCCTTTATACTGTGCACCTGTGTCAAGAACCTTCTCCACCTCATCCTTAATGGAAGAAAAGTAGCCGTAGAAATCAAACTGCTTTGATGCATCCGGTAAGGATACATGGTGGAAACGATTGGAACAGTCTGAAATATGCTCTATCAGACTGTCATACAGGCTTGCATCTTCAATCGTACCAATTGATATTTCATAATTCTTATAAAGACCAATGGTCTCCATTTTGGTATCTCCATCTTCTGTCCTCTCTGCATATTTTTCCAGGAAGTCCATTGTCCGGGATATTTTTACAAAGGGGATATCATATGTAATTCCATCAATCACAAGACCTTGTGTATATACTGCCATACCTGATTATCCCCCTCATCCTGTTACTAATCTGACACCGATTCTCTGTGATTCGGCATTAAAATAAGGTAATTCACATTTTGCAAATGCTTTACCATCTACTTCCATCACAAGTGTTGTCGGTGTGTTATATGTTGGCATTCTGGAAGCCAGCTTTCCTGCCAGTTCATCCATCCAGCCGGTATTGTTCTCCAATGGTAAGACTGCTTCTCTTCCGGCTTCTCCGATTTCTGCCAGTGTAGCACCGGTTGTAATACCGCCATTAGCCAGTCTTGGCAAACTTACCTTGCTCAATTCCGTAATATTAAATCCAAATGTTTTACCACCCAAAACCGGAACCCAGTCCGGGACATCAAAGGAAAGATTATTCAGTGCTCCGATTACCGTATTAATTCCACCAATGACACCGTTTGCCATTCCCTCAATACCACCAAGGATGCTATTAATAACACCTTTTATTGCACCCCAGATAGCATCAAAGATATTTGTTACAGTGGTTTTTAATCCACCCCAAATCTTATCCCATACACTTTTAATTGCATTTAATGTATTGGATATGCCTGTCTTTATACCATTAATGGTACCGGTTATTGCACTCTTAATTCCATCCCACACTTTTGATGCAGTATCCTTGATTTTTCCCCAGATATTGCTCCATGTCTCTTTTATTTTATTAATTACATTGGAAATTACTTCTTTGACCTTTTCTATTGCATTGCTGATGAATTCTTTAATCTTCCCCCAGATTTCAACAGCTTTTTCTTTTATGGTATCCCAGTTCTGATAAAGCAAAACACATATTGCTATCAGTGCACCAATAACTAAAATAATTGCCAATATCGGACTTGAAAGTGCCGTTGTTACTGCAGCGGCTATTCCAGTTACTACATTATATATACCCATTACAATGTTATAGGCAGCCACAGCACCAGCAAGGATTCCAAGGGCAATAGCCACTGCTTCTATAATAGTTGCAGCGGTTTCATTCTGTGTCACTCCCACAAGAAACTCATAGATACCTTCTAAAGCATCAATTACACCTTCTCCAAGTGCAGAAAATATTCCACCCCAATCAATTGAACCTAGGAAAGTGGCTACATCTGTACCTATTTGCTGCCAATCTGTTTCCTCTATTGCTGTTGTAATAGTATCCAAAAGTCCCAGGATAAGACCACCAACAGTCAATCCTAGCTTTCCCCAGTCCACAGAACTAAAGAAGGTGCTAATGCCTGCTGCAATGGATGAGCCAAGACCAGACCAATCATATGATGTTATAAATCCATATGCCGTATTTATGCCTGCCATAAGTGCAGATGCCAACGTCATGCCAAAGGTAACAAAAAGCATCGGTGTTATAGCACCCTCAATTCCTTCTGCAATTTTTGTTCCAAATGTTTCAAAATCAAAAGTTGTAAGAAACGTATATGCAAACAACAACCCCGTCATAAGACCATTACCTATTGTTGTTCCAATAAGATTCCAATCCAGACCGGAAACGAATCCGTTCAAACCATTTGCAAGATTAATCGCAAAATTAGCAGCCTGTGTCTGAATAAATCCCCAGTCAATAGCTGACAATGCTTCATTCAATTTCTGTGCTACAAGGGAACCTACACCATACCAGTCACCACTATCAACAGCACTTTTAAACTGCTCTGCCCAGTCGGATACTACTCCAACATCCGCCTGCTCAAATCCGCTTCCATCTGCTCCACCAGAGGAAGAACCGCCGCCACTTCCAGATGCATCATTCTTCTGTAACACATCCAAATCATCAAACCCAGCAAGACTTCCTTTTGCATTGTCCGCAGATTTTCCTACATTATTTAAAGATGCAGCATAATTCTTATTCTGTTTAATTGCCTGTGTATAGGTCTTTTTCCCACCGAGGATTGCAAAGAACCTTGATACGGCATTAGCAGCCGCACTTATCCAGTCAATCAGTTTTACCAGATATGGAATAACTGCACTGATAATCGGTGCAAAGGCTACTGCCAGACTGTTCTTAAGCATTCCGGTAGAGGATACCAGTGCAGACATATTTTTATTGTATTCTTTCGAATATACTGCCAGATTCTGCAACCCGCTCTTAAGGAATTCCACACCCTTTGACATTGCCTGGAATACGGCCATGCTAAGAACCATCTGACGCATGGTTTTTAAAAGATTGGAAAATCCACCGGAAGTTTTATTCGCTCCTGCACGTAAATTTTTTAATTTAGAAAGCACACCACCTATGGAATTCTTTATCTTCTTTAATCCATTTACACCTTTCTTTACTCCATCACTAACTTTGCCAACAACACCACCAAGCACTTCTTTCATCTGCTTTAACTTTCCAAGCAGTCCATCCGGCGCATTTCCTGTTTCTTTTGTCTTAAGAGCCAATTCCTCTGATTTTTTATTTAATACAGCCATATCAGCATTAGCATTTTGAAGATCCTGCTGTAATTTCTGATAAGCATCTGTATTCACAGAGTTAGTAAATGCATCACCGGAATTCTTCATTTCATCCATCTTTGCGGATATACCAAACACTTTTTCTTCTGCATCTGCAATCTTATTATTCAAAGTATCCCATGCATTTCCAGAAGAGATTCCAGCAGCTTCCCATTGATTCTGTTCCGCAATCAATGCCTGCATTTCGGACTGTGCTTTCTCAAGTTCAGCTTCTAATGCCTTAAAGGAATCTGTTTTTATAGTCGGTGCTTCCATACTCTTCATCTTCTGAGTGATTGCATCAATCTTTTGTGCTGTCTTATTCATGCGATTCTGCAAAGACATCAACTGGCTTGTAGCATCTTTTGTATCAATTTTTGTATTTATCCTGATTTCACCATCGTAATTACTGCTTCAGCATCACCCCTCTCGGAATAAATCCAGTGCTTCATCGGTTTCCTCTTTTTTACGTTTCATTTTCTCTCGCAGTGCATCGACTTCATCAATCTTTTGCTTTTCTGCATCTGTATAAACACGCTTCTTTTCTTTTTTCTCTTCCAATCCATAAATGTACTGGGCATTTCGGATAGATTCTCGCTCTTCCTTGGACATCTTGCTTTTCAGTTTCTTCCGGCGAATATCCACAACCTGCAAAAATGAGGATTGTCGTTGCGGCATATTCCAAAGCATTCCCATAAATTCCCACCAATGCAGATCTGCTTCATTCAAATTGATACCATATATTTGCCGGAAGTCAGCATATATTCTCCACTGGTCATTATTAAAATCCATCAGCCGCCTTTTATCACGTTCCTTAGGACTTCTATCATGACACCAGCCATTCAGAAACCATTCCAAACATTCCTGCACCTGCTCTTTCGGTGGAACTTCACCCGGAAAAAGAAGATTTGCAATGACATCTGCCTTTTCAAAATCTTCCAGTTCATCATCTTCAAAGACAAGATATATCTGTATTCCAATCTGGAACCAATAATTTATAGGATATCCGTTCCATTCTGTTGGTAACGGGTCCAGTAACACATTATTCATGTCTACTTTCCTTAAACTCCTGAATCAATTCATCCTTCGTCTTGGTATGCTTTCCACGTTTTCCAGCATTATATTTATTCTGTGTTCTCTTGATACGTTCTCCGTATGCTTTTTCCATGATTGGCACAAGGCTGTCTACCAGTTCTGCAAGGGCAATTTCATCCGGTACAAAATCCGGATTCAGTTCGTAATTCTCCCGGAATACCTTTCTGCAGAAGTTTTCTCCGAATACCTTATCCAGTTCTTCCATAATTTTCTGTGAAGTCATTACATGAACATTGATATATGCCATTAACTGAGCCGGATTAACATCATCCTCGATATCCTTGAACTTCTGTTTTACCTCTTCCATCTCTTTTTTTGCCGATTCTGACATCTTATCGATATTCTCATACAGATGTACGAAACGAGAAAAAACAGTAATATCATTACAGTCCAATACCAGTAAATCATCCTGCTTATTCACACTAATCTCTAATAAGTTCGTTGCTCTTTCTAATCTCTCCATAATTATCCTTTCAACAAGGGCAGCCCTAAAGACTGCCCATATATTTTCTATTCACTTGCTTTTGGTGCCCAGGTGTAACCACTTTCTGTAATAGTGATTTCACCTAATTCTACTTCACCATTACCCTGAATCTGAATTGCAGAGGTAAGGATTCCGCCACCCTCTCCACCAGTGGATGATGGTGCAATAATAACTGGGATTCTGATACAGTCACCTTTTCCACCGGTAATATCAGATTTGTAGAAACGGAAGTAATACGTCTCACAATCCTTTCCGGTTGGGAATGTTTTGAATCCATTATCAATAGCTTTCTGGAAGTCATCATTCAGATACTCCCTCTCTGGGGACATGGAGAATTCATATCCCTTTAATGTAGATGCTTTCGCTTTCATATTTACATACTGCGTACTCTCTACATCAGGGCCCCAATCTTCTGTAAGTTCTGTAAATCCGTCACCCATCTCTACAATATTCGCTGATTTTCCACCAAGCCAAGAACCAATATCGATAAGTGACACCATATTTGTTCTATCTTCTGCCATTTTCTATCATCCTTTCTTGAAATATAATAAATTGAATCCGCACTGGAAAACGGAAGCACCGCTTTCATCTTTTCCAGATAGGATAGTTGTCGTTGTTCTCTCTATCTTCCGGATAGTTCTTCCTTCCGAAAGTGGCGGATATTTCATACTTTCTAACCATTCCGCTAATCCCTCAAGACTACGTCTCTTAACAATTACTGCCTTATTTGTAGTCGGACTGCATTTAAAACATACTGAAAAAGGAAACTGTGCTTCAAACGAGCCGGAAACATACTGCTTTGTTATAACTGCTCCGGATAACGGAAATATTCCTATGCTCTCTGATTCCTTAAGGTCATCCAAACATATCTTATTCTGTGTTACCGGAACATCTGGATATGCCGCAACGATACGAAGTACCGCTTCTGCAATATTATCCTGCTCTGTTATGCTAAGTGCTTTCTTATTCGTATCTGCCATTATGCGCCCCCTACTTCAATATGTGGTATAAGGTTATAATCATCAACATTCGTAACCTTAAAGCAGTTATCATACTTTTCTTTCATATAGGTAAAGAAATCCTCACATGGATTTTCCTGTGAGGTATCACCCTCTACAAAGAAATCTGCTCCGCCGGTGAATGTGAAATTACTTTCTTTTTCTGCAGACTGCTGCCATGCTTTCGGTGGCAGATATTTTTTTGTGTCTTCCGGCAGGAAATCCCATCTGACATATAACTTTGCGGAATCTGCTGAATCCAGTCCGCTATTTGATATATTCGCCCCTTTGGTAACAATTAACCGTACATTCTTAAGTACAGTTGCATACCAGGTTTCCGAACCCATTAAATCATCAGATGTTTTGTTATATACGGTAACAGTTTTGTTATAAAAGATATCTCCCATCTCACACCCCCGCATATAACAGACCAGTTCCGGCTAAATACTCAACTGCCGTATCATAAATAAGCCGGTTCTGTGCCCTCTTATCACTCAATACTGCGGTAACAAGAGTTTTATTATCTCCGTAAGTGATGGATTCTCCACCGCTTGAACGTGATTTTACATTGGTTTCATCTGTTGCTGTGGCTGTCTTGGTAGCCTTATCAATCTCATAAAGTAAATCAGCTATTGCACATGCTGCTTTCTGCAATGGTTTGTTGAATTTTTCCAATGCTTCACCTGTAAGATTGTCCTGTGTAATAGATCTCAGCTTATCTTCTGCTCTTGATTCCCATTTATCGAAATCAGAGGATTCCTTTATAGAATCCCCATAATATGTCTTCTGATAGAATTCAAATGTGGTTATCATATCGGAATCCCCCTTTCTTCTTAGGCAAAATCAACCAGTAAGTCTGCATCCAGTTCTTTGATACCATAAATAATATCGAAAGAAACTTTGTCCTGTTTGTGATCAGAATCGTAATCGAATACAACTCTGATTCCAAGACCATCGGCAGATGCAATATAAGCATTCTTATTACCCATTGGTAACTCAAGGTTACGGGTAACAAGTGCAAGACCATTTCTGTGAAATCCGAGCGCATGAGCCTTGTTTACCACAAATGCGTCTGTTGCTGCCACATTATCCGGAATATTCTGATCTACTTTCACGGTACCTGCACCGGATGCAAGTGTTACATCCTCAGTTACAGTATACAGATAGCCATTTACAATTAACTGGTCACCTTTCTTAATAGTACTTGCTGCTGTGGTACCATCAGATACTGTAAACTGTGTTGCATCCTTAGTTCCTGCAACCTTGTAAGATTTCACTGTACCAGGTGTATCATTCTGATTTTCCGGGCAATTCTGGGACATGAAAGTCTCACAGCTATATACCTTTCCAATCTCAGATTCCTGTAATGCTGCAGAGTCACCCTTGTAGCACTGTTTTGCAAAGTTATCCAGAGTGTTATACTTATACAGAATGGTTGGTGGCAATACTAATCTTCTGTTGGCTCTTGGAGCCTTTGCCATGTCTAAAGCCTTGCCAACACCTGCAATATCCGTAATAGACGGTGTGTCTGATACAGTTGCTTTCTTATTAGCTTTGGAAATACCTACTGCTAACAAATCTGCATCAATCTGCTGTGCCATTGCCTGCATAGCCGGTGCAATAACCTGTTCAGAGAAGTCTTTAATATTTAATGTCATTTCTTTTGAACCAACATTAACCGTAATATCTCTGAATCTGTCCATTGTTACTGGTACGGAACCTTCTGCAATGTCCTGTGCTTCTGTCTGTCCGGTGAAGTTCTTAGCAACAAAGGTTGCCGGTTTTCTAACGGTGATAGTGTCACCTACTTTGACGAATTCTGCGGAATAATCTCTGTGGACAAGATTTGCCATTGTAAGATTACTCTGTAAAACCATCAATGCTTCATTCGCAATAATCTGCGGCGTTAAAATTGTGTTTGACATATTTAATCATCCTTTCCTATTTGTTCTGTGCTCTCCACTTCTTATAAGTGTCAAAATCCATTTTGTTCGGGTCACCAGTAATTGGCTCTGTGCCCTGCTGCTGGTGTGTCATGTGGTCTGTGAACTGAGCGGAATTGTCATCATCATGTTTCTGCTGCTCATCGACGAATGCCGTCGCATCTTCCTTTTTGTAAGCATCCACAAAATCATTAAATCCAACAAGTATTCCATTCTTCATTTTCAGCTTGTCTGACATAAGGTCAGATACAAATGCTTTCTTAGCACTATTGGAACTGAATTTAAGGTCTTTTACCGCTGCATCTACTGCATCTTTATAATCTCTTTCTTCCAGTTTCTGCTTATATTCATTTGCTGCTGTTTCCGCCTTTTCTTTCCACTCATCACGTTCTTTTGTGATGGTTTCAAGGTCTTTTCCATCGAATCCCTTTAAAGTCTCTTCTGCGGTCTCTGCACGTTCCTTATACTGGTCACGTTCTTCCTCCACTTTTTTTACTTTCTTATCAAGTTCTGACTTGGAATATACTTCCTCGCCGATGTTCTTCTTGATAGATTCTTTCATTTCGTCTGTCAATTCCAGACCAAGTTTTTCAAGTTCTGTGATTACTTTTAACATATTCTTACCTCATTCTTTCCAAGTTGTTGCTCCGGTCAGTCCGGCACGATTGAGTTGCTATTTACTCCATAGCTGGCAATTGCACAGGCAGGATTCGAACCTGCGACCACCGAAAAAGCATTCCGGTAAGCTACCTGGCTGCTCCACTGTGCACATATAAAAAAATGAGCCGAATAACCAATTCCTTTTAAGAATTGATTACGCGGCTCAAAGGCTCTATGGTAATCAGTATTTCATTTTTACACTTCTTACAGTATGCTGGGAAATTTCTTAGCTTAGTATCTTCCCGCAATTTCATAAAATGAGGATTCCCACATCTGGGACAACTATACCAAGTTATTTTCATTTCATCACCTAAATGCATTATATCATTTGGTTATAGTATAGTCAACAATTAATAGTTGTAAGTTATATCAAAAAAAGAAGGTACATATTAATATTGTACCTCCTTGCCTAACTAACACCAAGCAACCGTTCCCTCTGTCTCACCTTTACTTATCCCATGCAGTGCATGAATCGCATATATGTTTTCAAAATCTTCCTCTGATTCCTTTATAACTTCCCTTAGATTATTATCATAGTCCACAGTCACCAAACCAGCAGCATTTCTGTTTCCTTCCGGGAAGTATGAATAATAATATTTTGTTCCAACAATTTTCTCTAATAAAAATTCCAGCACTATTCTCTTCCCCTTTCTTTTAAATATTGCATAAGTTCTTTCTGGTAATTATATTTCTTTGTTACTTCATTATGCACCGGTTCATATTCTATGTCAATAGATTCACCCATTATATTATATTCTGCCAATTCATGCTTTAATAATGTTATATCATGTGGTTGTATATTGTTATTGTTTCTTAATCGTTGCCATGACTGTGCCATTTCATAATCAGGGTCAAATAAATGTATGGTTCCGTTCTTAAATAAGTGTTTATTAGTATAAATATGGTCATATACTTTCTTTATATCTGCTTCAGACATTCCGCTATTCTTTGCAATTGCCCTAACTTCATACATTGAATTCCTATTTCGAGTCTGCTCATATAGTTTTTCTGCTATACCTTGACGTTTACTACCATCTGGATCGTTTTTATAACTATAAACTGCTCCACTTTTTTTAATATTTTCATTTAACTTACTGCTAAACGCTCTTGCTCTTCCGTTTGCCTTTGCAGCCTGCTCCCGCTTATAGCCTGCAACCTTTAACCGGTCAGACTGCTTCTGTAAATCATTCTCTGTGCAGAATTCATTATATGCCTTATTCTGCTCTCTTAATTTATAAGCCAGCTTATCATAATCATTTTGGAGTATCTCCTTTACATCTATTTCAGCAACTAAATCTATTTCCTGCTGTTTCATTAATAATCGTCTTTTCGTGGCTCTGATGCTCCGCTCCATAGCACGCTGCTTCTGCTGATTCTGATACAACTTACGGCTTTCTTCCGTGTCTATCGTAGACTTTCCATTTTCATCAACATATGGATTCTTTAAAGCCTTGTCCCACGGTTGATGCGAATGTCTACAATTATAGCCATGTAAACCTAAAGGATTAACAACTTTTCCTGCTCCATTCTCTCCAATATCATATCCTGTCATTTCTAAAAGATTCGGATATCCCGGCTCACTTCCCCGGATCCGATATACTTTCCCCTGCCAATTCTCATGACCGGCAAGATATGGTTGCCCCGGTTGCTGGATTCTGGCTCCTAAATGAGCAGATACCAGTACATACTCTATTCCACCCTCTAATATGTATTGATTCGTAATTTGTGCACTGGTCTGATTCATGGATGTCACCACGCAACAACGAACTGCCGCTTCTAAGGAACGATGCGTGCCTGTCGGATATTCTACAACCATGCCTTTTTTAGCATAATTATCTAATATCTCACATACTGCACTGGAATAACTCTGCACTCCACTTGCTACTCTCATTTCCGCTTCATCTAACATCCTTGTTAAGTCTACCTGTGCCTGGTTCATTGTTGTTCTGGTCAGATTATCAAGTTCCCCCTGGCACTTCTGATATTCTGCATTCATAACGGACATAACTGCTTGATTTTCCAGTGGATTAACTATATTTATCCCCATCTGATTAAATGTACTTAAATCATCATTCCATGAGGTTATAACAGCATCCTGCAATAGTTCTTTCAGTTCCCTTTTACTTAAGCCGGTCAGCTTAGACAATTTATTCATTATCTCTGCCCGGCTCTCACCCATCTGCTCCAACTTCCAGATAAGTCTATCGGCAGTACCAGAGACAGATTGCGACTTCAAAAGCCGGTATGCTATATCCTTAAATATATAATCTTCCAACTGGCGGTATAATTCTATCATTCTATCCGCTTTATCATTAAAATACTCTGGTTTTAACATTCTATCCCTTTCCTACTGTCCTACGAACTAAATCAATCCAATGCTTAAGATTCTGCTCCTTTGCATGTTCAAACCAATGGTCTGTAGTGCCTGCTGCATGTTGTATTAAAGGTGTACCGGTGGGATATTTCTGTTCTCCCTTTTGAGCATATGAACGTCCATCCTTTGTAAGATACAATTCCCCTTCATACTGATAGTGTGCATATGGTGTATTCCAAGATATCTCATCTCCATAAAGCCCCTCAGGATAGCTTACGCTTCCCCTCAAGGCTCCCTGCTGAAATGGTATAAGATTATTGGAATCTGCAACAACCTGCATATTCAATAGTTTCTGTGCTTCCATTGTATTTCTGTCAAGCCGTGTGGTATTTACCTTTATATTTACATTTCCAACCGTTTTATCATATTGCACACTACATCCCTGCCTTATTCTTCTCCAAATAATTTTGATTCACTATCTGCTTTCATTTCCTCACCAATAGCCTTGGCATCCTCTTCTGAATAACCTTCAAATTTCACTAAGTACATCCAGAATGGTACCTTGCCATTGGTTACATACTGCCACCATCTCTTTCTATCCTCTTCTTCGTTATAAGTAATATCTCCAAAGTCATAGGATGGCACATAATTTCCTACCGGTGCAAAATTGTATAAATCTGCAAAAACAGATTGTGCATAATACAAGTCATTCAAACATTTTCTAAGGGCATCTCTAATATCCTTAATAAGCTGTATTGTTCTTCTATCATCTGCTTCTACCTGTGTTGCAGTTACCATTCCGGTTTTCTGGTCTAAAACAAAGTATCCATTCGAATAGCCGCACTTATAACCAATCTCTGATAACAAATGATTGATTCCAACCTGCCGGTCAGAACTTCTAAGAGGTCTTTCGATTGCCTGATAGAAATCATCCTCTGATGTGCCCGGTACTCTCTTAACATGATGCGGAAGTTTTATGTCAGATGGTGCATTTATTTTTCTGCCCGGCTCCTGCAACATAGTTTCACCAAGCAATTCTATATCCTGGCTATCTTTTATCTCACCGGTAAATCTGCTATATGCAATATCAAGGTCTTTTAATTCTTCCACTGCTTCGGAAAACAGAGACATTCCATAAGGACTGTCTAAATCCAAATCATTAGCATTCGGCATTGCAAACACACCAAATAACATAGAATCAATGTTTTCTCCGTTTTTCTTTGTCAGCGTAACATCCGGCTGCAGCATGGACCATTTTGTCATAGACAAATCTATTGGTTTTCCTATTTCCGCTTCATTATTTGATATATAGGCTCTATTCTGAATCAGATAAAATGTAACATCCTCATATTCTCCGCTCTCTTCATATCTGACTTTTGCAGTTCTGAAACTATGCTGCTCTAATTTCGTATACCAATTGTCACCGGACTTATATCTGTCCTGAAAACGCATTCCGGTAATCTTTCCCATTCCATCAACTTCTGTAACTTCAAAATTTGCCGGTGTAACAATATCCACTCCATTTCCATTTGGCTTTAATACAATTGTTCCAAATGCACAGCCATATTCCACCCACTTTCTCAGATGTGGCATTACTGCACTGTTATTCCAGTTCTCCATATAGTCCCCACGGTTGCCATCAAAACTTACTCCTATTGCAAGTGTGACAAGTCTTGCTGTTTCTGAACAAATGGATTTTGCAAACTTAATTGTCTTTATATTGTCCTCTGGGTCTACCCAATCCGGTCTGCCACTGTAAATATCCATCCAATACCGGATTGCCGTTTCCATTGCTCCGGAAATAATTGCAGTTGTTCCAAATTCACTCTTAGCTTCACTCTTAAACATCCTGTTCCACCATCCTTTTATCATACTTAAAAATCCCATTATGCTGTACTGCCTCGCTTTCTCCATATTGGTTCATAGCTGTATCTCAAAGCATCTATGATATGGTTATTAGCATCTGGATATCCAGATATCGGATTACCATCCTTATCCCTCTCATACTCATATTTTGATAATTCTTCATAGGCTGCCGGTGTTCTTGCCCGGTCTATAACAATGTGCCTTACCTGCAACCACTTCATTCCATATTCAATCGAACCGGGTCCTTTTATTGCTTCCCTTGCCGGAATCCCCATATCCTTATAATCATTTACAGATTTCTTTTCTGCTGAATCGCAGATAATCGGATAATCATCATATTTATGGTTCTTTATCCACTTTCCAGTCTTTTCGTTGCTCTGCTTATTCACATAATTTTCTGCAATCAGGTAGATAGTCTCCGTATTCCGGTTATAGTAAGACCTTATAAATGCGTAATGGTCTGGATACCATCCCCAGTCAACACCTTGATATATTCTGTCAAATGTGGCTATTTCTTCATCTGTAATTGTTCTGAATTCCAGATATTCAAAGACTGCACCACCGCTTCCATTTGCCTTACCCATATATTCATTCTCATAGGCTTCCGGATTGGTTTCTTTCAAATGCTCCGCTTCTTCTATGAAATCTTCGCCTAACCATTCCGGTGGAACATCCAGATATGTGCTGCGTATAACCATCATGGAATCCTTAGGTGTTGCAACATACTGATTTACCCAGCAATTCGCACTTTTTGGCGGATTAAATATCTTAATTATGTATGCACCACTGCCACCACGGATTGCAGACTGCTCAATTTTACGAACTTCCTCTTCTCCGCTGAACTGATCTAATTCTTCAAAGATTAATATTCCAATAAATCCAAACGGTGGCTTAATGGACTTTATCTTTGCCGGATCATCTGCTCCTCGGAAGAAAACCTTTTGTCCGGTTGGTTTATATGTAATTTCCAGTGGTGATAATTTAAAGTCCCAATTTTCCCTTACAAACATGGGATTCTCTGCCTGCTTATCACATCCCCATGCCATCTGTGCATATACAGAATCCCTCAGTGTATTTGCTACTTTACGAACTACCAGACAATGCATTTGTGGATTATTCATCATTATTTCATATGGAATTTCCATGCCACAGGATGATTTTGTGGAACCACGTCCACCGGGAAAAACATATTCTCTATGTCCATGCTTCCGCATATCTCTGACTGCCGGATGAAACACATCTGCAATGGTATCCAAGTCAGTATGATATATTCCACGGTTCAATGCTTCTTCTCGCTGCCTTTGTATCTCTTCCTGCTCTTCCTTTATTTTTAGAGACTTTTCCAAGTCAGCACAGGCTTTTAAGATATCTCCGTTTTCCGGTGTAAATCCAAAATCATCCTTACGTTCCCCTCTGGCAATGGATGTTCTGATTCTCTGTATTTCTGCTATATTACATATTCGCTCATCATCAATCTGTTTCTGTCTCTCCGCTATATAAGCCGCTACATGAGGTTTCTTGAGGTTATCCGCACCTGTTCTATAAGCTGTCCTCTGTGAGTAACCTGCCCTCTTTGCAGCTTCGGTTGCATTTCCTGTCTCAATATAATAATCAGCAAATGCCTTCTGTTTAATTGTTAATTCATCCTGCACTTACTCACCACCTTCATCCTCTAAATAATCAGCCGGTAATAATAACCTATCCGTCATTAAATACATCTTTCCATCTATATCCTCAAATAATGGCTCCGTACCGTTATAAATGATGTAATCATATCCATCCACAATAATGCCGTCCTGCTCTTCCAGCTCCACTTCTTCGTCCGATATTACTTCTATAGGGCATACCGATATTACTTCCCTAGTATCTTTCTTATATGTTACTATTGTCACCATTACCCACCGCCTTATATATCTCCAGTAGACACATCAGGGCATCCGCCTGTGATGATGTCCGTATGATTTCAAATGTCTGGTCTTTCCATTCTCCAAGTCTTTCATAATAATGGAATACCTTCGTGGATAGAGATACCATAGGAATGAACCGGTTCTGCTCTACTGAATAAAACTGGCTGCGATTAATACTGATTGCCAATCCGCTCTGTAATATTGCCATCTGAAGCTTTTTCATCTTGCTATTGATATTCACTCTTCCACCTCATTCACAATAAAAAAAGAGCCGAATACATAGATTTCTCTACATATTCGGCTCTTGGCTCTAAGTTAATTATAACCTATTTTTATGTCGTAGTCAATTTGTTATAACTTTTAATTTTATTTTTCCTTTTTTATGATAAAATCAAACTGATATTTTTGGTTTTGAATAATTTCTTGTACATTCACTATTGTTACTTTTACATAACCATCAGTTCCATACACTTCATATTCCCCAACTGTTGTTAATTCCATTAACTTAGGAAATGTAGAATCTACAATTCTGCCTATTTCAAGTTGATTTCCTATTTCTTCCAAGAATTCCCCATAATTTAAGTTATTTATTACTATTTTCTGCACTATTTTTCTCCTTCAAATTAATATAAAGTTTTATTTGATTAAGAACCCTATCAAATGCAATAATTCCAGGAATTATCGTTATATTTACTATTGCCATTAATAAGATTTTATCATCTTCTACAAATGTATCACTAAATTTCTGATTTAATTGAATATAACCATAGGCAAAGGCTTCTATCATAACCGCTAAAAAAACTATGATTTTTTTTAGTATCAATTCTCTTTCATTTTTTACAAATTGAGGTCTTGCTTTCCACTTAAGTCTCCAACTAAAATAACACCACACCACTGATAATATTCCAATATATGTATATATAATGTACCATTCCAAATTGCTCAACTTATAAATTGTTGAAACATTTTCTGCTGCATTGAAATAGCAACAAAGATAAATTCCATAAAAACAAAAAGAAAAACATAAATCAAACTTTTCTTCATTATCCTTTACCCTGTACTTTTTTTCAATTATCATATAGATCCAAATCATTATTATTCTTATCACGCAAAAAAGAGCCAATGACATTATCAAAATACTTACTATTTTCATTTTCTTTTCCTTTCAATATAATAATATGTATCAAAAAATTGACATAACAATTATACCACTTCACCGCCAGTATTCAATTTTCAAGGTACAAAAGTCGAGTGTTATCGACAAATTCTATGGGGTATTGCCTACTCTTTGATTCCATTCATTTATTGCAATATCTCTTTCGTCATGGCGTGCCACAATAGCTCCGGTGCTATCCATATCAACTCCAATAGTATGTTGCTTAGGTGAAGATACTTTACATTCTGAACAAACAATTTTAAAAGCAAAACTTGCTCCCACATGTGAAGCTGAATTTGCAATCACATGAAATTCTGCTTCACCACCACAGAACGGGCATGGTTTCAGTTCTTTACTCATTCAACATCACTCCAATCTAATTTCTGACCACAATCACAATACATCGCACATACACTCCGGTCTAGGTGGTGTTTGCATGATGGGCACTTCCCACCTCTGCCAGATGTCCCTAATCTATATTGTTCAGTCGGTTTCTTCGACTTCTGCTTCTCGATTGCTTCTCTGCATTCTTCCACCGTGCCGATTGCACGGTACTGCTGTACCTCTTCCAGGGCCTTGGTAATGTAATCTGTCTCTGACCTCATAAGATATTTGTTACTTCTTACTCGTCCTATAAGTTCTCTTATCTCATTCTTCGTCATAACTAACTCCTTTCAACAGTTCCAGATTGTCAAATCTATTGCCGATAACTTCATAATCAAAACCGTCAATAGAAATATCATCTACACATTCATCAAGCGTCATCGGAAAATTACAGCCCATAGCTCTCACATCGAATCTTGCTTTGCACTCATTCCACAGAACCAAACATCTGTAAAATGCCGCTCCACGCTTAATGCTACCATTGATAATATCATTCTCCCAAATCAGATTACCGTTCTTATCCATAAGTCCGGTGCACTGGCAGACGGTGGACGGGTCTACCGAATAAAAATTAATATCATCTTCACTCCATACCTCAATTTCTTCAATCTCGCCATCTTCATCATAACTCGGTAATCCATATTCCCATTCGCCATTATCTTTCCGCTTGCCACGGAATAAAAACCTATTCTCCATTGTGTTTCACCTTTCTTCTTTTGATCTGATCTAACATGATCTTCGATACCTCTGGAAGTCTTAAGCTCTCCATGCATCCATTATGCAGACCGCTTTCCTCATTCCACTTTGCCACCGGGCATTTCTTGCAGAGAGTGTTCGTACAGAATTCTCCGATCTGCCGGATAGTCAATTCTTTATTTGTCATCACTTTCCCCCTCCATTTCTTTCAGCTTAGCCTCGGCTTCCTCTTGTGATAAAAACCAGGTTTCCTTGTACATCTTTTCTAGCAGGATTCGGTCTGTACCATATTCCCGATCTTTATCACACTCCATGTACCATCCTTTTTCTGTAAAAGTAATCAAGGCTACTTTCTGATGATAAACTTTGTTGTTCTCTAGGTACCCTGCAAAGATATTCATCCTGAAATTCACTTCACTTGGAACTATATATACATCTGAGCCAATTTTGCACGGCAATCGCAGAAGCAATCCCTGCTCCTCGGCATCCTCATAAGCAGCAAGTTTATTAATCAGTGCCTGTAGATTCGCCTTTCCATATTCATAAGGTGTATCTATCGGATTTATAGATTCATAATCATTTCCGTTTCCCATATATTCAGTTAATCTCTCCATGCTATTCCTCACTTTTACATTCTTATTTTTTTATTTTATTTTTTTCGAAATCAAACATATTTCCATTAAAAATAGTAAAGGAGATATTCCATCTGGAATATTATTAATTCTTTCTGGATTTCTAATCTTAATCACCTTCATTCTTTTTTAAAAAGCTATTTTTAAAATCTTCTAATAATTCATCTGCAGAAACAATAGCAATATCTTCTATTAAACCAACATCATTAACAATACAGTGTTCATCCGTGTCAATGACACAAGCAGAATATTTTTCGTTTGATAATACCCATTTTACAAATGCTTCCGCTCCATTAAAATAATCTCTTTGACGACTATTAATCCAATTTACTACACCTTTATTCCTTCCGATTCCATCTCCTAATGACATATTATTTCTCCTTTTGATTTGATTGGTCTTTTTTCTTATTACTGCATATCCTTCTGGATGTATTCCGTTTTTCATATCTCCTACCTCACTTCCTTCCACCAAGCGAATCATTCTCAACCATGCTGCATATAATATAAGCAGGCGGTATCGATATATGATTGCTTGGTTTTGTTATTTATATTTAAAACTTAAGGGTTAGGCAAACCGGAGTTGTCCGGTCTGCTCTGCCTCAACTCTCATGTTTGGTGTACGCTTTGCTACACACAGCTCCGGTAAATTTGCTTTTACCAATGCTGCCGGTATTGGTGGACATACTGCATTGCCGCATCTTCTCACCTGCTCGCTTCTCGGATATATTTTCCCGGTGTAATCATGGTCAATTATGTAATCATCCGGGAATCCCTGGCACCTGTACTGTTCTTTCGGTTCCAACATCCTCAACCCAATATCATATATCTGATATTTCGTACCGTATACCTCTACCAATCCAAAACGGTCCTTTGATGTTAAAGTGTCCAACGGATCTCGAATGTCATGTCCGCCCTCTTCCGAACCATAATATTTAATCAGATATGCCATTATCAACCCAAAGTGTCCAGGCGATGTTTTCACCGTATGCAATGGCTCTCTTATATCCTGTCCGACTCCACTCTTGTAAAATTTGCTCACAAATGCACACACAAGTCCGTATCTGTTTGACCCATCCAACGTCATAAGCGGGTCTGTTATTTTCTGTCCTCTTACATCGTTTCCATTATAGGAATGGTACTGGATAAGGAATGGCATTTTCCCGTCTACGATAAATGGTTCATCTTCATCTATAACAAACTTTTTAAGTCCTCTTCCTATCCGGTCCATTGTTTTCTTTGCCAGCGGTCGAACCGCACGGATTCCGTACTTTTCTTTGATTTCTTCCGAAGTATCAAATATACTCGGACAGGGTAACGAAAAATCAAATTGCGTATATGCTCCTACGTATGGTTTCAGCAGTCCTGTCTTAACAGCTTCACTGTCCACTGGTCCATGCGTTGGCTCTGGCCAGACAATCGGTTTACCATCGCACCGGGCGATCATGAAAAATCTCTTTCGCATTGTAGGTGCACCATAATCCGCAGCAATCAATTCTTTTGTCTGAACCGTATATCCCAATTCCCACAATTGTTTTATGAACTTTCGATATGTCTGCCCTTTTTTCTTCTTAATTGGATGGTGTCGCCGGTTTAGCGGACCCCATTGCTGAAATTCTTCTACATTTTCCAGCATGATAACTCTCGGTCGCACCAGCCCCGCCCATCTTAAGGCTACCCATGCAAGGCCTCTGATATTTTTGTCTTTTGGCTTGCCACCTTTTGCCTTGCTGAAATGTTTACAATCCGGAGAAAACCAAGCAAGTGCAACGGGATGCCCGCCACATGCTTTCACAGGGTCTACCGTCCATACATTTTCGCAGTAATGCTTTGTATTTGGATGATTAGCCTTATGCATTTTAATTGCTTCCGGGTCATGGTTAATGGCTATATCAACACTATATCCAGTTGCCAGTTCTATTCCTGTGGAAGCTCCGCCACCGCCAGCAAAATTGTCTACTATCAATTCTCCGTTAATCATTGTGCTACCTCCGGCATAAAATCAAACAGTGTCGGCTCGTCTACTTCATTCTCCGCTGCCTGCAGGTAACCCACTCCATCCCGGAAGTAATCCGGATTCAGTTCACATCCTTTTCCGTACCGGTGCATCTTGACCGCTGTCATTGGCACTGTCATTAGTCCACCAAATGGGTCATACACTGTATCACCCTCGTTGCTGTACCGATTGATGATTCTTTCCACTATGTCAATCTGCAATGGGCAAACATGCATCTGCGCCCTCCTCCGGCTCTGAGTAGTATTCAAAGTCCGCATCCGGTTAATATCATCCCAGACTTCAAGCTGATTCCATGATCCGGGAGCAACCACCATGAATGTAGCTGGTAATTTTCCATTTTCATCTAAATCCTCGGCAAGTTTCACATGCTCTGCATAATCATAAACTGTGTCACGACTATAATCTCTATAGACTTTCTGGAGACTGTCCACCGGGAAATCTTTCAATTCTTCTTTACTTACAAGCCTGTCTCCTGAACTTCTCCAATATCCATGTGCATCTATCTGCCACTGTGCCCGTGTATAATCTTCTTTTGATTTCTTTACTGGCACATCCGCATAAGCTGTCGAGCGGTCAGTAGGCAGCTTACGGAAAAGCAGGATATATTCCGGGCAGCCAACTCCCATCTTAGAACCATCCTTACACTGCTCTGTCCATCCAAGGCGGTATGTCTGGTTATTCTCCCTGACCACATCCGTTACTACCGTAATCATTCCAAAATACTGGAAGCCATATTTCATATAATGCTCAATGCAAAGTGCATGGAATGGCTCTATAGTCGGCATTCCGGTACCAGTGGCATTTCCAAATAAAACTCTGTCTTTCACATGGATTGCTGCCACTCTTCCCGGCTTAAGAACGCGAAGCAGCTCCGGTGTCAGATAACACATCTGTTCAAAAAATCGTTCTGTATTCTGATTATGTCCAAAATCGTTATAATTGGCACTGTATTCATAGTGATTACCGAATGGAATAGAGGTATGTATCAAATCAATGCTGTTACTTTCCATTGCTCTGGTTTCTTCCACACAATCACCATATACTGCTTCATAATGGTTTCCTCTTACTGTTCTTTCTTCTCTGCTGCCTTCCACACCCATCTTCCTTTCTAACCGCTGTGCCTTATTTGCGGAATTTAATCCATATTTCTTTACAATTTCTATCATCTTATCCACCATGTGATTATGATTTTTCCACTTTTCCAGAAGTGCTTCTTTTATCTGCCGCTCATTCTCCATATAGATGATATCAATCACCACTGGTTCTTTCTGCAAAAAACGATAGCATCTATGTACTGCCTGGATAAAATCATTGAATTCATAATCAATTCCAAGGAATATCTCCCGGTGGCAATATCTCTGAAAATTACAACCAGAACCGGACAATGATTTTTTCGTTGCAAACAGTTTTGTCCTGCCTTCCGAAAATTCAATTACTCTCTTTTCTCTTAAGTCATAATCCATAGATCCATATATATCCACCACTTCCGGAAGTGCCTTTTTAATTGCATGACGCTCATTTTCCAAATCATGCCATAAAAGGAAATGCTCTTCCGGGGATTCTGCAACAATCCGCTTCATTTCCGCAACTCTCTTATCAATGCTGTCCCTTTTTACTGCTGCAGCTTCTTTTAATCCTTCTGCAGCTTCCTGAAACAACTGTATCTGGCCATCTCTGTCAGCTGTATCTCCATAGTGGACAGGTAATTCATGCCATTTTACGTCCAGTGGAGGCAAATCATATCCTTCATCCGAATAATCCGGATTTAAATCTGAAGGTTTCGTGATAAAAAGTGCCCAACTGCTTACCCACATCCAGAATTCATCTTCCATATTCGGATACAACGTCAAATTATTAGCTTTCGTACTGTCTCTTTGAAAGAATCTTGTTAATGCCTGTCCGGTATCCATCACTTCCAGATATCCGGCATAATGTATCAATTCCTTATACTTATTTGGTGATGGTGTAGCTGTTGCCACCAGCTTATACGGTACATTCTTGAATTTATCCAAAAATGTCTGATATGTCTTACTGCCAAAACTCCTTAAAACACTGGCTTCATCCAATGATGTGGCTATAAAGTATTCTGGCCGGATGTCTCCATCCCGGACACGCTCATAATTTGTCAATACAATCTGGCTTGTACTCTTTTCTACTTCTTCCATTGTCCGGCAGTATTCCGGCTTTTCATATCCAAGCACATCTACAGCATCCCTGTTAAACTCCTGCTTTACTCCAAGCGGAAGTACAATCAATGCTCTTCCACCACACTGCTCTGCTGCCAAATGGCAAAATTCAATTTCCTGCACTGTTTTTCCCAATCCAAAAGATTCAAACAATGCACGCCTGCCACCCTTTAATGCCCATATAACAGCATCTCTCTGATGTGGCTTTAATATTTTATTTACTTTTTCTGGCTCTACAACAAATCCACTATCTGTTGCAAGCTCTATCTTCGATTCTAAAAATTCTTTGTATGTCATTTTTCAAAAAGGAACCTGCTATAGCGTTACCCCGGCCGGAGGTTCGGCTCCTTTCTTGAATTTTTACTTACTTTGATTTATTATTATATTGTCTCTATGATAGGCAGGCGGGTAGAACCGTTTGGGGGAAGGGAATTCGGTTGGCAGTCATAAAATTCATTGCAACTTTAATAATTGCCCTTTGTACTTTTAGTACAGAAATGGAGAATGCTATGGCAAAACAAATCCCAACCACACAAACAAGTAACACTTTGGTCAGCACAACTGCCGACCGCCCTTCTACCTATCCTAAAGACTTTTATTTTATACTTAAGTAACACATAATCCCGCAATCCGGCATAATTTCTGTATTCATGTCTCCCCTATTCGGTTCTAACTCATCCAGATATACCGGACCGTTTTTATCTTTCAACATGGAGTGTCCTACTTCTCTTTCCAACTTCACCCGACCAATGAATATCTCTGGAAAATCTTTTCTGATTCTATTCCAGTAACCCATACCACCTTTAACGCATCCAATACAATTATTATTTGGATATCCAAGGTCATACATCAAAGGTCGGGCAAATGCAAAAGTCCGTTCAAACAGTCCATGTACCTCTTCTTTCGATAAATTCTTTTCTATGAGTGGGAATTCATGTGCAGCCTGCGGATTGGCTTCTATCGTCCGCTCGGCTCTGTCCCTTTCCTTAAGGTCGAATCCCCAGACGTAAGTCAACTCACAGTCCTTATGCTGCTCTTCCCACTCTTTTCTCACCCTCTTTTTCAACCAGTTCGTACAAGGTGCAAATCCATTCGCCGGATTTCTGAATCCACCAAAGGCTCTTACACAATCTTCCACACACCGGTATTCTTTCGATTTCAATATCTGTATTTCTTTACCGATTGCATTCTCGCAATCCTTAATGAATCTGATACTATCCGGATGTTGGTCAGCTATATCTATGTAAATCCATTCGTCTACATCACCAGCTAAATATCCAGCCATAAAACTACTGATACCTGCACTTACCCAACATACTTTTAATTTTTTCATGACAACCACTTAACAGAAATAATCCTGTGTCCGTGGATAAGAAATTACGGCTTCCCATAGTGCCTGCTGCACTGCAAATTAAATTCCTTTTGTTCTCGCCTTTCTTCACCTTTAGGCGGTCAACCTTGGTCTACCAAGGCTTCTGTCATTACTCCTTTCTCATTCCATTTGCTTTTAAAATCTCATCTATGCAGGCATTCCAGCCTTTATCAAATCTTCCATTATCACAATAAGCAGGATGATTTGCTTTCTTCGGCAGTTCCCGAAGCGGACACCAATCCGGCTTTTCTCCGTCTGGTAAAAGTTTTCCTGTCGCACAGCACAGATATTCGTCATCATTCTCTGTCTCATAGCACAATGTACATTTCTGGCATACCTGTTCCGGCATATCCATAACCAATACTGCTTTAGCCATACAATCACCCTTTCTTTTTCTTCTTAGGCTTAAACTTAAAAACATCATTTTTCTGACGGCTTACCATGCTACGATAGCCGTTCATCTTACTGGCTCTGCTTTTACTCATACCTCACACTCCTTTCGGTTTCTCACACCGCTCAAACTCGATAACCCACACCCACGGATTGGCATCCCAACCGTAGCAATTGAGGTTTGATTTCTTGATGGTGCTGTTCCAGATTTTAATAAAATGCTCTCTGGCTGTATGTATGCGATCATATTCATTCTCCGGGCTGTGAATAAACCCTCTGTTATCTATCGCTCCTTCTGCTTTTGCTCCATCTTCAGTGACATCCTGCAACCGCTCAATTCTAACATTCGTAACCTTAAGCCAGATACGTGCCGCTCCTTTTGGCATGTGTATGGATGGGTGCCATTTTCCACGCCATCCTTCCGGTCGCAGTTCTCCATCTGCCCGGTAATAATATACACAATGTCCGCGCATATGACCGGCTTCATTAACTGGAAGCGCACACCACGTTTCGCGAACGTAGAGAATATCTCCCGGTGCATACCTATACGGCGGCTTAACGTATTGAATAGAACCACCATATTCATCAATGCCAAATCCAAAGCATCCTGCCTTTTTCTTTTCTGTACTGTCGGTAACAAAACCGAGCGGGCATGTATGCTTTTCGTCTGGCTGTGGCTTTTCCAACCGTCTGGTACAAGACTTTCTCCCGTCCAGAATCGCCCGAACCATCTCTGTATTGAATAAAATCGGTTTAATTGCCATCTACTCCACCACCTTTTACAATCTCAATAGCCTTTTCATAGGCTATAAGCATTCCTAATTCCTTTGGTTTATCATTTACAATATCATCAAGTACCCTATTTACTGGGACAAGGCTTTTCAGCTTTTCCAACTGCTTCACAACCTTGTCCGGGTCATCATTTACCCTCCTGTTCCATGTTTCCTTTGCTTTTTCCTGCGCGTCCATCTTGTTAGCAAAATCTCCAATTTTTACATATGGACCAGCACTGCCACATTTACCGCATATAATCTTGTATCCCTTGGTTCCCATTTTTCTCACTCCTACTCTGCGATCATGGCAGCCACAGAATGGACACGGCTTAAGCTCTTCTTTTACTTCTGCCATTGCTCTTCACTCTCCTTCCTGCACAGGTATTCCAGTACCTACATCCTCTATCACATTTTTTGCCTTTCTCGTATTTACACATTGCCAGCCTTCTTTCCATACCGGGCATTCATTGTCCGCCATTCCCGAAGCATCTGAGGTGTGAATCTTGATAATGACCGGTCATAATAGCTGCTCTCAGATTCTTCTCCAACATATCTCCGAAATGTGTAACTGCCTTTATATTTCAGTTGCCGGCGAATGTATTCTGTTAAATTTTGCTTTCTAAATCCAAGCTGATTACAAATTTCCTTACTGGCGACTTTCTCCATGACCAGCTCGCCATCTTTGAATACGTTGTAATAATATTTTGCCAAAGCCTACTCCTTTCCAGCCGCCAGCAGCTTCCCTTCAAGCTCTCTGTAATCATATGAACGTTGTTCGAAGTTCGTGAACTTATTCCCCTTGGTATTATTGGGTTCGGCGGCTGCATCCTTCCTCCCCCAGTTACGAACTGCGGCTTTCCAATCTTTCATTTTGTTCTTCCCTACCATCCAACCCTTTGAAGAATAGAAATCAACAAAACGCTCTGCATCAACAGTGGTGATTCCTTTCTCTTTGCAGTAATCTGCTACATCTTGTGTGGTAGGGGGCACGAAGTGCCTTTTCTCTATACTCTCTTTTAATTCATTAACATTATCATTATCATATTCATTATCATTATCAGGTTTTTTTGCTTTCGTTTGCTTTTCCGAAAAACCATTTGCTTTTTTTGCTTTTTCAGATAAACCATTTGCTTTCGTGGATGGTCTGCCACCTAACTTCCCGGATTCTCTGCGTTTTTCAACAGTTGCCTGGTACTTTTCACTGTCTCTGTCCATCTGCACTTTTATGAAGCTGAATGCCATCCGTGTCATACCGTCCATGTCTGGAAGTGGCTCACCGGATGCATAATTCATGATGGCAGTGAGCAGCAATCCACGCTGTTCCATTGTTAGAAGGTTGATATGCTCTGCGTAAGTGGTATACATGACAAAGCTGTTTTTATCCATCACTACCACCGCCCATACAATCAAATATACTTATCTGGTTTTTCTCCACTTCATTCTGGCTCCTGGCATATTTCTTAATCTCAGACAGTTTCTTTCGAATCCTCACCGTTCTGTGATTCTCCTGTGCCAGATACAACTTCACCAAATGCATTTCATCTGCCGCCGGCTGAAAATATCCTTTGCCATCCTGCATATTAAGAATTGGATGCTCACTGGTGCATTCCTTTTCTATCATTTCTCTGACCGTTCTATCTGATAATCCGGTCATTGTAATAAGATACTGCCTTGTGACTGCATTCTTATGCCCTACCGGTATGTAATCAATCACATTCAATATCATCACCTGCCCTTGTTATCTCTACTTCCGTTCTTGGATTCCATTTATCATAAGATACCCTGCTGCCATCCGTAGACTGAATGATTTTAAAATTATCATCTTCCAACACACCATATTTCACCAGAATGTCATGCAATGCTTCATGTAAATTGGTAAGGTCAACCTTCCGCTTGGTCTGCATATAAAAGACTGCTTTCACATTAACCGGATAGTCTATTGGTTCTGCCACCTTTGGCATGAACGGCTTACAAGCCTTTTCATATTTCTTATACGCTGCAGATGGAATAATAAATGGTCTGCCATTCTTACCGGTAACAATCTGCTGGCTGTTCTTCTTTGTAATTGGTTTTAATTTAATTGTGAATTCCACTGTCACTCCTTTCCCCTCCCACTGATGCCAGCAGGAGGTAAAGCCTTGCTTTCAATAAGTAACAAATTTGTGATATGTAATAAAAATGTCAGTAAATCGGTTTCTTTCGCATTCCTGCGGGTGTTTCAACCCTATAGGTAGGATTTTCCAAAGATACTGATAAAATCCTCTCTTGAGCCGTATGTATGCTCAAATACATCCTGCGCCAATCTCTTATAGGCAAGGTCTGTATTCCGGCACAGATGCGGTCCTCTATTTCCTTCATGGTGTTCATAACACAATGGAAGAATCATGTTGTATTTAATAGAATCATCTCTGTTCTTTCCAAAGAAAACCTCATGCTTATGTGGATGTGGTTTTCCACACTCATAGCAATAATCCAGTGAATCTACTAAGATGCTTTTCCGTTTGTCTGCCATAATGCCTTTAACCTCTCTATCTCTTCTGGTGTTTCTGTCTGTATTCCCAGTTCTTTTGCTTCGGATACCACTCCATCTATGAATACCGACATTTCCTTGGTGTCATACTCACTGGAACCTTTTATCATGGCATAAGCGGTAAATGTACCATTATCCCTTATCTTTTCCCAGTGACCTTCTATCCGGCTCATGTCCACAGTGCTTTTTACTGTAATAGTTATGTATCCGGCTTCATCTTCATAAAGCACACCATATCGTCTTAGCATTTCCTCATAGACTTCTTCCTTACTGGTATTCAGTACTGCTGCAATCTTACTCATAAGAACCCATGCATAAGCATTTGCATCAAGGCTTCTCTTCTGTCGGTATTTCACCGCTTTAATTGATAACTTGTCCAAATCCTTAATGCTGTCGTAATGCTCTTTAATGGCTGCGTCCTCGTTTACCTCAAAGGTAATCTTGAATTTACCAGAATCACCATAATCTTTTACAACACCAACTGCACGACCAGTGAACTCCATTAACTTTCTTTCCTTCCTGCTTTTGCCGCTATTGTCACTTCCAATTTGCGAATCAACTTATTCCACTGATTAATATCCAGTTCCTGCAATGTATTGACATGGAATAATTCCACCACGCTTTCCATTGATACCTCAGCTTCCTTTAATTTCTCCAACAGGACATTGTACTTAATATCATCAATCTTCTGCATTGCGTACTGCTTGAACACCACTTCCATGTCCTGATTTACAATTTCCAGTTCATTGATTTTTCTGTCTGATGTATAAGAAATCTGATTCACAAAGAACTTGTCCCTTGTAGTGCTTTTTCCATCGGAACTCGTCTTAATATGGCAATACTTTTCCGGAATCCATATGAATGGTGCCGTATATAATTCTCTGCCGATACCATGCTTTACACAGGCTCTCTTAAAAGCATCTGATGCTCTTCCTTTCTCTTTAGCGGTATAAGATGCTGTTCCTACGTCCTCTTTTGAAATCCACATCTGCTTCTCAGTATCCCAGACCGATATAATGCAATATAAATCTCCGTCAATCACTTCATATCTATCCTGCCATCCAAGTTCTCCATATTTTTCATCTAACCGCTTCTGTCCGTCTCTGGATGTTACATATAGAAGAAGTGATAAGCCTTTTTCGGATATCTGCTGCACTCTGCAGCTTATTTCATTTGCCTGTAATAATGTACTTTCCATTCTTAATCCTCCACAAATACAATCATTCCATCCAGACACCGGTCACATATCCGCTCACCGTTTATCTGGTGATAACTTTCATCTTGAATTCTTTCGCCACAGCAATCACACATTGGTCTTTTCCGCAACCACTCTTCCTGCTCTGCGTCATGCTGTTCCCATAAATCATAATTGTCAGGCATCTTTCTTATCCCTTCTGTAATAGTGTCCAAAGTAACTACCATCTGCCTTTGAATTGATAGAATATGTCACATTATCATCTATCTTAATATCCGCATCATAAGAACCATCCGATTCTACACTTATCGATAATGACTTAGCGGCAAACTGTACTCTAAATACATCTAAGACCTCTGCCATTCTATCTATTAACACTAAATCTCTTTTTTCTACGTTTCCGTTACGCATTTACTAGCTCCTTTCTGAAATCCATTACAAACTGGCCAGATACATCAATTCGTAAAGCCTGCTTAAAATAGCTTTCCTGTTTTTCTGTTTCTTCCCGGCAGTCATCACACACACCGCCAACCAGTTCCCCAGCATCTACATTTGCCTTACACTTCTTACAGGTATACATAAGACCATCTTTCTTTACTTCTCGCTGAATTTGTGTTACAATGCACGAAATGGATATTTTATATCCCTCGTAGGGATGATGCGAACTCGCCAAAGTTTTGACGCATCATCCTTTTTTAATGTAACAATCATCTTTACTCTCCTTGCAAGTCTGCTTGTCCACGTTATAACCAATCCATATCAGCAATGTTCCAATTACTCCCACTGCTCCACAGATAACCGGATTTGTATCGTAGGAACTGAATCCTAATATCATTCCAACAAAGCCTATTCCTGCAATTATGTCTCCAAGATACTTCATAGCTTGTCCTTCCTGCCGCTTATGCGGTCTTTGGTGCTATTACAATGCTATCTGCTGCCTGCTGATTTAACTTATTCCCAGCAATTTTCTTTTCTTCATCCGTTAAGGTATTGACATTTCTATAATTCGTGTCATCACCAAACCGGATATAAACATTGGTCTTCACTTCACCACCTCCAGTACATCTTATGTTGTTACGCTTGTACTTCATTTCTGGAATTCATGCGTGAATCACTTTCTTCTCACACAGAATCGTAATAATAAAACTGTTTACCGATACCCCTCGCTTTTTTTGCCTGCTCTTTAATCTGGCAATATAACTTCTCTGGCATCCGAATTGTTGTCTGAACCATTCAGCCACCTCTTTTCTTTTGTGATATTGAAATGATAGCAAAATGAAAGAGGTTTCCTGATGAACGTTAGCTCATGTGTTTGTCAAGTCATTCTGTTTGGTTGAATTTTATTCAACTTTGTTTGCAAAAAAAATAGAATCTCGTTTCTTATTAGTCAAATTTAAAATTTTCTGCATAGATAAAATCTCAGATGCCTTAAACTCAGTCTCATTATTTATTTTCTTATAAAGACCTTCTCTTGTAATTCCCAGTTTCCTTGCTATTGCTGTTATAGTAATTCCAGAATCAACAATTTCTTCATTAAGCAAAGTACTATCCGTCAACTCTCTTCCTCCTTTCTTGGTTGATTTTCATTCAACCCTTGTTTATCATATCTCAACGTTGAATATCTGTCAACTATTTTTTACAAAAATGTTGAATAAAGTTCATTTCTATGATATTATCCTTTTAGAAGGAAGGTTGGTGACTGATATGACTATACAAGAAAGCATGGGGTTAAAAATAAAAACCTTACGCGAAAGTAAAAAAATGTCACAAGCAGAACTTGCTGCTTTAGTTGGATATAAAGATAAAACAGCCATTGCTAAAGTTGAAGCTGGCAAAGTAGATTTACCACAGACTAAAATATCCGCCTTTGCTAAAGCATTAAATACATCTATATCATACTTGTTTTCAGATGATGAACCAGAACCACAGCCGCAAACAATTGCAGCTCACTTTGATGGTGATGAATACACAGATGAAGAATTGGACGAAATAAGCAAATTTGCAGCCTTTGTAAAATCCAAAAGAAAATAAGTCCATTTTATGGGACACATTCATGTTTATAATGAGATGGAAGGGAGTGATAACATGACAAAATACGAAGAAATTCTTGACCAAGCACATAATAATAATGTGCCGGTATATGAGAATTACAATTTTTCTAATAGAATAAAAGGACTTTACTGTGATGGTTCTATTGCCCTTAATCAAAATCTGGCTACCAGTACAGAAAAGGCTTGTGTCCTCGCTGAAGAATTAGGACACCATTACACCGCAACCAGGGATATAATTGACCAGTCCACGGTGGAGAATCGAAAGCAGGAAATGCGTGGCAGATTGGTAGCCTATAATAAAATGGTTGGTCTCCGGGGACTTGTAGAAGCCTACAACCACCACTGCTGTAATTTAGAGGATACCGCTGAATATCTGGAAGTTACTCCAGAATTTTTACAGGAAACTATAGCTTGCTACCGCAGTAAATACGGTATATGCACTACAGTTGATAACTATGCTGTTATTTTTGAGCCAAATCTGGCTATCTTAAAATTAATATAGGGGGATATAATACTATGACGATTAAAGAAGCAATAAAAGAAAGTGGCACATATAATCCATTAATTGGCTTATCCATTAAAGAAGCAGAGCGACAATTACATAACAATGAATCTGTATTATTTGCTATGAACGCCAATGTAGCCTTATCACCAGTTTCCAATTCCTTAAATACTAATAATCTAAATATAAAAGGAAAACTTAATGGTGTATTTGTTATAACGAATGAACGGGTCTATTTTAGCAATAACTCACTCGGTACAACACAATACAAATCGATTCAATTATCAGACATTCAATCTGTTGATGACAAAGCTAACTTTTTAGGATTAGGAGTCATCAGAATAAAAGGCATTACAGAGGAATTTGTAATTGATGTAGCGAAAAAACTGTTACCTACTATCAAAGACTGCTTAAATGAAGCAATAAAAAAGCAAATCCAAACTCCTTTAGTAAACGAATCATCTGGTGACTATATCCACCAGATTGAACAACTTTCTAACTTGCTGAACCAAGGCATCATTTCACAGGAAGAGTTTGACTTTAAGAAAAAGCAGTTATTGGGAATGTAAATTATATAGAGGTAGATCACATAAATATGTTTTTTGATAAACTAATAAATATGTTTAAAATTGACAAAACGGATAGTAATAAGAATGCATATACTTATAGAAATCAATCTTATTTAAGCAATTTTTCACTATCTGATATACAACAATATAATGGAATGCCTTTTTATATAGACCATAGCTTATTAATGTATGTAACTCATGTATATATTCCATTTTCAAAACAGAATGAATCTATATGTCTTGAACATATAAAACAATTAAATGCATTAATATTTCCATTGAAAAAATACACGCAAAATACTTTTATTCCAGAAACTTTTTGGTGTAAGGAAAATCCTAATCCATTCCTTGACGATTATCCATCACAAATAAGATTTGCACCTTTTACCCCCAGTGGAAGGCAATCTAAATACCCCGTTTCTGCATTTATTTCTAATATGACAGAACTTTATGGGAATTATGGTATTCAACAAATTTTTTATAAGTGTAATGGAAAAATAGGAAAAGCTGATTTATCCTATTCCCAAAATGAAAAAGCTGGCTTTAGAATACAAATCCGAGAAAAAGCCGGTGCATTATATGTTAGACGTATAGATAAAGTGTATAAAGTAAGAGAGTCAAACTCTCCTGTTCCATATTTAAAGACAGAAATTCAATATATTTTAGACTAAAACAATAGAAAATAAAAACCGCCCTACTCTTTCAAGCAAGGCGGTCAGCTTCCGGATTAATACGAAAGCCCTACACAAGCATATTGTATCATTCCGGAAGCAGCTACGCAAGCGGAACACCCGTTCCTCGCCGGCTGTTATTTTTGTACCCATTTTTTCATACACTTAACAAAGGAGTGATAACATGACTGACAACACCTCCATGCGTACCGGTGCCCTCTACATCCGGGTATCGACCGGCAAGCAGGAAGAACTATCCCCGGACGCTCAAAGGCGGCTGCTCTTAGATTATGCTTCCAAGAACAATATCATTATCTCCAATCAGTATATCTATGAAGAAGATGGCATATCCGGACGTAAAGCGGATAAACGTCCTCAGTTCCAGGATATGATTGCCCATGCCAAATCAAAAGAACATCCCTTTGATGTAATTCTGGTATGGAAGTATTCGAGATTTGCCAGAAATCAGGAAGAATCCATTGTCTATAAGTCCATGCTCCGGAAAGACCATGTGGAAGTCATTTCCGTATCCGAGCCACTGGTGGATGGTCCTTTTGGTTCATTGATTGAGCGAATCATAGAATGGATGGATGAATATTATTCTATCCGTCTGTCCGGTGAGGTTGTGCGAGGTATGACGGAGAACGCTTTAAGAGGGCGAAATCAGGCTCGACCGCCTTTAGGCTATAAAGTACCGCATGCCAAAGAAACTCCCGTTATTGTACCGGAAGAAGCTCTTATCATACATACGATATTCGACATGTATACCGAGAATGGTGCCAGTATGTTTGCAATTGCAAAACACTTAAATGACCTCGGCTATCTTACCTCACATAAGAAGCCATTTGAAAGGCGGAGTATCGGCTACATTTTAAGCAACCCTACTTATATCGGGAAATCCGTCTGGAACCGTCATTCTAACGATAACAAGGCATTAAAGGATGAATCTGAATGGATTATAAGAGATGGCAGCCATGAACCAATTATCAGTGCAGAACAGTACGAAAAGGCACAGCAGCGTATCAAGGCAGAATACACTCCCAAATATGCCAAGCCACCAGAACTGCACCGGCACTGGTTATCCGGCATGGTAAAGTGCCACACCTGCGGGCGCTCCCTCTCCACCTCCATTCATAAGGATAAACGGTACGGACGGACATACACGAATTTTCAATGCTATGGATATTTAAAGGGAAAATGCAGCGTATCCCACCAGATTTCCGCCCGGAAACTAGAACCTGCCGTGTTGGAAGGTCTGAAAGAAATTATGGAAGGTGTGCGACCGCTCCAGTTTAAAATCATCAAGTCAGAAGAACCAACCGCCCAGTCCGCCCATGAGATACTCACCGAAAGACTGCATGACATTGAGAAAAAGGAAGAACGTATCCGGCAGGCTTACCGGGATGGCATTGATACCATAGAAGAATACCGGGACAATAAAGCCATTCTTTTCAAAGAACGGGCAGAAATAGAAAGCCGGCTGGAAGAATTAACCCCTGCTCCTGTTCCATCGGAGACAGATACAAGGGAACTCATGCGCAACCGGCTTAAGAATGTATATGAGATACTTTCCAGTGAGGATGTCTCTACCGTCACCAAAAGCAATGCGCTAAAATCCATTGTAGATAAAATTGTCTATGACAGTGAAAAGAAAGAATTAAGCATTTATCTCTACTGCTCCGACGCCCTCTAAACCCGCATAAAATAAGACTTTAGACGTACTACATATGCAAATGGGAAAAGGTTGACTCAGTGGGGGTCGAAATACTTAGCCGACCAGGGATATTCCACCATTGAGATTCTGCGCTACTATTACGGCAGCAGTATGTATATCAACACGGCGGATGAAATCAGTGGTGTGCCTGCTTCCTGGCCGGGCAGCAACCTTGAGGTTGGTTCTACCGGGGATAAGGTGCGGATGCTGCAGGAGCAGCTGAACCGGATTGCACGTAACTACCCTGCGCTTCCGACTATTGCCGTGGATGGCATTTATGGTTCTGCAACCAAAGCTGCCGTAGAAAAATTCCAGTCCATCTTTGGGCTTCCGGTTACCGGAATTGTAGATTTCCGTACCTGGTACCGTATTTCCGAAATTTATGTGGCTGTTTCAAGAATTGCAGAATTATATCAATAAATTTCATAACTTAAACCTTTTCTGGAATTCTTTTTACCACAAATCCATAGTAATTATGAAAATACAATGCTATACTAAATTCATATTACGAATTTACTGGAGGGAAAAATAATGCATACATTTCAACCATATCCAATTGACCTTATGGAAATGAATCCATTTACTAAAATCGGCAAAGAATGGATGTTAATCACAGCAGGTGATGAGAAGAAAGCAAATACAATGACTGCAAGCTGGGGCGGTGTTGGTGTCCTCTGGGGCAAAAATGTTGTCTACATCTTTGTAAGAGATACACGCTATACCAAAGAATTTATTGATAATGGAGAGACATTTTCACTGACCTTTTTCGATGAGTCCAATAAAGGAGCTTTAAAATATCTTGGAGCTGTTTCCGGACGTGATGAAAATAAAATTGAAAATGCAAGAATGCATCTTGATTACTGCAAGGACACACCTTATATTGACGAGGGAAATCTGGTATTTATCTGCCGTAAATTATCTGCTACAAAGATGACTCCGGACCAGTTTATTGATTCTTCTATCGAAAGCAGCTGGTATGCCGATGGCAACCTTCACACCATGTATGTAGGTGAAATCTTAGAAGTACTTGCCCGCTAAGCTACTCGCGTAACCATGGGAAACATGCTTTGCAAGTTCCCACAGTTATCGCGATGCTCGCCAAAGGGGCTGTAAAATAAGTCCCTAATTAAGAAACGCCAACTCCGGCAAATGTCGGT